>OCTX012016194.1_pt1 | contig 13606 bp, 7 predicted proteins | sample 1539691 | NCBI WGS metagenome assembly OCTX01 (sample SAMN02144231, study PRJEB22623) | gut metagenome | biome: sheep rumen | host: Ovis aries | place: New Zealand | reverse complement strand
CCTGAGTAAACTTACTCTTTGTTCTTCTCAAATCCATAAAGCAGATAATTTAGTGTTTCTAAATGTGTCTACTTTTTTCAGGATAAGACAACATGCTTTTCGATAGTGTCCGTATTCAATTTTTAGGACTTGTCCTTGTTCTTTCAGCGCAGCGGTCTTTGTTCTTGCAGCGCAGCGGTCTTTCCTCTTTTAGCGTAGCAGGAGTGGAAGGATTCGCCTATTGGCACTTTTGGGATGAAACTGAAATCAGGGATAAGGAATTTTGCATTTTATTGCTAAAATACTTGTGTATTCCAAATATTTTTTGTACTTTTGTAGCGTCTTTCAGAATACATAGACTAATAACCAACAAAAATATGACTCAGATATTCCAACTCCCCGGGCGGATATGCTCCACCCAAATGATTCAAACCATAGCCGCAGAAGCTACGGGCAAGTACGTATTCCTCTATCTAAAACCCGATATACGCTGGGTTCATTATGCCCAAGAGCGTATGCTGCAAATAGCCGATGACACCCGCGCCGTAATGCTCTATAGCGACCATTTTGACCCGCGCCCCACCCCTCTGATTGACTATCAGGAAGGTGCCCTGCGCGATGATTTCGACTTTGGTAGCGTCATACTACTGCGTACAGACGCGCTCCAGGATGTAGCACGCGAGATGGGTGAGACCTACGAGTTTGCCGGCTTCTACGACTTGCGTCTGCGCCTTAGCCGCAAGGGCAAGATACTGCATATCAACGAGTTTCTCTATTACGACGAGGAAACGGACCTCCGTCAGTCGGGCGAGAAATTGTTTGACTACGTTGACCCGAAGAACCGTGCTGTACAGGTGGAGATGGAAGCATGCGTAACCCGCCATCTGGAGGCTATCGGCGCACGCATTCATCGTGAGGACTACCTACCCTTGCCCGCTCCGGAAAAGGATGCCTACCCCGTGACAGCCAGCGTCATCATACCCTGCAAGAACCGTGTACGAACCATTGGCGACGCCATCCGTTCCGCCCTGCGGCAAGAGGTAAGAGCGCCCTATTCGTACAACGTCATCGTGGTGGACGATAACTCGACAGACGGAACCGTTGATATTATTAACGAATTAAAAATTCAAAATTCAAAATTAATATATATTGCGCAAGACAAGACCTGGCACGCTATTGGTGGCAACTGGAATGCGGCGGTACACCACCCCCTCTGCGGCAAATATGCCATCCAGTTGGATTCAGACGATATGTATTCGGATGTGACGACTGTGCAGAAGTTTATCGATGCTTTTGAATCCCCCCGACCCCCTTTCAAAGGGGGTGATGAGTGCGAGAATTGCGAATCATCTCTGCCACGCTACGCCATGGTCATCGGCTCGTATCAGATAACCGATATTGACGGTAACATCCTGCCTCCGGGCAAGATAGACCATAGCGAATGGACCGACGAGAACGGCATGAACAACGCCCTGCGTATCAATGGTCTGGGTGCTCCGCGGGCATTCTACGTGCCGCTACTACGCACCATGAACTTCCCCACCACCAAATACGGCGAGGACTATGCCGTCGGGCTGCGTATCTGCCGCAATTACCCCATCGGACGTATCTGGGACGTGGTCTATAACTGCCGTCGCTGGGAGGACAACTCCGATGCCAACTGCGATACCGAGACCATGAACCGCAACAACCTCTACAAAGACCGCATCCGGACTTGGGAATTGCTTGCCAGAATTAAAAATTAAGAATTAAAAATTAATTTTCGCAATGACGTTATAACGTAATTACGTCATGACGAATTAACGATTAAAATTTACTATCGTGAAGATACGCGTTGGGATTATGACGGCGCCGAAGATTGAGGCGGAGCGGCGGGAAAAGACCTTCCTGCTGAAGGACGTACGAATCGGTATCGGCTTCCATTGGGATCGCAAAGAAGACCAAGAGTTCGAAGGCGAACTGGAAATCCTACGGAATGCCGATGGTACCGAGACCGCCATCAACACCCTCGATATTGAGCAATACTTGACCTCCGTCATCTCCTCTGAGATGGCTACTACAGCTCCGTTGGAACTGCTGAAAGCCCATGCCGTCATCAGCCGTTCGTGGGCCCTACGCGCCATCGGACATACCGATCATGTAGGTTTTGATGTATGTGCAGATGACCACTGTCAGCGATACGAAGGACTTTACCGCAGGAACGAACGCGCCATTCGTGCCGTAGAAGAAACGCGCGGACAAATCCTCGAGTTCCGAGAACCCGGAACCGAGAATCGGCAAATATGCGACTGCCGGTACCATAAGTGTTGCGGCGGACGGACGGAGAATTTTGCCACCTGCTGGGAGGATATTGACGTGCCGTATCTGCGTTCGGTTGAGTGTCCCTACTGCGGCGAAGCAGTACATCATGCATCGCTCCTTCGTACATCACTTAATGACTACGACCAGGAGACGCATGACTACCACGATTGGACCGTTCGCTACACAACGGCGGAGCTGAGCGATATCGTTCGCCGGAAGTCGGGCAAGGACTTTGGCGAGATACACGACCTCATACCTTTGGCCCGCGGAGCGTCAGGACGTATCTATCGCTTGCGCGTAGTCGGTAGCCATCTGACCGAAGTGGTGGGCAAGGAATTGGCGATTCGCAAACTGCTATCCGAGTCGTGCCTCTATTCGTCGTGGATGGATATAGAAAAGACCCCCGAAGGCTTTACCTTCAGGGGTCACGGTTGGGGTCATGGTGTCGGCCTATGCCAAATAGGTGCTGCCGTCATGGCGGAAAAGGGCTTTACCTACGATCAGATCTTGACTCACTACTACTCGTGTTCGGCAATCGGTCGCATTGACTGAACGCTCCGCAAAACTACGCGTTCATTAGGGCTCCCGATGCCTCCACTCTCCCCACCACGGCAAAGCCGTGTTGGGGGCCCCGAATTAGTTCTTATCCTTTTAATTCTTAAAGTGCAACTCGTTGTCGCGGAGTTCTACGATGACGGGTTTGTCTTTATTGACCTTACCGGCTATGATAGCGCGCGATAGTTCGTTGAGTACCAAGCGTTGCAGGGCACGCTTGACGGGTCGGGCACCAAACTGCGGGTCGTAGCCTTCGCGGGCGATATAATCGATAGCGTCATTGGTGACGCGCAGGTCTATGCCGTTGTCGGCAAGCATCTTATGGATGCGGGCTACCTGTAGCGAGACAACCTCGCGGATGTTATCCTCCGTCAGTTCGGAGAAGTGAATGATATCGTCCACACGGTTGAGGAACTCAGGCCGTACGGTGGCACGGAGTTGCTCCTCGGTCAGGTTGGAGGTGAGGATGATAAGCGTGTTCTTGAAGTTGACAACCCTACCCTTGTTATCGGTCAGTCGTCCATCATCAAGCAGCTGCAGCAGCACGTTGAATACATCTGGGTGCGCTTTCTCCATCTCGTCGAATAGGATGACGCTATAGGGTTTGCGTCGAATAGCCTCGGTCAGTTGTCCACCCTCGTCGTAGCCCACATATCCGGGAGGCGCTCCGATGAGTCGTGTAGCCGAGAACTTCTCTTGGTACTCCGACATATCAATACGCGTCAGCATGTTCTCGTCGTCAAAGAGATAGTCTGCCAGAGCCTTGGCCAGTTCGGTCTTACCGACACCGGTGGTACCGAGGAATATGAAACTGCCGATGGGTCGTTTGGGGTCTTGCAGACCGGCACGGCTACGTCTAATGGCATCACTCACGGCCTCGATGGCTTTGTCCTGACCGATGACGCGCTTGTGCAGTTCTTCCTCCAGGTGCAGCAGTTTGTCGCGTTCAGACTGCATCATCTTTGATACGGGTATCCCTGTCCAGCGAGCTACAATCTCGGCTATATCGTCTTCGTCCACTTCCTCTTTGATGAGGGCCTCGCCCGAGAGTTTGTGCAGGGCATCCTGTGCGGCTTTGATATTGGCTTCCGCCTGCTGAATCTTGCCGTAACGGAGTTCGGCTACCTTGCCGTAGTTACCCTCGCGTTCAGCCACCTCGGCTTCGTGTTTCATCTGCTCAATATTGGCTTTCTCGTTCTGGATGGTAGCTACATAGCCTTTCTCCTTCTCCCACTGGTCGTTCAGGGTCTTGCGCTTCTGTCCGAGTTCGGTCAGCTGTGTCTTGATAGCCTCTAATTTGACCTCATTCTTCTCGCGTTTGAGGGCCTCACGCTCGATTTCAAGCTGCTTGATTTGGCGGTCCAGGTTATCCAGTTCTTCGGGCTTGCTGTCCACCTCCAGCCTCAGTTTGGCAGCTGCCTCATCTACCAGGTCGATAGCCTTATCGGGCAGGAAACGGTCGGTAATATAACGTGCCGAGAGCGATACGGCAGCGATGAGGGCGTCATCCTTGATACGTACGCGATGGTGCGTCTCGTAGCGTTCCTTCAGGCCACGCAGGATGGATAGTGAAGCCGCCTCGTCGGGTTCATCGACCATGACTTTCTGGAATCGACGCTCCAGGGCCTTATCGGTTTCAAAGTACTTCTGGTACTCATCCAGGGTGGTAGCACCTATGGCACGCAACTCACCACGCGCCAAGGCAGGCTTCAGGATATTGGCGGCATCCATGGCGCCGGAACTCTTGCCGGCTCCGACCAGGGTGTGTATCTCATCGATAAAGAGGATGATCTCACCGGCGGCTTGTACCACCTCGTTGACCACACCTTTCAGTCGTTCCTCAAACTCGCCTTGGTACTTGGCACCCGCAATCAGGGCACCCATATCCAGGGAATAGATTTGTTTCTTCTTCAGGTTCTCGGGCACGTCACCACGTACGATACGCAGGGCGAGGCCTTCTGCAATAGCGGTCTTACCAACACCGGGTTCGCCGATAAGGATAGGATTATTCTTGGTTCGACGGCTCAGGATTTGTAAGACGCGCCTTATCTCGTCATCACGACCGATAACAGGGTCGGACTTGCCGGACCGTGCACGTTCGCACAGGTTAATGGCAAATTTTTGTAAGTTTTCGTTCTGTTGATTCATAGTACAATCTGTTTATGGTTCTACAATACGTCTGCGGAGTGTTCCGCTTTTGCCTATAATACGACAAAAGCCGTACCAAAGGCACGACTTCTGTATTTCTCTGCCAATTTGGCAGTCCTATTGGCAGGAATTCCCCCGTCCCTCTTTCAAGGGGGGTGACGAGTGCTTTCGGTTATCTGCATTATAGAGCCCAAAGCAGAAGGCCGCCGATGATGACGATGCCGGATACAAAGAGGTCAATCAGGCAGAAGCCCATGATATCCTTGGCGGATAGTTTGGCTATCGCCAATGCCGGCAACGCCCAGAAGGGCTGGATAAGATTGGTCCAGGCATCACCCCATGCGATTGCTATCCCCGTCAGTCCGGGGTCCACGTTGAGTGCTTCGCCTGCCGAGAACATAATGGGAGCCTGAATCGCCCAGTGGCCGCCTCCCGAAGGCACGAACATATTCAAAATAGCCGCGCAAAGGAAGGTCAGCAGGGGATAGGTCACGTGGTTGGAGGCTGCGATACAGGCATCAGCCGTTATCGTACCCAGGCACAGACCGCTGGCGCCTACACCCGTGATGATACCCATGATACCCGCGTAGAAGGGGAACTGCAGGATGATACCCGCCGCCCCCTTGGCGGCTACAGAGAAGGCACGCACGTACGCGATGGGGGTGCTATGCAGCAAGAGACCAATAAAGAGGAAAAGCATGATGACCGCCCCAAGGTCAAACACACCATGACGCACAAACAGCCGGATAACGAGGTACGAAAGCCCCAATAGCGACACTAATAGCGCCAGCAGGCGCGAGTGCTCCAGGCGTTGGGCAGGTGTGATATCCTCCTTTGCGGGTTTCGCAGGTTCTGTCTCTTCATCCCGCAGAAGTGCAGGGTCCAGCACAAAGGCATCTTTCTTGGGGTGCATCAGGGTGTTGACCACCGTGATAGCCACGATAACTAACAGCACCATCACGAGGTTATACGGGTGCAGAATAGTATCCGTAACGGGCACAGGATTGACCAACACGCCATTGGTAGCCTTGATGAGTGCCTCGCCCGGTGTAGCCATCGTCAGGGGTATCGAACCCGACAAACCGGCATGCCACACCACAAAACCCGAATACGCCGAGGCTATCAACAGGCGATAGTCCACACCCAGCACGCGGCGCGCCAACTCCTTGGCGAACACCACGCCCACGATGAGGCCGAATCCCCAGTTGAGCCAGCATGCTATAGCCGATAGCAAGGTGACCATGGCGATAGCCGACGCAGGTGTCTTAGGTACCGAAGCGATTGCACGAATGCCCTTTTTGACCAAGGGCGCAGAGGCGAGCGTGGCGCCGCAGACTAACACAAGCGACATCTGCATGGCAAAAGCCAGTAGATTCCACACGCCCGAACCCCAATGCTCGATTACTTCGATGGGCGTCTGACGGCATACGGGCATAGCGATGACGGCTGCCGCAAAGGTCAGCAGTATGGCAAACACAAACGGCTCAGGCAGCCATCGCTGCATAAAACGCACACAAGTATTGACGATTTTTTGCATGATTAACGATCAACTGTCAACTATTCCAAGCAAGCGTCGAGTGCCTGCGTAATGGCAGCTTGGTCCATATCCTGGCCGATGAAGACCAGCTTCTGCATCCGGTCGCCATATTCGGGGTCCCAGTCGCGGCGCAGAATCGGGTCGTGCTGCATCATACGTTCCAGTTCGTCCTTGGGCATGGTGGCATAGAACTCGCCACATTGCTTGATGCCAAGTTGTCGTCCGGCTTGCTCAAAGAGATAGCACATATCGTACTCGTCAGAGAAATAGCACATACCCTTACAACGTATGACGGACTTAGGCCAACGGCGGGCTACAAAGTCGTCAAACAGCCCTAAGTTGAAGGGGCGACGACGATAATAGACAAAGGTGGAGATACCATACTCGTAGGCTTCACCTTCTTCCTCGTTCTCCATATCGCCCTCCACTCCCTCGAGCCAAGCAGCCGAACCTGCCACCTCGTCGAAATTGAACAAGTGCGTGTTCACCAGTTGCTCTACAGGCACATCGCAGTAGTCGCATGGGATAATCTCGGCATGGGGTTGAATAGCGCGAATAATGGTAATGATGCGTCGCAACTCCTCCTTCGTAACCTCCGAAGCCTTATTAAGCAACACCAGATTGCAGAATTCAATCTGCTGGATCACGAGCGAAGCAAGGTCTTCATCATTTACGATTTGACCATTTACAATTTGTTCATTTAATTGGTCGGCAAACTCGTCACGCAGCCGTAGGGCGTCGCAAACCGAGACGACGCAGTCCAGCTTGGGTTGCGGGTCTTCGGTAAAAGGCACGAGTCTGGCATACGAGCAGATGGTCTGCGCGATAGGTGCCGGCTCGCAGATACCCGATGCCTCTATGACTATATAATCATACGCGCGCGCGGCTGCGAGGTCGTGCAACTGCTGCACCAGGTCCATCTTGAGCGTACAGCAGATACAGCCGTTGGTAAGCGACAAGAGGTTGTCGTCCTGCTGGCTGACTACCCCGCCCCGCTGGATGAGGTCTGCGTCGATATTCACTTCGCCGATATCATTCACGATAACGGCAAAACGAATACCCGCCGTGTTGGCGAGTATTCGATTGAGTAAGGTGGTCTTGCCGCTTCCCAGATATCCGGTCAGCAGCAGTACAGGTATTGTATTAGCGTCCTGCATAGTTGGCATAAATAGAATAATATTGATTGATAATTTCCTCCTGATGGTAGCGTTCGCAGGTCTGTAGCACGTAGCCGAAGATACCTAACTGTTGATTCAGAGTATTCTGTACACTACGCTTGCGTTCCTTCGAGAGCGAATCGCCCCATGCCAGGTACTCGACACACTTATCAGCCACGATCTGCATCATGCGCACACCCTTGGCGATATCCTCTTCGGTACCGAGGGCGAAATACATCTGTGCCATCGAAGCAGCGGTATAGTCGTAGGGCACGTTGCAGGCTGGAAGCACCTCTTCGGCCTTATCCAGCACCTCGCGGCAACGTTCACGCTCGCCTTTCTGCAGCAATTCCTCCGCCAGGTACATGAACATCATACGATGGGTGCGGCACATACGCATCAGGTTCTCGTCGATATAGATGCCGGGGATGTTCATATTGCCGTAGGCGAACTTGTGCATCATATTCTCGTACATAAGGTCGGTATTGTAGCGTTCGCGTCCGTCGCGGCTGCGCGTCGGGGTGATGCGGTAGGCCAAGCCCGTGCATTCGAAGTACGGACGAAGACCCAAGTAATAATCATCACCCACGGTACAAGCGAAGTAGATGGGGCGTTTCCAACCGTCCTTGGCGATATTGGAGAGCATTTCCAGAATCATCATCTCCGAGCGCGTAAAGCGACGGGCGGACTTCACGTTGATATGTTCGCCATTGAGACCCTCTACGTAGAGTTGGTCGGTAGGAATGTAGTTCTCGCCATCTTTCTTGGTACGCGGATCGTCGGAGCGCAGAAACTCGAATGCCTTGCCGACCTCCAAAGGCTGTCCCAGACGGTTATCTACCCATACCACCTCGTTAGTGCCGGGCATGAAGTCTTTATATTCCCACGAGATAGGTAGCGCTGACGACTCATAGTACGGACGCTTCATCTGCGAGATATACCAGTCGGTCTGCAGGTACGAAAGGTTGCACACGCGCAGGTCGCTACCCACGCCCTCGACCTCCTGATTATACCACAAGGGGAAGGTGTCGTTATCACCGTTGGAGAAGATGATACCATCCTTTTCGCACGACTTCAGGTAGTTGGCACCGAAGTCGCGGCAGGAATAGCGGAGCGAACGGTCATGGTCATCCCAGTTCTGCGAAGCCATCTGAACCGGTACCAAGAGGCAGATGACCGTCACGCAAGCGGCTATTACCGTCCGTAGGGCCTCGCTCTTGACTTGCTTCAGATTCGTCAGAATGTCCACCAACGCCAGCACGGCAAAGCCAATCCAGATACAGAACGCATAGAACGAACCGGCATAGGCGTAGTCACGCTCACGCGGCTGGTAAGGCGTCTGGTTGAGGTATATCACGATGGCAAGACCCGTCAGGAAGAACAGCAGGAAGGTTATCGAGAACGAACGCCAACCCTCGTTTATCATAACGGCTTTCATACCCTCGCCTACCTGACGACGTTTGCTCACCTGCCATACGATACCGATGATACCCAATAGCAAGGGCAGCATGTAATACACGTTATGGCCTTTGTTCTCGCGCAACTCCGTAGGCAGTTTCGACTGGTCACCCAGGCGTGCATTATCAATAAAGGGAATACCGCTCAGCCAGTTACCCTTCGATATATCGCCATAACTCTGCAGGTCATTCTGACGGCCGGCAAAGTTCCACATGAAGTAACGCCAATACATGAAGTTAACCTGGTAGCGGAAGAAGAAACGCAGGTTCTCTGCAAAGGTCGGGCAGTATTCGGTCTTCTGCTGGCCGCAATACTCGTACTTCACGCGGCGTCCTTTGACATCCGCCCAATCCTTGTAGGCCTGCACGTGCGAGCCTTGCGAGGAATACATGCGCGGGAAGAACATGCAGAACTCTTTCATGAACTTATACGAGGTCTTGTGACCCGTTACCACATAGCGGTCTTTCTCGCCGGGGTCGTTCTTCGGAGCAGGCGCATATTGCGCGTGACCCACATTCTCCACGGGCGTGCATACACCACGCTTGCGGTCCACCTCTAATTCTACAGGCGCATTGTAAGTCTGGCCATACAATAGCGGACGATCGCCATACTGCTCGCGGTTGAGGTAATAGGTCAGCGAGAACACGTTATCCGGCGAGTTCTGATCCATAGGTGTATCGGCACACGAACGAATCACGATAGCTGCATAACTGCTGTAACCAATCAGAATAACCGTTACCATCCACAGACCCGTGTTTACCCAACGCCATACGGGTTTCTCCTCAAGGCGCTTATACGACAGCCACAGGCCTAAGGCCAAAGCTGCTATTGTCAGCACAATCAGGATATACAGACCTGTGTTGAATGGGCAACCTAAAGTATTGGTAAAGAACAACTCAAACCAACCGGCTACCGTCGGCACACCCGGAATGATGCCATAGAGCACCACCAACAGGATGAGGCACGAGATGAGGAAAGCGCTTATAAAACCCTTCCACGAGAAGTCGTAGCGACGGAAATAATATACCAGTACGATGGCTGGTATGGTCAGCAGGTTCAAGAGGTGGACACCAATACTGAGACCCATCAGGTACATGATGGCTATCAGCCAGCGGTCGCTACCTTCATCATCGGCATGCTCGTCCCATTTCAGAATAAGCCAGAATACCAACGCTGTGAAGAACGACGACGAGGCATATACCTCGCCCTCTACGGCCGAGAACCAGAAGGTGTCGCTAAACGTGTACGCCAACGCACCTACTGCGCCTGCACCCAACAGGGCAATCCCCTTAGCCAAGGTATCCGGCTGCATCAACTTACGCCCAAGGGCGGTAATGGTCCAGAACAGGAACAGGATTGTAAACGCCGAAGCCAAAGCCGATAACGCATTTACACACATCGCCACATGCGACACATCGGACGCAAAGAGCGAGAAGAAATGGCCCATCAGCATGAAGAAAGGTGCTCCGGGCGGGTGACCAACGTCCAATTTGTAGGCACTGGAGATAAACTCTCCGCAGTCCCAAAACGAGGCCGTAGGCTCGATGGTGAGAAGATACGTCGCTGCTGCGATAGCGAATACTACCCATCCGCATACGACGTTCCAGAGTTTGTAGTTTTGCATTTTATTGTTATTTATTTATATTTTACCCAAATTAGCCTGCAAAGGTACTACTTTTTTTGCATATATGCAAATAAAAAAATAAAAATCGCCTCTTGGAAGCGATTTTTTGGTCAAAAACGATGGGTTCAACAGCCTACTTACGGGCAGATACTCAATCCAGCAGGATGAACGCAGCCCAGTATTCGGGCGTTTCGAATTGGGTTCGGACGGCTTGAATGGCCAGGCGGAACGCCTCGTACTTGGGTTTACCCTCGAGGATAAGATGCCGATAGAACGTCGTCATCAACAATTGCGTTGCCCTATCGTCCACTTTCCATAGCGACATCACCAGGGTCTGCACACCCGCCATCTTAAAGCCACGTTGCAGGCCAAAGACTCCTTCGCCCGATACTGCCCCCAGACCCGTCTCGCATGCAGATAGCACCACCATGTCTGTTTGACGCAAGTCCAGTAGCGCTATATCCCAAGCCGTTAGCGACTTGCCACCCGCCATAATGAGGCCGCTCTTTTGCAACAGATAGCGGTTCTTAGCATCCGGCAGATAGAAACCGTGCGTGGCAATATGCAGGATATTCGGCGCTTGTCCGGATAGGGACTTCAGGGCGTCCTGCGAAGCCTCGCTACCGGTAATCAGACGTGTTTGGCAGCCTGCTCCGTTTAGTTGCTGAGCTATCGTCTGCACCTCGCCAAGCGAAGCATACAAGGCGGGAATCTTATCCGCCGGCGAATAGTCTATACCGCCAAACAGAACAGCAGAAACGGGCCTCAGGGCCTTGCTCGATTGCGTAATGACGCGCGTGGAAGAGATGCGTTGTAGGGTATAGACATCATTCATGGCATGCGTGGCATCGTACGGAAGGTACTCGATGGCGAGTTGGTGCAGATAACCGCAGGGCGCAAAGGAGAAAATCTGCCCCTGACGCATATAGGGGTACAGCTTCGCCCACATCAGTTTGGCAATCTTAACACCCTGATAATCCACATCATAAAGCATAGCCGGCGGCAGCATCTTGCCCGCTTCATTCGTAAGGACGGCCTTTAGTTCACTTTCCCGAAACAGGGGTACAAAAATCGGTTGCTGCGCCCGAGCATGTAGCAACAGGGCGCAATACAAACGGTCTTCGTCGGGCAAAGGCATCGGGGCGGTAAAGAACTCAACCGCTACCCTATTCTCCGGCAAGGCATTCCGCACGTTCTCAAAACTCATTGTGCGGCTTTCCATCTGCTGCCGATAGACCGAAGCCGAAGCCGTCAGACTGCTTTCAAGGGTATTGATACGCTGCTGCAACTCACGTTGACGGAACGACTTATCCGAATAATGCAGCCGCTCGTACGCCAAGAGGCTCTTCAGTTCGCTCAGTTCGTTCCAACGGGCTATCAACTCCGTATCGCCGCTATCCAGAATGGCGGAGCGCAACTCCGTGGACGAGAGCAGCAGCAAGCCTTTGTGGAACAACTCATTGTCGTAAGCCAGACTCGCCAACTCCGAATCGTCTTGTATATAACGGCTCACAAAAGCGGGAATATGATATTCTGACAAGGCTGCTATCGCTTGCCAGAACGCCTCGCGCTGGTATTCAGACATATAATCCAACGATGAGCCGAAGAGCTTACGGCTCAAATCCAAGGAACGACGGTACAATTGCTTTGCCTCTGCTATATTGCCCTGCTCTGCCACACAGTAGCCCTTGAGGATAAGCGTTTTGATATAGGGCAAATAGTCCTCGCCGACGGTCTCGCGCCAGATAGCAAGCGCCCGGTCGCAATCGTCTATGACCGTTTCAGTCACATCTTGTGCTTCAAAATTGATTTCCGCCTTGCGAGCCCAAACGCCCGCTATAAACGGATGCTTGTCGCCAAAAACGCTACGACCGGCTCGGAGCGCCCGGTCAGCCTCGTCCATCGCAGCAAGCGTCTCATCCTTACGCATAAGTACTTCCGATAGTTCGTAGGCCATACGGGCGAAGCCCTCGGTATCCTCGCCTGGCAGTCGGAGCGTGTAAATCTCCTTTGCCCGCCTGAGCAACTGCTCGGCACGCTTCAACTTATTCTGGCGGAGGCAGAGCCGCCCAACCGTCGTAAGCGCCGAGGCATATTCACGGCTCTCTTCGCCCGAGACTTCCTTTTGGATATTCAGGGCATCGTTGGCATAGTGCTCCGCCTGGGCATAATCGCCCATGGTGGTATAGAGATCTGCCAAGAGTTGAAGTGTCTCGGCGCAGTCAGGGTGCAGACGTCCCTGCAACTTACGACGAATGCGGAGGGCTTCCTTCAGGCGGGTCTCGGCAGAGGAAAAACGCCCGTAGCGGGTATCCGATACGCCGGCTCGCTGGAGGGAATCGGCTGTAGGCAAATCCATCATGTCGGCAGCATCCATCCGAGGAATCGAAATGAGCCATCCGAGCGCGAGGATAAGAAGGAGCGAAAAAGTGTGTTTATGCATATTTCTCGTGTTTTGAAGCCAAAAATCACGGCAAAATTACTATAAAAATTGGAAATATGCAAAAAAAATCACTTTTTTTGTCAAAAAATTTGCATAATTCAAAAAAAAGCAGTAATTTTGCACCCGCTTTTGAAAAAAAACACAAGCGAAGCGGTATCGACCATAGCGACATCGAAGCCGAACGCGGAAAAGGTCTCCCTAGCTCAGTTGGTAGAGCAGCTGACTCTTAATCAGCGGGTCGAGGGTTCGAGTCCCTCGGGGGACACCAAAAGAAAAACGAGTCGAAATTTCGGCTCGTTTTTTTATCCTCTAAACTGTAGCGCAGCGTCCTGTAGCGCAGCGTCCTGTAGCGCAGCGTCCTGTAGCGCAGCGTCCTGTAGCGCAGCGTCCTGTAGCGCAGCGTC
>OCTX012259475.1_pt1 | contig 13607 bp, 11 predicted proteins | sample 1539691 | NCBI WGS metagenome assembly OCTX01 (sample SAMN02144231, study PRJEB22623) | gut metagenome | biome: sheep rumen | host: Ovis aries | place: New Zealand | reverse complement strand
AATATTAACTTTGCCGCCGATACTGAAGATTACCAACCGAGTGAACGGATATCACCGGAATTGGTGAACGGGTATCACCGGAATACACACAGATATTTTGGCAACAATATAAATACGAGAGCTTATGGTACCTACAAATTCAATATCAAAGATGTTTGACATAATAAGAGAAGAAAACGCTATCTCTTCCTATAGCACAGAGGAACTAAAGGAAATGTTGTATGTTTTGCAGCATGAGAATTTGGCGAGGCTTTGTGACAACAATGGTCATCCTTTGCTTCGTTATGGTTGTGGCATTATCGCTCCTGTTGTTAATAAAGAAGATATGAAGAGAGTTATCAGATTGGAGGAGTTATTAATCAATGAACTTCGAGAAAGAGGTGAATATGTATACCGAGCTGAACGATTTGACAAGTATAGATGAAAGCTATGCCGCTGAGTTGATAGGTGAACGATTTAATAGTACCTCCCAATCGTTGCCTTATAAGGCATAATCAGGATGATACATTTTCTCCACAGATCACTAATTTGAACAGAAACTATCATATAAATGCAAAAAGGAAAAGGTTTAGAAGAGCAAGAAGTAACGGATGCCATTCAACAATTCGAACTAGGCGTTGATTACTATAAAGGAAGGAACGGTAAGAGACAGGACCGTTCAAAAGCTGTTGTGTGGTATCGGAAATCTGCAGAACAAGGGTATCATAAGGCCCAGTTTTCATTAGGGTATTGCTATAATTATGGTAAAGGTGTTACCCGTGATTATATTGAAGCTGTAGAATGGTATAAAAAGGCGGTAGAACAGGGGAATGCGTATGCCCAATATAATTTAGGGGTATGTTATAACAATGGAGAAGGTGTTAGTAAAGACAAAGAGAAAGCGATTTCTTTATGGGAGGAGTCTGCAAAGAATGGCTACGAAGTGGCTAGAATTACTTTGGAAAGAATAAAGGCCATGGAGCCAAACTCCGCAAAGATTAATCCTTCGTCGGTCCCTAAGCAATATCCAATCTTTATTTCTTATAAGAGAGTTGACAAAGAAACAGTATTCTCCTTAAAGGACAAAATAGAAAGAGTGACAGGGCAAAACTGCTGGATAGATCTTGATGGAATTGAGAGTGATCAGCAATTTGCTAATGTCATCATTAATGCTATAAATAATGCTGAGATTGTTTTGTTTATGTACTCTAAAGCCCATTCACTTATAGAACATTATGAAAACGATTGGACTATACGAGAGCTAAATTTTGCGCAAGAAAAGGGGAAACGTATCGTATTTGTAAACATAGATAAAAGTCCATTAACGGATTGGTTCAGATTAATGTTTGGCACTAAGCAGCAGGTTGATGCCACCTCAAATCTCGCTATTAGTAAATTACTTGATGATTTAACGCTTTGGACGAATAAAAAAAAATATGAGCATATCATAACAACAACACAAAAAGAGCGTAAAGAAAAGATTATTTATAGGATCTTAAAATGGGGGAAACATCATAAAATTGCGACTTTTGGAATAGTAATTTCATCTATAGCTTTTGTCTTATTCTTCTTGCTTCTTAACAGTTCTGCAATTGAAAGCCCCATTTTCCACCGATTGCTCATATGGAAAAAGCGCTATTTCAATCAATATGAGAGAATTGATTTGAAGGATTTGTCGACTGGAGTTTTATATGGTGTTCATAATGCTGTCGACTTGGGCCTTTCTGTTAAATGGTCAACCACAAATGTTGGGGCTGACCTCCCGCACTTTTCTGGAGATTATTACGGTTGGGGCGAGATAAAGACAAAGCCTAGTTACGACTGGGGTAATTATGCATTTGGGAATGATACCTGTGTCACAAAATATTGTGTTGATGAAAAATATGGAACCGTTGACAATCTTAATCTGTTAACCGAATTTGATGATGTTGCTACAGTAAAATGGAAAAATGGATGGAGAATGCCTACTTATGAAGAGTTTAACGAATTAAGGACTAAATGCACTTTTGAGATTCGTACATTATATGGCCAAGAAGGTTATTTATTTACTGGACCGAATGGAAATACTATTTTTCCCCCTTGGCGGGAGATAAAGATGGGGCAAGTATTTCAGGGAATGGAAATTACGTAATTTATTGGACATCAACATTATTTAGTAATAATACGGAAGCTTATGAGTTTGCGATGAGTAAGAAAGGGTATTACTGGTATAATAGCCCACGATATACTGGACATAACATAAGAGCGGTGCATGAATGAGTGGTAATAGGGAATAAGATCAATATAATTCAATAATATGGAAAGAAGCAAAGAATACTATGCTTTCATTAGCTATAAGAGCGAAGACGTTGAGTGGGCGATATGGCTACAACATGAGTTAGAACACTATCATCTGCCTGCATCTTTCAATGGGCGAACTGATATACGTAAGGAACTACGTCCTGTGTTCCGTGATATTGACGAGTTAAGTGCAGGGAATCTGCCTGAACAGATTCGACAAGCCCTCAAAAACTCGCAGAATCTTATTGTTGTGTGTTCGCCACAAGCTGCAGCATCCCCTTGGGTTAATCAAGAGTTAGAGACGTTTATCTCTCTTGGTAGAACAGACCGAATCTTTCCTTTTATCGTTGAAGGGAAGTCACCCAAAGAGTTCTTCCCCCCAGCATTGCTTGCACTTCCCAAGAACGAAGAACGATTAGGAGGAGATGCCTCCAAACAAGGTCGTGATATAGCATTTGTAAAGGTTGTGTCAGGAATGTTAGGAGTGAATTTTGATGACTTATGGAATCGGTACGAAAAGGAAAAGGCTGAAAATGAACGTAGGGAGAGAGAGGAGAAAGAAAGGCTACAGATTGTCCAAAGTTTGTTTCTGGCAGAAAAGGCGAATTTTTATACAGAAGAAGGCTTTTCTTTACTTTCAAAAGTTCTTGCATTAAAGGCATTACCACACAATTTAAAGAATCCAGACAGGCCCTTTGTACCAGAAGCAGCAAAGTCATTATTGCGTGCAGAAGAAAGTGGGGCAATGGTTTTCCTCTCCCCTGACTCGTTGTATTCATTTAGCCATAACGAAAATTTCATAGTAACATTATCAAACGAAACAGAAATCAGCATTTGGAGTTTAGATACTGGAGATTGTTACTATAAGAACATTATTGAAGAGTCTACTGTCGTTTTGTTTGATGAAAGCCAGGAATTACTCATGTCTGCTTCAATCAGTGATTATTCAATTCAAATACAGAATATAAAAACGGATAATAACAAATTCCGTCTTCATGGTCATAAAGATGTAATAACATCATTGTCGCTAAGCCAGGATGGGCGATATTTGTTGTCAACTTCTAAGGATTGTAAAATCATTCTATGGGATTTGTTATCTAAAAAAATATTAGGTGTTTTTCTAGGGCATTCAAAGCAAGTCAATTCGGCAATGTTTAACTTTAAATGCAATCTAGTTGTGTCTGCGTCAAATGATAAAACGATAAGGGTATGGGATGCTTTTACATTTAGACAGATAGTAGTACTAACAGGGCATAAAAAAGCTGTGAATTATGCTGGCTTTAGTGGAAATAGCAATCGAATAGTTTCAGTGTCAGAAGATAAAACGATTAAGGTTTGGGAACGACACAATAACAAATGTCTAAAAACACTAAAAGGTCATCTTTCTGAAATATCTTCTGCTCAATTCTACATAGATGACAATCATGTAATTTCTGTTTCTGCAGACAATACCATTCGAGTTTGGGATGTATTCACTGGAGAATTTTTCTCTAAAATGCTTGTAAGGGAATCTCACTACGTCCCATCACTCAATGTAACACTAACAGACATATTGGGTGGGGATATTTTCGACTTTTCTTCATTAATTTCTTTTGGCAAATCGATTAGCCGTCATATTTCAACAAGAAAGCAAAAACACAAACAACAGATAGAAAACGAACAAAGAATGAGGTTACACAACAAGCGTATAATTAGTAAACGTAAATTACTTGTGGCCTTTCGAGAAGAAAATAATATTCAAATATTCAATTCTAGAGTACTAACAGATAATTGGGTCTCTGTTACAAAATTAGAAGAAAGAGAAGGCATTCGGTTCTCTGTTGACGCAAAAGGAGATTATATTTGCTCACCTTTGTCAGATGGTAGAATAAAGGTATGGTCTTTAAGTACTGGAAGTGTATATAGGTTATTTAACAAACACCGAAGAGTGGCTAATATGGCCGTCTTTAGCAATGATTCCAAAATTATTGCGTCAAATTCCAAAGATGATACCATCAGATTGTGGGATGTACAGACTGGAGAACTCCTGAAGTCGATACCGCATCATACTGTTTTCCCTTATACATTGTTGTTTAGCCCTAACGATCGTTTTCTTCTTGCCATGTCAGACCAAAATATGTTGAAGTTATACGATGTAGATACAGGTAAATCGGTTTTGTCTCTGAAAGCCCACACATCCCTTGTAAAAAAAGTAATATTTAGTCCGGATTCACAAAATATCATATCGCTTCATGAAGATAGTATTATAATGTTATGGAACATAGAGTCGGGAAAATGCGTTATTTCTACCCACGGGAATACCGCATCATTCAGCACCGATGGTAAGTATTTAGTCTCTTATAATGAATCATCTAAATTGATAAATATATGGAAAGTTAATAATGGTATGTGTGTTAACTCGATTGAGGCGCGCTATTATTGCCTCACTGCTGATGGAAACAAAATTGTATGCGTTTCTAATGACAACGAGTTGGATATACGAAAAATAGACGAGAACGTGACTTTATGTAAATCGTCCCCGTTGCCTTCAAAAATTCATTATATATTGTGTCCTAAGTCGGAATATAATGGAGAATTCAATGTGGTTCTTTCCATAACAGATGACTTTCTTATAAAAATATGGGATGTTAACACATTAAGTTGCCTGTGCATATTTGAAGGGCATTCAGACCATGTTCTTTCTGCCAGATTTAGCCCCACAGGAGAAATTATAATATCCATCTCTGAGTCAGAGATTAGAATCTGGGATAGAATGACGCAAAGCTGTATTAGGGTGATAAAAAGGATGCATGAAATGGACATAGATAAGATGATTTTTGACGGAAAGGATGTGATTTTCTATGGAGATGTAATTTTAAAATGTCATATTACCCAGTTGCAATCTCTAATAGATAAATCATATGAACAGATCAAAAATTATTCAATGTCTAAGAATATTAAAACTCAGGGGTATTTTGAGTATATTTAATGTAAAATATTAAAAATGCAATATGGAAGAAGTAAAAGAGTATGATGTCTTTATCAGCTATGCAAGATCTGACTACGAGGACAGAAAAACCAAGGAGAAAATTCCAAACAGTGCTGTATCTAAAATCAAAGAGTATCTATTAACCAATAAGATTTCTTTTTGGTTCGATGAAGAAGGTATTTATTCTGGCGATGCTTTTGCCAAAGAAATTGCAAACAGCATTAAGAACTCTAAGCTGTTCTTGTTCATTTCGTCTGAACACTCCAATAAGTCGGATTGGACTTGTAGAGAAATTGCTACGGCTACTATGTACAAGAAAAAAATTCTACCAGTAAAAATCGACAATTCAGTTTATGATGAATCTGTTATCTTGTATTTGGCCAATCTTGATTTTGTGGATTTGACTCGAAATCAAGAGCAGGGATTGAAGGCAATGGTTCGATCCATAAATAACTATGTCAATAATACTGACAGTATAGTAACTCCACTAGTTAAGGTCAATATAAAAGACACACTTCTAGGAATAGCAGATGATAATCCTGAGGACATTTGCCCAACTGATTGTATTGGAGCTGTTAAGTTTGGGCTTCAGAAGCTCTTCTCAATCAAAGGGAGGATGAATAGGCCCGCTTTCTGGAAGTATTCTCTTACAATATTAATTTCTTTGATTTTAGTCTCCGGATTTTTCCTTGGCTTTTGCAAGTTTATGGGATTGTCTGTGAGTGGTGTCGGCGTAGGAACATCCACGCTTATTTTCATTACATTCATACTATTGACATTGACGGCATCAATAAAACGATTTCACGACATCGGTCTAGGATTACAAGCATTTGGTGTCCTTATTCTATGCTTCATTTACTTGTTCGCATTCCCTATATCCACCGCATGGTTACTACCGGGGTCCTTGGTACTTTCTGTGTTTTTTGTAATCATGATACAAATGGCGTATCCAAGTAGAGAAGAAATTCGTGAAAAGATAAATAAAGAAGAGAAATCATTTGGATCCTCATTTGTAAAAAATGCTTATATTGGATTTTATAAAATATTTTCCATAGAAGGAAGAACGACTCGAATAGAACTGTTCTCTTTTGAAGTCTCTCTGTTTGTTGCTCTTTGTGTTGTAGCTATGTTATTTTGGCTATTCACGGGTTTGGCTGGGTTTGGCTTTTTATTTAGTCTATTTGTAGGAATGATACCATTATTGTTGTTCGACATGTTTGTTCTATCTTTTGCGGCGATTATACGACGTATGCATGATGTTGGTAACAACGGGTTAGTTGTAGTGGGAACCCTCTTTTCTCTTCTCTATCTAGTTGCTACATTTAGCAAATGGCTTAATAATATATGGTTAGCAGTCGGTGTTATTTTCTTGCTACTTTCTCTTGTTTCTTTCATTTTTATCTTGATGCCCAGTAGTAACAGCATAAAATATGGAATGCCCAAGAAAAAACTACAGATTGTTGATGAGGATGATTGATGATAGAAAATTCATCTTAGGAACATCTCTATCATTGTTAACAATCAAAAATGACGAAGATATGAAACAGAAAACGTACACACCGCAGCCTATCGACACTACAGGTGTTGAGCTGCCAGAAGAATTGGAAGTGTTGGCTGAACAGATGTCTAAGAACGTACATGAGGTCTGGTCTGAGACTCGTATTCAACAGGGTTGGACTTTTGGAGAGCAGCGCAATGATGAGTTAAAAACACATCCTTGCTTGGTTCCCTACGAGGAACTTCCAGAAGAAGAGAAGAAGTATGATAGGAACACGTCTATTGGCACGTTGAAACTCATCATGAAGTTGGGGTTCAAGATTAGCAAGTAGGTCATGAAAAAAGGTTGAAGCGTATGAGAATGAAAGTAGGTCTGATGCTCTTGCTATTGCTGTGTAGCGTGACTCTTATGGCTCAAAATACCATGAGAGTTCATTACAAGGATGGCAGAGAGCAAGATATACCCATCGAGCAGGTTGATAGTGTGACTTTTGTCAAAGGTGATGATACTGCTTCAGACCCTGTTGGAGATATAAATATCTTAGGCAGTTGGCTTTGGGGAAATCTGGAGCAGGGGTATTATGAATTGCTAACAATCAACGATGATCATACTTACACGGGTTATGACAACTACTTCTCGTATGGCTTTGACTTGATGACGTATGGATGGTGGGCACAGATTGGAGCCATGATTACCCTACAGTCAAACGGGTTTGGCTATCAGCGGCGATATAATTGGTATATCACCGCACTGACCGAGAACACTCTGGGAGTGATGACCAAGATGGGGCCGTTCACATACTATAAGCTGCAGCCTGAAACGTTACACCTACAGGTGAACGAAACGCTTACGTGCGAGGTCGGCGACTCGTTCGTGTTTGCTGATGGTGTAACAGTTACCATTCAAGATAATAGGCTTGTGGGCTTAGTAGCGGGCGTGACATATGTTCAGAAGCGCATTGTTGCCAATAATGCTATCTGCTCGTATAAGGTAGTCGTTGAATAGTAGGTATGTGCTTGCATTTTTTTGCTGCATCGTGTCATCTATTACCAAGGAGTCAATAATACATGGATTTTTCGTTAATAATGCTCAACAATTCAAATTTATTCAGTAAATTTGGTATCATTTAGTTAAAAAATCACTATATTTGTAGCCAAATAGACATTTGATAAGGGTATATGTATGCATTATGACATATTCATAAGCTATAGAAGGGCTACGGGTAAGAATTTCGCTCGTATAATCAAACCAGAATTGGAGAAAAGAGGCTTTAGCGTCTTTCTCGATTTTGACGAGTTGAAGGATGGCGTTTTTGATAAGCGTATCATGGATGCTATTCGCGACTCTCCGATCTTTTTAATGATTCTCTCTAAAGGGGCATTAGATCGCTGCATAAATGAAAATGACTGGGTAAGGGCAGAAATACTTTATGCCAGTGAACAAGACAGGCATATTGTTCCTGTTGAGGTGGATAAGAGTTTCAGAGAAATACCTGAAGAATTGCCAGAAGATGTAAAGGCAGTTTTAGGAGCTCATCAGTTTTCTCAAGTAGACACAGAGTCTTTGTTGGAGGTGTCTATGGAAAAGTTGGTTCGAGAGAGAATATACCCTCATGTAAAACCAAACGGAGATTACAATCCTGATAGTAAGAATCGTAATGAGGCAGAGATACATATTGATATTGATGCCGATTGTGAGTTGCAGAGATTTGGCAAGAAGATAGCTACGGTTTATGCCAATAATGACAATGTGATATATCTTAAGCCTGGTAAGCATAAACTGAATTTTGTGTCTACTGATTTCGCAGATATTCAAGAAATGAGAACTTACGAGGTGAGTTCTGAAAACTATTCTGACATTTTAGAGGTTTCACTAAAAAAACGTATTGACGAAAGACGGAAGGAGATAGACGATCAAAATCGCCAAAAAGAGTTGGAAGCACAACGAAAAATAGCAATAGAGAATGAGCGTAGGGAAAGAGAGGAAGAAAAAGTTAGGATTGCGGCTGAGAAAAAGCGGAAAGCAGACGCAGTAGCTCTTCGTAAGCGGGAAAGACAAGAAAGCATTAGGAACTTCAATCAACACCTGAATTCATGGCTACAGAGCCACAATAAGTTGATTACGCTCGTTGTCGTTGCCCTTTTGGCGATTGTCATGATAATATTTCTCCTACCCAAAATAATTTCACCGGCATTAGATTCTGAGCATAATATAGCAGTAATAGATCCTGTGACTTCCCCTGCTGTAGAAAAAGAGCCAGAACTCCCATTGAAGGATACGGTGAAGAATTCTTTAGTGAACTTTGGGTTAGGAAAGGCAAAATACACAGGTGAGGTGGACGAGCACGGCAAGCCTAATGGCATGGGAAAGGCTGTTTTTGTTAAGAATGGTGATGTTTTCGAGGGCATGTTTAGTTATGGGGCTCTGGATAGTGGAAAGTATGTCAGACATATAGATGGTAAATACTATAAGGGCAAGTTCAAGGACAATTATCCCGTTGACCCTACCCTTTATGATAAATAAAAAACTAATGATGAATATGAACTATTATAAAAATGTACTGCTGTTTCTATTTCTTGCGTTAATTCCTGTAAGTGTAAAGGCGCAAATAGAAGTGTGTAAGTATCCAGGATGTGGCAAGTTCATTGCTAAAAGCAAAAACGAGAAAGGAGATCGTTTTTGTCCCTATCAGGGCAAGCATCCCGTCCTCCCCAGAGTTTTCAAGCCTGTTGACTTGGGATTGCCCAGCGGTACGAAGTGGGCAGAATGGAATGTTGGAGCATCTTCGCCAGAGCAGGCGGGGAATTATTATGCTTGGGGTGAAGTCGAAAGTAAGTCTTACTATTTTTGGAACTATTTTGATTTGAGGAATAAAAATGCGAAAAGTGATGATCATCTTGATTTCATTAAGTATAGAAAAAACGGTGTAACATCTATTGTTGCTACTGACCATGATGTAGCTCATGTTAAGTGGGGAGGCGCATGGTTTATTCCTACTGTAGATCAATACAAGGAATTACTATATTATTGTACCGTTAATGAAGAAAAAAGAAAAGGGAAAGTAGGCTTACGGTTCACTGGCCCTAATGGAAATAGTATATTTTTACCAGCAGGAGGTTTCAAGTATAAAGCAACTACAAATGATTCTAATAGTTATGAGTATTGGACCGGAGAGTTGACAAAGAGTGAATCGTTTGGAGACGAATACGCTGTTGCTTTAACGGATATTCCAAATCAAAACAGGAACGTTTTTGATAGTTTCTTTCCCAGGCTACGTCGCCATGGTGCTTTGGTTCGTCCTGTCTGGGTTGACAAAGATAAACCTAACGCATGTGTTCTGATGGTTCATGGCGATGCCTTTCTAATGTCAGAAGGCTTTGTTGACGGTCAGTTAAAAGGACTGTTGCCGTTTAGAACAAACAATCTAAGTAAAGGTGAACATTTCTTGGTTGTTAAAAAACCAGGTCATCGTGTCTTTTGCTCTTTATTTAACATAGAGGAAGGAAATACAAAAGAAATAACCGTGGAACTTCCTTCAATAGAAGAAAAACTATTTAATGCAGGAATCATGCACAAATTCGGACAGAGCTATTATTGTAAAGGATATGTGATGTCAGAATGGGGTAAAAGTATGATTGAACCCAGCAACTTCAGTGAATTAATTGCGTACTTAGAGAAAATTGCGTCAGACAATGCCCCAGGTTTATCATACGGATTCCATATTAATAAAAAATCTATTTCTGCACTATATCCAGTAGAGTACAATACAAAATTAAAGAAAGAAAATGTCATAAGGCTGGATCTTAAGTGCGAATGCCTCCTGTCTCAGATTGAGTCAGAAAAAAGACGTGGATACAATGATTTAAGCATCCAAAGCGCATATATGGATTGCGAAGACAGCCTTTCAACGTATATTGCGATTGATGGAGAAGGAAATGCAGATTTTCCGATTATAGGAAAGTGTCATATTGTTGGTATGGATAAAGAACAATATACACTATTCTTAAAAGAAAAATATGCTCAATATTTCCCAAAGAAAGATAGTTTGGAAATAACAATCACTCCTTTTGATGAATATAATCTGTCCCAACTTTATTTGTCTCTTATACGTTTCGAAGGGAAAAAGCTTAAAGGAGGGTTTGTTTTAAAATGTGAGAAGGAATAAATAGAATAAACGTAACTAAAAACAGATATGGAGAATAAAATTATAAAAGAAAGTGCGGCTGAACTCTTGATCAAACTTGGTCAGGCAGATCAGGAAAAAGAGAAGGAAATCATGAATGTCATCAATAAACATTCGTTAATTGCTGCTGCGGCGGGATGGGTACCCATCCCCTTTGTTGATATTGCTTTGGTTGTGGGAAACGTATGGACTATGTATGCAACGATTAACAAAGTAATCGGCCTTTCTTTCTCTGACAACATGCTGAAAAGTATAGGTTCTGGTGTAGTCGCTAATCTTTCAACGTCGATTATTTCACAAGCTTTGTTGTCGCTTTTGAAGCTGGTTCCAGGCATAGGCCTAATCTCTGCGGGTTTGATTTTAACGGCAGGGAATTATGCAACATGTATGGCAGCAGGTTATGTTTACTTACGTGCGTTGACAGCCATCGCAGGCAAGGATGGAAAGATAGATGAATCGAATCCTGAGTTGAAAAAGACCATCAAACGTGTTATTAAAGAACAGAAAGCAGAAGGCCAGAAAATGAAAGACCAAATACAGAAGGACTACATTATAGAAAAGAAAGCGAAAGAAAAAGAAGGATAGAAGCGTATGGTAGATTTCATTATAGGTTTTGATTTTGGGCACGGTGAGACGAGTGTTGCGAAACTAAATGTCAATACCGTTGACGAGTCTGCGGCTCAACTTGAAGCAGAGGATATATATATCATAGGTGATGATAGGGAACCGAAGATTCCCTCAATTGTGGGTTATGATTGTAATGGGAACATACAGATAAACCTTGATGTATACCAATTCAAGTTCCTAAAGGTGGAAGCTGGTTTTAAGGCTCCTATGATTGCATCTGAGAAATTTCCTGCTATTACGCCAGAGAATAAAGATTACTTTAGGGATTTTGTGGTTAATGTGTTTGAGAAGTTGCATGAGCATCCTAAAAACAATGAGTTGAGAAATAAGTCAATTCTCTATTTTGTTGCTTGTCCGTCTGGATGGACTACAGAACAACGAGATGAGTACCTGAAGTTCTTTACAGATTATTGTAAATTGCCAATTGCTGGTGTAATAGAGGAGTCGAGGGCAGCTTATGTTGTTGCCAGGCGCAAACTGTATGATAAAAATCCGGAACTAAGTAGATTTGGGAAGAAGACGGCTGTTTTAGACTTAGGAAGTAGTACGCTTGACATTACCATGCATTCAGACAGATCATATTCCGATGGCTTTGAGATAGGTGCATGTAAGATAGAGGAGGTGTTGCTTCAATATTTTATTGAGACCGATGAGGATTTTAAAGAGAAGTATAATCGGTACTCTCAAATGGAAGATTCATGCAGCGACCAAATTCTTTTTCTGCTCAGAAAGGCCAAAGAGGAATATTTTAATAGGGTCCGCAATGGGTCAACCAATGATATCATGCTTAAATGTCAGATAGATTGGGACGAACTGAGCAGTGATGAAATATCTGGTACCTCTAATCTAAAAATCAGGGGGAGTAGCATGGAATCGCTTCTTGAATCTCACGGACAGGAACCAAAGAAGTATAAAGACATACTTTGCGATGATATAAAGAGTTTCATAAAACAGCACGGAACGGTGGATGCTGTTGTTATGACTGGCGGTGCATCACAGATGGATTTCTATCAGAAAATGGTTATGGACTGCTATGGGTTGGACGAAGACAGATGTATAGTAGATCGTTTCCCCTCGTATAGTATCTCACAGGGTACGGCCATTATGGGTTATCTCGACACAAAGAACCCTGTAAAAAAGGGAGATGAAGTACCAGAAGAGTTACTAAACTTGATAAATAGAATCCCTGACCTGATTAAAAATGCTGTCATTATTAGTTCGGTTAATGTATACAAGACAGAAATGAAGAAAATCGTCGATGAGTGGGAGCAGTCGTCGAGTAATCGAACATTAAAAGTCCTATATGATAACTTTTCGACATTACTTGCCTCCTGGGACGAACATTATGCAGAGATTAGTATGGCCGTTAATCAGCAAGTAGAAGAATCATTGTCAGCAGAAGTGTCCGACTCACTAAGTCAGTTGATGCGGCTCTATTTTGGATTTAATATGCAGTTGGAGCCAATAGATCTTGATTATGACATTTCGATGACTCTACCACATGAGCAGACCATGATGCTCCTAGGCGATATATATAATAATTTCAAGTCATTGATAGATAATCGCAATATGTTAAGTCAATTTAGAGATCCAAGTTCGCTTAACAAAGATAGGGGAGAAGATTCTGAGATGCTTAAGTATCTTGCTAATGGTACACGAGCATTTATTGATAACTGGTTTGAAGGAGTTGACATTGAGAATGAATTCGACGATGTCATCAAGGACTGCCAAAGCAAAGTGAAGGATTTCTATTACAAGAGTATTAAATATATTACATGTCAGATATAATCAGCAATTATGAATGAGAAAGACATAGTAAAAGTGCCAGAAGCTGAAATACAGGCCAATCCAATCCAAGAAATACCATCTCAATTGGAAGGAATGGCAAAGATTGCAGCTGCTACCACTGTAGCCCAAACCTTATCGTATTCTACCGAGAGGAAGTTTCTTGATAATATTTCCGCATCAGGCTCTTTATGTCATCTGAAGGTGCAGGGAAGTGTAAATCATTCGATAACAGGGTATAAATGGCTGAGAATAGATCAAGTTGGTAATTCTTCGAGCATCACGAA
>OCTX012230063.1_pt1 | contig 13612 bp, 10 predicted proteins | sample 1539691 | NCBI WGS metagenome assembly OCTX01 (sample SAMN02144231, study PRJEB22623) | gut metagenome | biome: sheep rumen | host: Ovis aries | place: New Zealand | reverse complement strand
AGTGCAGAGTTTTTCAGCCTGCCGTCAGTGCAGAGTTTTTCAGCCTGCCGTCAGTGCAGAGTTTTTCAGCCTGCCGTCAGTGCAGAGGTTTCCGGCCTGCTCTCACGGCTGCATAGTCTTCCGGTCTTTCTGCGGTTCCTGTTTTGTTCCAATTCTTTTCCGGATCCGGATGTCCCTGCCGAAAAGAGGAACCAGAGTGAAATGCTCCACGATGCGGGAAGAGATCCTGTCCGTATAGGCATTCTGCAGTTCGGAAAGGCCCAGGTTGGTGGATATGATGATCCCTTTGCCCAGTGCAATCCGCTCGTTTAAAAGGCGGAAGAGCGCCGATACGGTGAAGGAATTGGTCAGTTCTGTCCCGAGATCATCAATGATGAGCAGATCACATTCGCTGATATAGGATGGACCGGAAGCAGACAGGGCCGTGTCAGCGTCCCTGCCAAACTGCGCGCCGGCCAGGCGTTCAAAGAGCGTGCCGGCCGAAAGGTAGATGACAGAGTGCCCCGACTCGATCAGTTCCTTCGCGATGCAGTGGGAGAGAAAGGTCTTGCCAAGTCCCGTCTGGCCGGTCAGAAGAAGGAAGTCCCGGCCTTTCCCGAACTGGCTGACAAAGCGCCGGCATGTGCGGACGGCTGACTCCATGGTCAGCCTGGAAGACAGGCCGGAGGACGGATCCATCAGGTCTTCTGGGTAATAATCCATGCACAGGGTATCAAAGTTTTCTTTCTGCAGAATCTCCTGCAGTCCGGACTGGCTGTAAAAAAGGCGGATCACTTCCCGGTCGAAGCAGCGGCAGTGTTTTGCACCGGTCAGGCCGGTGTCCCTGCAGTAGGGGCAGGAGAAGACAGGATCCAGATAATCTTCCGGAAAGCCGTGCTCTCTCAGGAGCCTTCTCCGTTTCAGCTCTGCACTTTCCCCTTTACGGGGCATACCGGAGGGTATGTTTTCTTCTCCGGGCGCTTCCTGCCCGGAAGAGAGCCTGCCGGCCAGGCTCCTGCGTACTTTCTCCACCGCACCCAGGGCAACGCTGCGGTCGATCTCCCTCAGCTCCGGGATCGCCGCGAAGGCTTCTTCCCTGCGTTTTTTCATGAGATGGAAATTGTCAAGCCGCCGCAGGTCGTACTGCTTCATGACCGCGTCATATTGTGCGTTCGTAAGATTCATGGATCAGGATTCCCCGCTTTCCTGTGACTGGATCACCATCCGGCCGATACTGTCCCAGTCGCAGTCCCTGGACTGGAAATTCTTGAAACGGTTCGCGGAAGCGCCGGAGGAGACGGGCGGAAGGGAAGTTCCGCCGGACGCCTTTTTCTCAGTGTGGAGCTCGTCCAGCCTGCGGATATCCGAAAGGGTGTGCACTCCGCTTGCATGCCAGGAGCGCAGAATCGAATCCGCGTAGGAAAACTGGGATCTGGACGTCTTCAGGACCGTCCTGGCGCATGCTTCCTTTATCACGTCCATGGACATGTCCAGATCCTTCAGCCAGCTGTCCATGTAGCGGATCTCGATGTTCGTGGGCATATGGCTGCGGATGCCGAGGGCGCGGAAGATCTCAAAGTAGTCCCTGTTGTAGAGCTGGATCTCGCTGCGGGCCTGTTCCACGCTGCGGATCCCTTTTTCATGCCATGCCTGCGCCACTTTCTCGATGTAGCGGGCGGACTTGTGCCCTTTGGTGATGCAGTATTCCAGCAGAAATTCGATCAGGTCCTCACTCATCCCGAGTGTATCCAGAAAATAGCCCAGATTTTCTTCTTCTGCCTTTGACAGAGGCCGTCCATAGTACTGCTCCGCGATAAACAGAAGCCTCTGGATGTCGCTGCGCCAGCCTGTCTCTTCCCGTTCTCTGCGGGAAAGCGGGGAGCGGAATTCCGTAATCTTGGAGTCCGTGGCCGCCTCTTCGCCTCCGATCTCAGGCGCTGCGGCTGCTGGGACTCTGTCCGGAGTCAGGAGAGGGGCCTCCTCGTCTCTGAACTCAGGTGCTGCGGCTGCGGGAACTCTGCCCGGAGTCAGGAGAGGGGCCTCCTCGTCTCTGAACTCAGGTGCTGCGGCTGCGGGAACTCTGCCCGGAGGCAGGAGAGGGGCTTCTTCCTCTCTGCTCTCAGGCGCTGCGGCTGCGGGGACTCTGCCCGGAGTCGCCTCTTCGCCTCTGAACTCAGGCGCTGCGGCTGCGGGGATTCTGCCCGGAGACAGGAGACGGACATCCTTCAGACTTCCGTCTTCATCACAGTTCAACTCGATCAGCTTAACTTTTACCCAGTAATTGAGGGCGCGGCGCACGTCCGCTTCCGTGTGGTCAAATACATCCGCAATCCCGGATACGGACAGGTCGCTGATTCCGCTGCTGGCACAGCGCAGCAGGTAGAGGTAGATCTTAACAAATTCCCCGTTTGCGGCGGGCATATAACGGTCAATGAACGTATTCTCAATCAAAGTGACGCTGCCGTCATACGGCAAATGAATTTTCATGAAAATCGCTCCTTTATAATCGGTATTTTTCCTGTCCGCTGCTGCGGGCACGGCGCGCGCTGTAATTCCGCCGTCCCGTCTGCGCACTGTTCCGGGCGGCAGATAAAAGTATAACACAGGCGGAGAGTCCTTATAAGGGATTCTGTTCACAAGTTATCTACAAAAAATCCACACCGGCTTCAGCAAAGCTGCTGACTGCAGATGTGGATTTCAGATATGCATATGCAGATAAAATCATGTTTTGTCCACAGGCAGGGTGCAGCGGCGTTTCATGCGCTTCTCAGGCCCTGCCAAAGGAGCTGCAGGCACGCGTCCGTTCAGTCGCCGGCCAGTCAGTTACTGGCCAGTAGCCGCCGGCCGTTCAGTCGCCGTCCGTTCAGTTGCCGCCCAGTCAGCTGCCGTGCGGTCAGTCGCCGGCCAGCAGTTCATCCCCGATCTTTACGACGTCGCCCGCACCCATGGTGATGAGCAGATCTCCCTCCTCAAGGTTCTTCTTCAAAAAGTCCTCGATCTGTGAAAAAGAGGGGAAATACCAGGCGTCGGTTCCGAGATTGGCGATATGCTGCCGCAGGGTATCGGAACTGATTCCCAGGTTGTCTGTTTCACGCGCGGGGTAGATGTCCGCCAGGACGACGCGGTCTGCCAGGCAGAGCGCTTCTGCGAACTCGCTCATAAGTGCTTTGGTTCTCGTGAAGGTATGCGGCTGGAAAACACACCAGATCAGCCGGTGGGGATATTTCTCCGCCGTGTTCAGCGTTGCCCTGATCTCAGTGGGATGATGGGCATAGTCGTCAATGACCGTCACGCCCGTCTTCAGGGTGCCTTTTTTCTGGAAACGCCTGTCGGCGCCTGAAAAGATCAGGAGGCCCTCACGGCAGGCATCCATGGGAATGCCCATGAGATCTGCAGCGGCGATGGCCGCCGACGCGTTCATGATATTGTGCTCGCCGGGGACGTTCAGGCTGAACCTTCCCAGATTCCGCCCGCTGTGCATCAGGTCAAAGCTGCCTCTTCCGAGGGTGTCATAGCTGATGTTGACCGGGTAATAATTGCAGTTCTTAGTTCCGTAGGTGACGACAGAGGCCTCGATCCCTTCCGTGAGCTCGCCAAGCCGGGGGATCTGTCCGTTGATGACCAGAACGCCGTCTTTGCGGATGTTTTTGGCGAAGCGGTGGAAGGAATGGCGGATGTCCTCCAGATCCTTGAAGAAATCCAGATGATCGGCATCCACATTCAGGATCAGGCCGATCTTCGGGGCAAGGCTGAGGAAGCTGTTGGTATACTCACAGGCTTCCGTGATGAAATTCTCAGAGTTTCCGAGACGGATGTTGCCGCCGATCTCCTCCAGGATACCGCCGACCGATACCGTCGGGTCAAGCTTTGCCGCCAGCAGGATGCAGGCAAGCATGGAGGTTGTCGTCGTTTTTCCGTGGGTGCCGGAGACCGCTATGGAATTGCTGTAGTTGTCCATGATCTGGCCGAGCAGCTGAGCCCGTGTGAGCATGGGCTTTCCGCGCCGGAGCGCTTCGGCGAATTCCGGGTTGTCCGGATGTACGGCAGCTGTGTAAACGATCACTTCCGATTCATCGCGGATGTTGTCCGCGCTCTGCGGGCAGGCGATCACAGCTCCCTGCTTTTCAAGCTGTTCCGTCAGCGGGGACCGTCTGGAATCGGATCCGGTGACAGTGAAACCTTCCTTAATAAGAACGGAAGCAAGCCCGCTCATGCTGATCCCGCCTATACCGATGAAGTGGATATTGATGGGGTGCTGGAAATCTATACGGTACATATGTGAAAACTCCTTATTATCTGCCTGTTTTTATCCGGGAACTGTCTCCCTGCTCAGATCTTATCATCTGACTTTGTCCGGCAGGGCACCGGGCACTCCCCTAAGTATACACTTGCAGAGGCCAAAAGAAAAGAAGAAAACGTTCAGACTCTGATTCCTGCTCCGCAGAGGGACGTGAATCGTAAAGCGCTGAGACGGGGACGGGGCTGCATAATGACTGCCGCGGGCTGCCGGAGCCGGGCTTAGACGGAGCGCAAAGTGACACTTTTTTTAGAAAACTGTGCAAATCAACTAAAAAATGAGTTCAATTTCTGCAAATTCAATAAAAACTGGACGGGTTTTAGTTAATAGAAGTGTATTTGTTAAATGAATCACAACAAAAAACAATTCCAAATAAATTTCAAATTTGTAAATTATGTTCACAAACATGGACCCGTGTGCTATAATGTGCCTGCGAGTTTCTTAATCTATCAGTGTTAGGGGTGATAATGTGGTAAAAAAAGAGATGATAGCCATGCTGCTGGCTGGCGGACAGGGTTCCAGGCTCGGAGTGCTGACCGCGAAGGTTGCGAAACCTGCCGTGGCTTTTGGCGGTAAATACAGAATTATCGATTTTCCGCTGAGTAACTGCATCAACTCCGGGATTGACACCGTTGGCGTACTTACTCAGTACCAGCCGCTGAGGCTGAACACCCATATCGGGATCGGTATTCCCTGGGATCTGGATAAGAATGTCGGCGGTGTTACGGTTCTTCCGCCCTATGAGAAGGTGGGAAAGACAGAATGGTATACCGGCACCGCGAACGCGATTTACCAGAACCTGGCCTATATGGAGAGCTTCAACCCGGATTATGTGCTGATTCTGTCAGGCGACCATATCTATAAGATGGATTACGAGGTGATGCTGGATTACCACCGGTCTCACAAGGCGGATGTTTCGATTGCCGTCATGCCGGTGCCCCAGGAGGAGGCCAGCCGTTTCGGAATCGTCGTTGCCGATGAGCACGGAAGAATCCGGGAGTTCCAGGAGAAACCGGAGCATCCGAAGAGCAATCTGGCATCGATGGGGATCTATATCTTCAGCTGGCCTGTGCTCAGGGATGCGCTGAAGAATCTGTCCGAGCAGGAAGGCTGTGACTTCGGCAAGCATGTGATTCCCTACTGCTTCCAGCAGGGGAAGAATCTGGTTGCCTATGAGTTCAACGGCTACTGGAAGGATGTCGGAACCCTGGGCTCCTACTGGGAAGCGAACATGGAGCTGATCGATATTATTCCGGAGTTCAATCTCTATGAAGAATTCTGGAAGATCTACACCAAGAATGATATCATTCCGCCCCAGTATATCTCCGCTGACGCCAAAATCTACAGAAGCCTGATCGGGGACGGAACCGAAGTCTACGGTGAAGTCACCAATTCCATTATCGGCTGCGGCGTCATGATCGGGAAGGGTGCGGTGATCCGTGACTCTATCGTGATGCAGGGTGCCGTGATCGGGGACGGGGCGGTCCTGGACAAGGCCATTGTTGCCGAGAACTGCGTCGTCGGAGAGCGGTCCGTCATCGGCTGCGGCGAGGAGACGCCGAACAGGGTGAAACCGAAGATATACTCGTTTGGACTTGCCGTGCTGGGTGAGAATACGGTCATTCCATCGGACGTGAAGATCGGGAGGAATACCGCAGTAACAGGCAATACCGTTCCGGAAGATTATCCGGACGGTGCACTCGCCAGCGGCGAGATACTGGATAAGGCAGGTGTTGTGTCATGAGAGCAGTCGGTATGATCCTTGCCGGTGGCAACAGCTACCGTATGAAAGAACTGTCCAATAAGAGAGCCATCGCCGCGATGCCGATCGCGGGAAGCTTCCGCAGTATAGATTTCGCCCTGAGTTCCATGTCGAATTCCAGGATTCAGAAGGTTGCGGTCCTGACCCAGTATAATTCAAGGTCTCTGAATGAACATCTCAGTTCATCCAAGTGGTGGGACTTTGGAAGAAAGCAGGGAGGACTGTATGTGTTCCCGCCCACGGTGACGGTTGACAACAATTTCTGGTATCGCGGAACGGCTGACGCCTTATACCAGAATCTGGATTTTCTGAAAAACTGTCATGAGCCGTATGTCGTGATCGCGTCCGGAGACGGCGTCTACAAGCTTGATTACAACAAAGTTCTTGAGTATCACATCGCGAAGAAAGCTGACATTACGATTGTATGCAAGCAGCTGCCTCCGGAAGAGGATGTGACAAGATTCGGTGTTCTCAAGATGAACGAGGACTGCCGCATCGAGCAGTTTGAAGAGAAGCCGATGACAGCAGACGCGAACACGATCTCCTGCGGAATCTATGTGATCCGGAGAAGACAGCTGATCGAGCTGATCGAGAAGAGCGCGGAAGAGGGCAGGTATGACTTTGTCAGGGATGTGCTGATCCGCTATAAGGGCGTCAAGAGGATCTACGGATATAAGATTGACAGCTACTGGAACAACATAGCGTCCGTCGAGTCCTACTACAGGACGAACATGGATTTCCTGAAGCCGGAAGTCAGGAACTATTTCTTCCGCACTTATCCGGAAGTACATTCAAAAGTTGCAGATCTTCCGCCGACGAAGTATAATCCTGGGAGTGAGGTGAAAAACAGCCTCGTGTCGGCCGGATCTATTATCAACGGATATGTGGAGAATTCTCTCATATTTAAAAACGTTTTTGTAGGTGAAAACTGTGTTATCAAGAACTCGATAGTCCTGAACGACGTGTATCTTGGCGACAATGTTCATTTGGAAAACTGCATCGTGGAAAGCCGCGATACCATTCGCGCCAATACTTATTATAATGGAGATGATGGTATAAAGATCGTCATCGAATCAGATGAACGTTATGTTTTATAATTAGAAAGGCTATGTCTGATAGGTGTTGAAATGACGATTACTGATGTTAGGGTTAGGAAGATTGCAAAAGAAGGCAAGATGAAAGCAATCGTATCGGTTACACTTGATGAGGAATTTGTAGTCCATGATATCAAGGTGATTGAAGGCGAGAAAGGATTGTTTATCGCAATGCCGAGCCGGAAGACAGCCGATGGCGAATATCGCGATATTGCCCATCCGATCAATTCAGAGACCAGACAGCAGATGCAAGATGTCATATTGCACGAGTATGAAAAAGCCATTCAGACGACCGAAGAATAACTACTAGAAACCATTTGACTGGCATGTTGGAAAACGGGGACCGGACACAACAGGATGTGTCCGGCCCCCGTTTTACAGTATCTGAAAAAAGCCGAAGCTGCTGCAAAGCTGTCTAAGCTGCCAAAGCGCTGCCAAAGCTGCCGAAACGGTCAAGCTGCCGAAGCTGCCGAAACTGTCAAAGCTATCGAAGCTGCCAAAGCTGCTGCAGCCGCCGAAACGGATCTCTGTGGCGATGCAGGCAGACAGCGCCGCTGCGGACTGCGTGCATTCCGCTTCCGATCAGAGCAGGTCATGGTTCCGTACGACCATCTCCAGTACGATTTCCCTGGTCTTTGCGCCGATTCCTTTCAGTTCCTCCCTGCTCATCTCCGCCGTGCGGATTGGTTTGCCGAACTCTATAATCACATGGCCCGGGCGCATCTTCGGGAACTGGGTCTCCCAGCGCTCGCGGGTACCGCAGACGGCGACCGGGACAATCGGACATTTTGATTTGGTCGCAATCTTGAAAGAGCCCTCATGGAAGGGAAGCAGATCGCGCTCGTCCTCAACTGTGGAACGCCCGCCCTCAGGGTAGATGAACATGGATACTTTATCCGTTTTCACATGATCGATCGCATTCAGGATCGACTGGAGATTCTGCTTAAGATCGTCCTTGACCAGGAATTCACAGTAGAGCCTGCGCATCCACAGAGGCAGGATCGGAACCTTCTCAAAGTCGTGCTTGGCTACAAAGCCGGTGATGGGCGGAAGCTTCGGATAGACGAGGATGACATCCAGATAGCTTCTGTGGTTCCCGATAAAAAGAACAGGTTCGTCCCTGGGGATATTCTCAAGGCCGATAAAATCGCAGCGCACGCCCAGGGGCAGCTGCAGTATGCGGAAGGCAGTCTGGACAATGGCAAAACTGCTCCGCTCGCCCAGGTGCGGCCATTTTTTTCTGAGCAGCGCCTGCACTGCGAAAACCGGCAGGGTCAGGATTAAAAACAGGGCGGTGAAAATTACTCCCAGAATTGTTCGGATCATAAGAAAAACCTCACTGCGCCGGTCCGATGCGGACCGGCGCGTAGAATCAGCGGTTATAGAGTCTGGTATAGCGGGCAAGCCAGTCGCAGCGCCACCCTTCATCCAGCATGGACTGTTCGTAGCGGAAGGCCCAGTTCGCTGCGGCAACGCCCGGTGTATTCATACGGTCGTCACTGCCAAGCTGCAGCAGGTCCTGGATCGGGAAGATGCAGTATCTGGCGATCGAGGACATGGCGAAGCGGATGAAATCAAGGGAGACGCCTCCTCCGTCACAGTTGCCGTAGCAGCGGACGCGGTCCTTCACTTCCTCGTTCTGCGTACTGTACCAGCCGACGGTCGTGTCATTGTCGTGCGTGCCGGTGTAGACGATGCAGTTGGGCGTAGTGTAGAAATGCGGGATATATTTGCGGTCCGACATATCCCCGAAGCCGAACTGGAGCACTTTCATGCCCGGGAAACCGAAGCGGTCGCGCAGAGCCTCCACTTCATCCGTGATGATTCCCAGATCCTCCGCGAAGATCGGCAGGTTTTCCCCGAGCTTTTCCTGCATGGCGCAGAAGAGCTTCTCACCCGGACCCGGGAGCCAGCTTCCGTTGATGGCAGTCTCTTCACCGGCGGGAACGGACCAGTAGGATTCAAAGCCGCGGAAATGATCGATGCGGATGTAGTCAACCAGCTCCAGCTGCCTTTCGATCCGCTTCAGCCACCAGGCGTAGCCGGTCTTTTCATGCTCGTCCCAGTCATAGAGGGGGTTGCCCCAGAGCTGGCCGGTCGCGCTGAAATAGTCCGGCGGCACTCCCGCGACTTCTGTCGGGTAGCCCTTTGAATCCAGCTTGAAGAGCGGTTTGTTCGCCCATACGTCCGCGTTGTCCAGGGCCATAAAGATGGGAATATCACCGATGATGCGGACTTCTTTTTCCGCCGCGTAGCTGCGCAGCTCCGCCCACTGGCGGTCAAAGAGGAACTGGATAAATTCGTAGAAGCGGATCTGATCCTTCAGCATCCAGGAATACTCCAGCTTCGCGAATTCGGTTCCTGTGCGGATATCCTCCTCCCAGTCCAGCCAGCAGCGGCCTTTATAATAATCCTTGACAGCCATGAAGAGGGCGTAGTCGGAAAGCCAGTCCTTCTCCTGCTCGGTAAAGAGATTGAAGGCGTGCTCGAGATCGGGATCCTTTCTGTCACAGAAATGCGCGTAAGCTTTGTGAAGAAGTCCCATCTTGAACTGGATGACCGGGCCGTAGTCGACCTTGCGGGGATTCCAGGCAGGCATGCCTGCGAAATCTTCTTCCTCCAGGAGACCCTCTTCTTTCAGCTTCTGCGGGCTGATGATATAAGGCTGTCCCGCGAAGGCTGACAGGCTCTGGTAAGGAGAATCTCCGAAACCGGTCGGACCGAGCGGAAGCACCTGCCACAGATGCTGGCCCGTCTTTTCCAGAAAATCGATAAAATCATAGGCGCCTTTGCCCAGATCGCCGATCCCGTAGGGGGAGGGGAAAGAGGTCGGATGCACCAGGATGCCGGACATGCGCTCTCTCTGAGGACATTCTTTTCCGGCAGCTTCCGCCGCCTTGACTGACTTGGTCAGTTCCGTATCTTTGTTAGTCATGAACTTCTGTTTCCTTCTCTGAAAATGCTCCGGCTGCCTTCCGGAGGGCAGCCGCGGATCTGAGCCGGCCGGGGGGCCGGTCCTGCCCGCTTTTCCATCTGCTTCTGCCGGATCACTCCCGGTCCGGCCGGGACGCAGAAGAAGCGCCCCTCATCCGGGATATTATACTCGCATTGAGAAAATTGCGCAACTTCAGGCCCGAAGCGCAGTATTGGCTCAAATTATGTGCTAAAATATATATATATGCTGTTCACGGCCTGCTGTGTGGAGGGCCGTGAATCGTTACAGAATATGTACAGCGCATGTATAAAGAGCCGCGGTCCGGTGAACAGAGGCGGCAAAGCTGCGCAGAATCAGGAGAGTTGAAGGCCGGACCTTCAGAATGATTGGAGGATGCAGAATATGAAGAGAACCAAGATCGTATGCACGATGGGACCAAGTACGGATGATCCGGAGATTCTCGGAAAGATAATAGACAGCGGAATGGACGTCGCCCGTTTTAATTTCTCCCACGGGACCTATCCCGAGCAGAAAAGGCGGATGGATCTGCTCAAGCAGGTGCGCAGGGAGAAAAAGAAACCGATTGCGATCCTGCTCGACACAAAGGGACCGGAGATCCGCACCGGAACGCTGAAAGACGGAGCGGCCGTCAGACTTGAGACCGGACAGACCTTTACCCTGACGACGCGGAAGGTGGAAGGCAGCAGCAGGATCGTTTCGCAGACTTATAAGGATCTTCCGCAGGATCTGAAAGCCGGGGACCGGGTCCTGATCGATGACGGCCTGATCGAGATGAAGGTCACGGAGATCACAAAGACGGATGTTGTATGCAGGGTGGAGAACGGCGGGGAGCTTGGCGAGCGGAAAGGCATCAATCTCCCCAATGTTGAGATCCATCTTCCGAGCATTACCGACAAGGACCGGGAAGATATTCTTTTCGGAATCGAACAGGATATCGATTTTATAGCCGCGTCCTTTGTCCGCAGCGCGGATGCGGTGAGGGAGATCAGGGACCTGCTCAGAGAGCATAACGCTTCCGATGTCCATATTATAGCGAAGATCGAGAATGCAGAGGGAATCCGGAACATCGACTCGATTATCCGGGCGGCTGACGGAGTCATGGTCGCCAGAGGCGATATGGGAGTCGAGATCCCCGAATGGGAGGTTCCGCATGTCCAGAAGAAGATCATCGACAAGTGCAATGCGGCTTACAAGCCGGTGATCGTGGCGACACAGATGCTGGATTCCATGATGCGCAATCCCCGGCCGACCAGGGCGGAGGTGACGGACGTATCGAACGCGATCGTACAGTCGGCGGACGCGATCATGCTGTCCGGGGAGACGGCAGCAGGCAGGTATCCGGTGGAGGCTGTGCAGATGATGGCCCAGATCGCGGAATATACGGAAGCGCAGATCAGCTATGAGGTCCCGGATTTCAAGCGCCTGCGCGGGAAAGCCAACGTATCGAGCGCCGTCGGAATCGGCGCGGTCAGAACAGCCGCCAACCTGAACGCGAAGGCGATGGTGATTCCGACCATGTCCGGCCTGTCCGCCCGCCTGGTCGCGAATTTCCGGCCTGAGATGCCGATCTACGCGGTGACACCCTCCGAACGGGCCGCCCGCCAGCTGCAGCTGGACTGGGGCGTCCTTCCCCTGCAGGGCTACAGGGAGGATTCGACGGAAAATATCATCTCCCATGCCATGTACGTCGTGACGAGAGACAAGTATATTAAGTCCGGCGACCTGGTCGTGGTTACCGCCGGCGACCCGGCCACCAACGAGGTAAGGGGCGAGGGAAACATGACGAACGTCATGTTTGTCATAGAGGCGAAATAAACGTAAAACAACAAATCCACCTGGTCGTGAGTTCAAACTCGCGACAAAGTTTGAAGCCTCCGGCAGGCGCTGAACAGTGCTGCGTGCCTGCGGCACTCGTTTAGTACCGACCGAAGCGGTGCGTAGAGCTGCGAGTGCACAGATGAAGTCTGGCAGTTAAAGCTGCCCTGCGCCCGGGCGCAATTCCGCCAGGGCGGAATTAATAATGGCCGTGAATCGCAGCTGTGTGAACATTTAAGAAAAAATTAGGAGAATATCACAGAGAATACACAATGCCCCTGTTATACTTGGAATGAGATTCCGCGCCGCAGGGGTATTCTCTGTGCCCTGCGGCCGGGCGGAACGGAAAAGGGATTCTTAAGACAGGCGCGCGTCCGGGCGCGGAGATGCGGGAACGCGGCGCTTTCCTGCCCGGGGCAGGAGAAGGAGCAGATATATGTATAATATTTTGGTTTGTGATGACGAGAAGGAGATCACGGATGCGGTCGAGATCTATCTGACCCAGGAAGGCTTCCAGGTTTTTAAGGCCTATGACGGCAGCCAGGCGATCGAACTGCTGAAGAAAGAGCAGATCCACCTTCTGATTATAGATCTGATGATGCCGGGAATGGACGGGATTCACGCGGTTCTGCAGATCCGGAAGGATTCCGGCATCCCGATTATTATTCTGTCGGCGAAGTCTCAGGACGCGGACAAGATCCTGGGACTCAATGTCGGTGCGGATGATTATGTGACGAAGCCGTTCAATCCGCTTGAGCTTGTCGCCCGCGTCAAGTCGCAGCTGCGCAGGTACACAGCGCTGGGAACCATCCCGAAGGAGGAGGAGAACTCCCATATCTACCACTCGGGCGGGCTGGCCATCGATGACGACAAGAAGGAAGTTACCGTCGACGGGGAGAGCGTCCGCCTGACCCGGATCGAATACAATATTCTCCTTCTTCTGCTTCAGAATAAGGGCAAGGTGTTCTCCATCGACCAGATCTATGAAAAGATCTGGAATGAAGAGGCTTTCTGCGCGGACAATACGGTGACGGTCCATATCCGCCATATCCGCGAGAAGATCGAGATCGATCCGAAAAACCCCAAGTATCTGAAGGTGATGTGGGGAATCGGATACAAGGTGGAGGACCTTGACTGACAGTCCGGCGCAGCCGGGCCGGCGGGTTCATTTTCCGGAAAGATTCCGGAAACGCGGGCAGTGCGGCGGCTGATCTGAAGCGGTGATTGAGGGGATGATAAAAAAACATTATTACAGAAACGGGACAAAGATCTGGATGGGACTGCTGCAGGTTCTCTGCGCGGGCATCCTGGCCGCCTGCATCCTGAACATGTACTACTGGCTGGACGGAACCTTCGATATATCGGAGCTGGGCCGCAGATTCGAGGAGACAGGGAACTTCCTCCAGCTGACCGAGGATACGATCCGGCGGAAGATCGCCTGTACACAGAACTTTGCCCTCTTCCAGACCGGAGGGAAGACCGATCTGGATAAAAAGATCGACATTCGTCAATATGTATCCGGCATTCAGGATGAAGCCAACCAGAACGAGAATACCACCTACCTGATCCGGGACCTGATCGATTTTTTCCCCGACATGAGTGCACTCCGGCGGGTTCTGACCGAGCAGGACATGATCGCTGCGGATCCTTCCCTGAAGACCTGGGACAGCCTGAATGCGGCGACTGCCGAACTGGAGACGGGGCTGCCG
>OCTX014536594.1_pt1 | contig 13613 bp, 5 predicted proteins | sample 1539691 | NCBI WGS metagenome assembly OCTX01 (sample SAMN02144231, study PRJEB22623) | gut metagenome | biome: sheep rumen | host: Ovis aries | place: New Zealand | reverse complement strand
GTGTAGATGATGTTGTTCTGGAAGTTGATCTTGTCGGTGCCCAGGTTGCCGTCGTTATAGAGGTTGACGGCATAGCCGCTGGTCTCGTTCTGAATGATGTTGTTCACCACGTTGATGTTGCCGTAGCCCTCGTCCAGCTTGGAGGAGGCCCAGAAGGCAGCACCACCGTTGGTGCCGGTCATACGGAAGGTGTTGTTGGCCACGTTGACGTTTTTCACGTTGGCACTGTTGAACTTGAAGGCCGAATAAGAAGCGTTTAACGACGCCAAGTTGATGACGTTGTTGGCGATGATGACGGGAGCATTGGCCGTGCCCTCCAGCTGGCGCAGGTTCATCACGGCGCAGTAAGCCTTTGGCGCCACGTTGAACGTGTTGCCCGTAATCTCGGTGGCCTCGGCATACTCGTCGCGCAGCTGCATGTCGAGGATGCCCACGCTGGGCTTCGTCTCTGCATCGGCATCGATAATGACCGTGTTGTTCTTAATCTTTACGCCCAGCTCATCCATCACATAGATGGCCTTCGTGCCATTGTTCTTGAAGGTGTTGCCCTCTATGATGCCACCCACTTCCTTTGGCAGGCGCACATAGCTGGTTCCACCCATCGACACGCCCATCTTGCCGCCTTCCAGCAGGCAGTTTCTCACGGTGAGGTAGTCGTTGTTCTTGTTCTCTTCATCGATGATGGTATGTCCTATCAAGACAGCGTCTTCACCGCTGCTGGCTGTGCAGATAGGTGCATGCAGGTAACAGTTGTCGATAGTGGCGTGACGGCTCTCGTCCTTAATCATCACCACGGCTTTATAGGCTTTGTCGGTGGTTGTGATTTCAAGGTTCTTCAGCGTCACGTAGCTGGCTTGGTAGAGCGTCACCACTCCGTAGTCCTTCTTATGCTGGTCGCCGCTGTATCCGGCAGTGGTGTAGTTGTTGTGATAGATTTTCACGTCGCGCTGGCCGCTCTCACTCTCGATGGTGAGGGTGTTTACAGCACCCATACCCATAATATAAGGTACGCGAACTTTCTCATTATATTCACCGGCCTTGATCTTCAGCGTTACGGGGCCTTCCATGCCAAGAGCTGCGATGGCATCGACGGCACCCTGGATGGTGGCGTAGTCGCCGCCTGTGCCAACAATCTTAGTGCCGCTCATGCCGCTTGCCACTGTGATGGTGGCGGTGACAGGTTCGGTCACGGCGACGGTTTCGCCGTTCACGGTGATAGCGTTGAGCGTAGCCGAGGCGGTCTGACCTTCCGTAGCCGTGGTCTTCACGTCGTAAGTGAGCCAGAAGTAGTATGTACCGCTGTTGGTAATGCTATAAGTACCGTTGAATTCCTCGTTGGCCGAGAAGGTGGTAGTGGTGCCCGTTTGGTAGATGTGGTAGCCGCTGACGGCTGCGCCGTCGGTGCCGGTGATATTGAAGCTGGTAATGTCAACGCTGCCTAATTCTCCCTTAGCCTCTACCACCACCTTGAGCATCTTGGTGTCGGTCTGTCCCTTGAGCACCTCGCTGACGCTCAGGTCCTCGGTGGTGATGCCAGTAACGGCCACGTTGGTTTTCTTGTAGCCTTCGGCTGTGATGGCGAAGTTTGGCTTGGTGTACGAACCCTTGCCCACATACTTGATGGTGATCTTGCCACCGTCAATGCTGGCATCGCTGATGATGGGGTCGAACTTGGCCGACGAACCGCTCAAATCGACAATCAGGTTGTCGTCGTTCACCTCGCCGCCTTTATAGATATAAAGGTGTGCAGTGTAAGCAAAAGAGATTCCGCCGTTGGTCAGACGGATGCAGTCGGCCTCGCCCGTAGGAGCGAAGGTCACAACGGCCTCTACGCCGTCGGCTCCGTCGCCTTCCAGTCCGCCGTCGTCATAAACGGCTACGGTCTTGCCAAGGCCGAGGTTCAACGTGCCGTGGTTGCCGGCCGTCATCAGTAGCATGTTCTTCAGTGTGCGGGTTCCTTCGGGGTCGCCGTTGGTGGCTGCCACGTCGGCTCCACCCACTACCACAGCCACCAGCTTGGCGTCGATGGTTTGGTTCTCTGTGGCATTCTCGCTCACGTCAGCCTTCACGGTGAACAGGTTGTCGCCCTCGGCCAGTGTAACGGCCTCGTCGAATGTAACCGTGACGTCGGCAGCGGCAGTGGTCTCGCCAAGCTTGGTTTCACCCTGCCATACACTCACCTTGGTGATGTTGGCTTCGGTGTTCTTCAGGTTCAGCTTCATGCCGCTCATGGAGAGTGCGTTCAGGTTGCCTTCGGTCTTGACATTGACGCTGAGCAGATCCTGGTCGGCAGCTCCGATGGAAGCATCGGCGGTGCTGGCCTGTGTAGTCTCGGTAGCCGTCACCTGCATATCCTTCGACAGGTATTCGCTGACGGTGGCCTTCCAGCCGTCGCCGGTGTAGTAGGAAGAAGAAGTGTTGGGTGAGAACACGACGGTCAGAGCACCATCTTCAGCAGCGGAGCGCACGATGGTGCCAGGACCTACCTTCTGTTGGGCATTATCGTTCAGTTCCCAAAGTATTTCGCCTGTTGTACCCTGTCCTTGATAGATGATGAACTTGGCCTTTGTGCCATAGGAACTGCTGGCATAGTAAACATCGAAAGAAGAGAAGTCAATCTGGCAAACCATGCCTTCGTGCTTCGGAACGAATACGTTGGTGCGGGTGTCGGTTCCCGTTTCATACTTCGTGGAGTATTCGCTTGCCGTCTTTGATTCGAAAGCCAGCGAGCCATTGACCGTCTTTGTTACCGTGCCCTGGTCGGCGTGCGATATGGTGATGTTCTTCACCGTGCGCTCTACAGCAGTAGGCGAGGAGAGGGCTTCTGTCTTTACGGAGTTATTCACCAGTGCGGTGACGCTCTTGAGAGCGGCGCTTACTTTCTTGTCGTTCAGAGCCTCGTCGCTGATGGTGTATTTCAGCGTGAATACGTTGCTGCCCTCGACGAGTTCTTGCGGAGTAGAAAGATTGATGGTGAAGTCGGCTGCGGTGATATTGGTTTCACCCACCTTCGTTTCGCCAAAGTAGAGAGCGGCCTTGGTGGCGAGCGCATAGTTCGTACCTGCCGAGAAGGCCATCTTGGTCACCTTCATGGCAGGCTCGGTGTTCAAGGCGTCTATCGTGATGGTGAGCATATCTTGGTCGGCATCGCCGCCAGCCACCGTTTCTGTCGAGGCGGCAGAAGTCGTGACACCGTCGAAGTCCATGGGCTGAGGAGTGAACAGACTGACCGTAGCTTCGAAGCCATCTGCATCAATGGCGTTGCTTGCATCGCTGTAAAGAACCACTGTCAGCGAGCCGTCCTCGGCTGTTGAGCGTACAAGTTCCGCCTCACCCTGTTGGAGGGTTTTAATCAGGTTGTCGGCATTAACCTCTGTTCCGTTATAGATGCGCAGCTCCTGATTGTAGAGTGAGCCGTGCCAGATCTTGTTGGTGGTGAAATCAACCATCACCTTCTTGCCACTGACTCCAGAGAGGAAGGTCACTTGGCCGTTGGTCTTCGACACGATGCCACCGTCCTTGCCGCCCTCGTCGAAGAACTGCAACGGAGTCTCACCCACGGTGATGGTCTGCGGTGTGGCCGTCATGATGACCAGTGCGGGATTCTCCACTACCACGCTGGTGCCTGCAGTAAACGGCGTGACACCATCAGAATGGCTGGCAGTGGCAATCTTCATGATGTCCACCTGAACCTTTGCGCCCACGGCAGCCGTGCCGAGGAAGTCGCCCTTGATGGTGAAGATAGTGGTGCCGTCAGCTAGTGCCTCGTTCAGCGTGAACTTGTATGCGTCGCCGTCGGCCTCGACCGTAGCATTCACTTGAGTGTCTCCCTTGTAGAGTTTCAGGGCTGTGGGATTTACCACGCCATCGTTCTTGCTCATGGTGAAGTAGATACCAGTCACGTTGTCGGGGTTCATCACACCCGTAGCTGTTACATAGGCATTGGCCAGAGACACATTCTGTTTGGTGCTGGGCGAAGCCACCACGCCATCGTAGTTGCTTCCGGCACCCGTGATGGTCATGTTCTCCAGCTGCACGGCTTTCACCGTGGCCTTCCAGCCCTTGCACTTCTTTGCATAGAGATAAATAAAGCCTACGGCCATGCTGCCGTCAGCTGCTTCAGAGATGTAGGTTTCCGGCGTAGTTGAGGTGTAGGCCTCGCTATTGGTCATACCGCCTCGAGTAACGAGGACGTTGCCTTCAGGAAGTGGAGAGTCCTTCTTCACGTCAGACGCCTGAGTAGCCCAGGTAAATCCGTCGTCCGAAGGCGTTCCACTATACACTTTCATGTAAGCCGGATAACTGCCAGAAGACATGTCGGGGATGATGTCAATCTCCTCGAAAGTAATCTGAATAGACTTTCCCGATTCTGCGGGCGTGAACACTGTCAACGACTGCGAGTTGCTGGAACTGGACGACGGAATGTCATCAGCCCCCTTGAAGTCATAGAAAGTAATCACTTCACCGCTGGCCACGGTGATTGTCTGCTTACCAAATTGCAACTGATTCACCTCTCTGTCAGCCCATGCGCCGAGAGGCGTGAGCAACATCGTGATGAATAGCCACAATGCTAAATAAAATCTTTGTTTCATAAGCATTAATTTTAGTTATTAATAAGTGATAAATGTTTTGCGCTTCAACAAACAAGAACGTGACATGGTATAATGGAAACAAACACGCAACATGGCAGTCCGTGTCGTTCCAAACAAAATGCTTTGTTTCTTTTCAATGAATGCGTATTCCCGCTGCCTAACCCAAGAAGCATAAGCGAGAACTAAAGTGGCACAAGGCAGGTCTTCTGACTTTGCCGCCCAATGACGAACGCCTTCCCGAAAAGTTCTCCTTTTTCCAGAATTTTTTCAGTGGCGCAGTGTTCGTCATCCGATAAGGAACGGCTTACAGCTGCCGGACAGTCCGGGATTCTCACCCGGTTCCCTTTTGCTTGCTGGCGCATCCATACATTTAAATATAATGAAAGCGCGTGGCAACCTCATGCGACTGCAAAGATAAGGCTTTATTTTGAACTGGCAAAAACAATCACTCAAAACTTTTGCTCTATGCTTTAAAAAAGATTATCGCCCGAAAAATATCTCCAGACTGTTTTGTTCTGCATCAGAAGCAATAAAATCCCCTGCGGCGGCTGCCGCAGGGGGAAAGTGAAGGTTTTACAATTCGTCGTCCCAGGCACTATGCTTTAGTGGCCATTCCCAAAAACTTTCTTTTGCTTCGGGTTCGAAATCTCCTCCTTCTTCTGTATCTGTGTCGGCAGATTGCAGACAGAGGTCGTTCTCGGATTTTGTGCTGAGTGCTTTCAGCCTTGGGCTGATGTATGATTTCTTTTCCATGTTTTCCTTATTTGAGAATTTTCTTTCCTTTGACAATGATTACTTGCTTCGGCGCACTAGCAGCATTCTGGATCTTTCTTCCAGAAAGGTCGTAGGCGGCTGATGGTTGACTGTTCTCGGTTGTCAGTTGACGGATGTCGGTTTCCGTAGTCAGGTCGTCCATCCACTGAATGTCCAAGGCTTCGGGTTTTGCCGCTGCCGAGCCGTTGACCACGAACATGGTTCGGAAGGGCTGCAGCGTTGCGGTGTTGGCCTTGAGGAACTTTCCAGCGGAATAGCCGTAATAGGTGTCTGTGGCATTAGTGGTGAATTGTTTCCTTTGATAGGTTCCGAAGTGTGTCACTCGTCCGATGCTTGTTTCGCTGAGCGTTGTGGCAGGCTGCTGTGCCAGTGGCTCGATGGCAACGTTCTGCAGCGCTGTGTTCACGAGCTCTCCGTCTTCTGCCGTCTCCACTATATAGGGGGTGTTGGGCTGCAGCATGTCGGCGGCCACGGGGGCAAACTGTATTTTTGTACCGTTCACTGCGCTCATCTGATAAACCCTACCGTTGATGGCACTTGTGGGCAACTGTACAGGCAACACGAACGTAGAAACGCTTCCACTGGCCACCTCGCGCTGGAAGGTGAAGTTGGCGGTGTAGATGCTTGCTGCGTCGGCAGGAAGGCTTGGCTCGGTCTTGTCGGTCATCGTGGTGGTGTAGGCGGTATAGTCGCCTTCGGTGTTGCTGCTGTAATAGGTGCCGAAGCTGTAGGTTGCATTCTGGTTCTCATTTACCTTGAAGGGGGAGAAGTCGGGCAGCATGTCGGTACCGAACTGTTGTCCCCAGCAGTCGGCAGTCTTGCCTAGCTCGTAGGCCACTTTGCCTTCGGTGAAGTCGGAAACGTTGAGCAGGGTGGTGTTGCTGTCTTGTTTGAAGAAGGCCGAGGCATAGGCATTCTGAATGCCGGTGCGGCGGTTGGCAGTGTTGGTGCCTGAGATAGCGCCTACGGTGACGGAAGTCATTTGGTTAGCCCACATTTTGTAGGGACGCATTTCAATGTTTTCGCCGTAGTTATAGACGTTAGCCACGGTGATGGTGGCTCCCAGGTTGCCAACGATGCCGCCCGTAGTGGCCACACCCGAAATGAAACCGGTGTTCCAGCAGTTCTTGATGCTGCATGTGCTGGCATTTACGTTACCGACGATGCCGCCTACATTGGCACCACCCATGACGGAACCCTCGTTGGCACATTGCTCAATGGTGGTATTGACGAGTATTCCACCTGCGATGCCGCCCACGTTGGTGTTGTAGTTTGTGATGGATCCGCTCTGTATGACAATGTCGTGACTACCCACACTGATGCTGCCACTGAATCGGAGTGCAAAGAGCGTGGAGTTGGTTGCAGCACCAACGACACCGCCATAATAGCATGCACTCGACTGGTCGTTGGTCTTCTTGATGTTGCCCTCAACACTGAGGTTGCGAATGTCAGCCCCGTCGGTATAGCCAAACAGACCCTGATACTGGGCAGTGGCACTGATGGTGAGTCCGCTCACGGTGTGGTCATTGCCGTTGAAATGGCCTGCATACTTCTGGCTGTTGTTGCCTATAGGTGTCCAGTTGTTGCCGCTCAGGTTGATGTCGTTGGCCAGCACGGCGTTGATTGTCTTGTTTCCGCTGTTCACTTGGGCACCCACCCAAGCCAGTTCGTCGGCATCAGTGATTTTGTAGTATCCCTCCATGTCTTTATAGGGCGCGTCGGCACTTTCTGCTGCCGTCACCTTTTCTGGTTCTCGGGTGTTGCCCTGCCAAGCATCGGCCGTAGCTGTGAGCTGTGGCTGTAGCTTGATGACTTTGTCTCCGCCCTCAATCACGTTCACCGAGTTGCTCAGCGTGACGTAGCCATCGGCTTCGATGGTGTAGTTGAAGATGCCGGGTAACACCATATAGGTGTTGGGCTCTTTCTGTGTTCGTGGCGAGCTCTCGGTTGCTTTCGTGAGGCTGATGGTGGCTCCTTGGGGCAGGCCTTCGAACACGACAGTGTAGAGGTCGGCGGGCTGGAGCGGAATGCTGAACGAAGGCAGCTGGCCCATGTAACTCTTGTGCGAAATGGCGTTCATGTTCGCGCTGAGTCCTTTGTCTTTCGAAATGTCGCGGTGACTGCCGAAGGCGGCGCCATATCCCGTCACACAGATACACCCTTCGGTGACAAAGAATTCGGGTGTCTGCTCGACGTCGAGTTCCTCGGGTAGTTGCATTCCGTAGAGCTGTGCACTTTCAGCCGATGCAAAACCATACTGGTTGGCACTTTCGTAGAGCGACTGTCCGCCCTCCAGCCCGTTGTAGGTGATGTAGGCAGAGTTGTTATAGACAGCCGACATCTTGTTGGCGGGGTGGAACAGTCCGCTGTATTGCACTTCAATCTTGTCGCCCGGATGAGCTTGTTCCTCGCCCGGATGGGTGATGTTGCTGATGGTGCGCTGGCAGGGCTTGGCCGTCATCACCTGATAGACGGTTTCTCCTGCGGCATTGGTCAGTCGGACGATGTTGCGCCCCTGCTTGAGCAGCAGGGTGTAGCTGCCGTCGTCGCCCTGGGTGACACCTGTGGTGGAGAATCCGTTGTAGGTGGCCATGCGTGAGCCTATGACGGGATAGGCAATTTCTACTTTTTCGACTCCTTGTGGGGTGAAAGTGTATTCGAATCCTTCTTCGTCGTCAAGATAGTAGAATACATCGTGTTCGGCATCCACGTTGTCGCCAGCCAGTTTTTCGGTCGTGGGGTTCTTGCTTTTGTTGACCGTCATGTTGGGAGAAAGGTTCTGCGGGGTGGTGTCGCCCACCGTGACCACGAAGACTCCCGTGTTTTCAGGCCAGAGAGCACTCCATTTGTTTCCTCCCGTAGGTGCTCCCTTTTGTTTGCCGTTATAGATGTCGTACTGCAGTGCATCGTAGGTGACCAGCACTATGGCCGTGCCCTTGCCGACGGCCTGCAAGGTGGTCCAGGGCGAACCGTGAGTGTCGGTTTCGGTCACTCGGACAACGCTGTTGTCGGCTTGGCCGCTCGGGTTGAGCACAGTGAAGTGATAGTCGGGCTCCAGGAAGAAGTTCTCGGTAGTAGAGCTGACTATCTGCCAGTCGCGCTGTGCCAACAGGTCGCGTTCTTCGCCCACGTTCATGCGCAGATGGCCGCGCTCGTTGATGTTGAGCATGATGTTGGCCACGTTGTAGGTTTTCACGTCGCGGCTGCTCCATGTCGGGGCGAAAGCGTTGTAATCGGCAGTCGTGAACGTCAGGTTGGGCATTTGTGCCGGTTCAGCCATTTTGGTGAATCGTCCCGTCAGCGTGAGCTTTCCGTCCATCCAAGTGCGGTAGGCATACCAGGCATTGGTTTCGAGCCGATAGGTATAGGTGGTGTTGCTGCCCGATTGCTGGGTGCTGATGGGGTGCACCTTGGTGAAAGGCACATAGTGGGCCATTCCCAAAGAACTGGAAGCGGGCTTGGTGTGGTCGTCCGCCGTAGGCTTGAAACTCAGCTGGAAATGGGCTGCCGTCGGGGCGGTGATGCTGAAGGTCTCCACGGCCATTGTAACGCTTTCGTTCGGAGTGGTACTTGTCTGTTTCTTGCTGTATGAATAAGTACAGTATCCTTCTTCCTGGCGTGTAGCGGAGGGAACAAGGTCAAGGTCGATGGTTGCATTCTGCAGATAGAGAACGCAGAAGTGATAGTTTTGTGTGGCCGTGGTTCCGATGGTTGCAGCCATGTCGTTGCCATTGGCATCGGTCACTCGGAGGTTTTCAACGGTGTAATCGGTGCCGTAGGCCCATCCGCTGTTGCCAACCTTCAGTTGCAGGGTACCCATGTTGAAGGTTTGCGTGGCATCGTTGGTGACATTGATCTGTAATGTACCCATGTCAGGATAGTTCTGCCCAGTAGAAGCCGTCACGGTGTATGCTCCCGGTTGAATGTCGTTGAAGACGTAAGTGTTTGCGCCGTTTGTCTTTTCGGTGTCAGGCGAATCGAACTGCATGACCTGCCCAGTGGAGACTGAGGCCAATGTCATGTGGTAAGCGCGAGAATTCATTTTCACTGTTACTTTTACAGCCTGGGTGCACAGGCAGACCATGCACAGGCAGACCGTTAACAGCATGCGTAAGTTTTTCTTCATTATTCTCTGTATTTTAGTGTTATTGAGAAATCAAATTTTTATAGGTCACGGTATTCATTCTATTGTTTTCCCGTCACTTTCTTTCCGTTGACGATCAGGATGCCTTTCTTGCCGACAAGCCTGTTGCCGCCTGCCAGACCCGGCTTGCCGAAAGGTAACTGACGACCGTTTAGGTCGTAAGCCTTGGTGCTTGGCGAGGCAGATGGGGTAGGGAGTGGGTTGATGCTAGTGGATTCCGTCGGAAGCGTTGTCACCTCTACTGTAGCACGTTCTGAATAGTTGCCCGATGCATCGCGTGCATCAATGGCGATGTCGTAGGTCGTTGCTGGGTCAAGTCCTGTGAGGGTGAATCGTGTATCGGCAATGCGCCGAACGGGCTCGTCGTCCAAGTAGATGGTATAGACATCAACGGCCACGTTGTCTTCAGCGGCGAGCCATTCCAGGTCGATGCTGTAGATGTGGGGGTTGGCACTGACGATGGTCGGAACGGAGGGGGCACTGATGTCGATGGTGCTGGCTTGCAGGGTGGCAAAGTCAGAGTTCTGTTCGCCGTTTGTTGCTACTATCGTGATGGTATGTTCGCTCAGGGGTTGCAGGTTGTCGAAGGTCCACGTGCAGTCGGCGGTGGTGCCGGCAGCCTGTCCGTCAATGGCCACGGTGTAGGATGTTGCACCTTCCGACGCATCCCAGCTGACGGTAAGCGTTGTCTCGGTGGCTTCGGCTTTCAGGTTGGCCGGGCGTTGGGGTGCCGTTGATACGCCATACTCCATCACTTGCAGTTTGTCCATACAGAAATAGGCAGCCGTATTGATGCCGTAAAGAATGTCGGTATCAGAGGCCTCCAACGTAAAGTACAGGGATGTGACTTCGCCCATCGAACTAAGATCCATCCATTCCCACTGGTCGCTTTGGTGCAGTTCGCCGTCCTTGAACTCGGCCAGTTTGAGCTCGGCGATCGCTTCTTCGCCCGTTTCGGTCATGCCGTGGGCAATGACCTTGAAAAAGTCGCCCTCGTTGGTTAATCCGCTGGCAAAACTGTCGCCATTGATATTGCCATAGTAGGGCCAAGGGTGATTGTTAATGTAAACGCCCACGGGTCTGTGGGGTTTGTCGTCGGTGAATTGCACTTGCAGGCAAGTCTCTCCATATTGGAATCCCCAGTAGGCTACGAGATAGGGCAGTCCCCATTCGGGCACGCCCGCGTGGGTCTCCTCGTCATAGACGGGCATGCCCGTCTCGTCGGTCATAATGCCTCCGCAGGCCATGTTGCCCCATTGGTGTTTAAGCCAGTTGCCCGACATTCCTTCGCCATAGTCGGCATTGTCGCCGTTGTCGCATACGGTGAATCCGTCCCAATAGGTCATTTCGCTGGGCACATCGGCATCGTCATAGCTGTTGTACATGTGAGAGAAGCGGAACAGTCCGAACTCTATCCATTTGTATTCCTCGGCCTTGTTGAACGTTTCTGTCCAGCAGCCGTCTTCGGTCATTTCGATGGTTGCTGGAGCAGTGGGGTTCTGCAGGTCGAGGGTGATGATTTTTTGCGCCGAAACAGTAATTAAGGAACTCAAGCAACCAAGGATGGCCGCCAGCTTTTGCAGATGGTTGTTATGCATATTCTTCTTACTTAAAATGTGTTGAGCGAAAACATTTCAGAGTCTTACTTTCATGTGCTTGCCGTTTTTTTTCACAATGTAGATTCCGTGCGAACCGGGCTGGCTGACTCTTTGCCCTGAGAGCGTCGTGAACGTTTCTTCCGAAGCCTCATTGTTGTTCAGCGCGGTGGCAGCATGAATGCCGTTGGTGTAAGCATGTGGGTCGGTTGTGTCTCCTCCGTAGAGGTGGAGGTCGTAGGCACCCGTTATTTCGGTACTCGTCTCACCAATCCATCCACATTGCTGGTTCACTCCCGTATAAACCTTGAAGAAATGGGCACCTGGCAGGTTGACAGGCTTGCCGTTGCTATCGACAGCCCAGTTTATGTTCAGCTTCGAATCTTTTTCCTTGTTGGGATGGTTGTCGGCATAGCCCCAGGGATAAGCGTACTGCACGTAGTAGGAGCCATCGCCGGACTTGTCGATGTAATTGTCAGCCAGCCGGGTGCCACTGAATCTGAGCGTCTCGTCAGAAAGCCATTGTGGATAGTACGGCTGTGCGTGGTAGATGTTACGCCAAACGTAACCTTCACCGTGCTGGTTGTCCTCCCATCTGATGTATGTGATGTCGTTGATGTGAGTGTCCGAGGGGTGGGGGGTCTTGGTCTTGTTCTCGTCGGGGCGGAAGTAGGTGATGCTGTAGTCGTGAATGGTTTTCGGACTGCTATATTCGCTGCCAGCCAGTTCGTACCAGGGGTCATCGGGACGTCCGTTGCCGTTGGCATCGTAGCTCACCATCACAATGCCCGGTTCGCAGCTGCCCCCTTTTTCGGTAGCGCCCTGACCCTCAGTCTGTTCGGCATAAAAAGCGTTGCCGAGAATCTGCAAGTCATACTGTCCTGGCTTGTTCTCCACCATGTGGTCGAAACTGAACACAATATAGCCGCCATAGCCACCCAGTGCCACCAACGAGCGTTGGTTGTCGGCAATAAATTCCTCGGCCTTCAGCCGCATGGTGTTCGGCGTGTCGCCAGGCTCATATTTTGGCAAAGTGTTGACAAACTGCCCAGGGGCGGGGGCATATTCCCACACCTTATAAATATATGGTGATTGTGCTGCGGCTTTTGCGACACATAGCAAAAGGCCAAAAACAAGAATGTTTTTTTTCATTTCTTATGCTTGTTTTTTGTTTGACATAGTAAATGTTTGTCCGGTGGCAAACAGAAAACAAGAATGCAAATTGAAACCCCACCTCCGTAGCTAATAAAGAACGGAAACGAGCAACAACAGAATCTTTTCTCCCGAAAGCTCCTGAACAAAGATGATTAGGTGGCAGGTCTTCTGGCTTGTTCAGTACGTTGCGCCTTCCCGAAAAACCTTAACTCGAACAGCTCTTCTCGGTAGTCCGAAAATACTTAACTCGAACGGTTCTTTCAGTGGCTTGGCCGAGGCCATGCAACGTCCTCTTGTGTGGTGAACTTACAGCTACGGGGATAGTTCCGGACTTTCACCGGATTCCCTTTTAATCCCTCTGGAACCAGCTTCCTAAGCATGGCTTTCATGGGGAACCCCTAACATGTTGCAAAGGTAAGGCTTTATTTTGAACTGGCAAAACATTCTCCCCTTTTTCGTTACCTGACAGCGGAAAAAAAAGGAACTTTTTCCACCACAAGGCTCCCTAACAGATGATTTGTTTAAAGCTGCACAAGAAAAGTTACAGCATAACAGAGAAGCTAATAAGACTACTAGCAAGAATGTATATTGCGGTAAATCATTATGCAAGTGCAATGGTTATACAATGACAGCTTTTAGAAACAACGCTATCTACAGAGATTACACTACTAATCATGGTATCTCCATCGATGCAGTAGATAGGTGCAGCATTTTTTGTATTGGTGATAGTTGCCGTCTTCTCTTGTGCCTTTTCTGTATCTGACCAAGGTTTTGAGCGATGTGCTCCTTCATCTCCTCGCGGTCTGCTATGCTGTTCCATTCCTTGCGGTGAGACTTGAAGTAAGCATAGAGTCCCGTCTTGATGCCATGACAGACAAGCACAAACAGAACGTAATAGCCAACGAATATCGGAATTGTGAGCAGGAAGCACACGAACTCCTTTCCTGCATCATTGCCTACAATACACTGAGCCGTCTAAAAAGCAGCGATGATGTAGGTGATGATGAGAATGCCAAGGAACCCCTTGTCAAAGTTTCTGGCCATCCCTTCCTTCCGATGGGGTATAGGGAAAATATCGATCTCTATACTTTTTACAGTTCTTTAATTTGTTCTTGGGCAACTTCAATGGCTTGCGAACCGAGTTCTTGCTCGCCATCCACCGCATCAAGCACTTTGTCAGCCAGCCAGAGAGTCAGCATTTCGTTCTCATCCTGATGGAAATACTCAGCAAGTTTTATAACTTGTTCGCGCTTAGCACGCCTGTCGCCACGTTCAATCTTACTGAACATCGGGGTGTCTATCTCCAATAGTGCTGCCAACTGGCGTTGCAGTACGCCATTCTCATCTCTTAGT
>OCTX012122063.1_pt1 | contig 13613 bp, 2 predicted proteins | sample 1539691 | NCBI WGS metagenome assembly OCTX01 (sample SAMN02144231, study PRJEB22623) | gut metagenome | biome: sheep rumen | host: Ovis aries | place: New Zealand | reverse complement strand
CTAAAAAGATATTTATATTCATAGAATTTATAAATTAATTAAGTAGTTAATAATATTATTAAAATTATATATTAAAAATAAGAATTAAATAAAAGCAGACCATCCAATCCACATTCTTCCGAGCAAATTAGGATCAGTGGCTTGTTCATTAAGTAAATCTACTTGTAAATCCACTTCAACTTTTCTTTGTTCTTTATATTTAAACCTCATACTATTAATAGATCCGTTTATAATATTATTAATTATATCTTTACTTTTTTCATGTATTTTTTCAGACTCATTCAACTCATTTTTTAATATAAACAAAGGATTCACCCCACTTAACTTATTCTTTACTATATTATATTTCAACATAGGAACCCATTTATTCTTATCTTGTTCAAAATAATTCTCCATATTATTATTAGTACTATTATTTACATTCTGATTTTTTTGCATCCATTCTAACAAAGGCTCCTTTACGAAAACCTCGCAGTAATCCAAGATATAATCTTTTCCGAATTTATATGCTGATAAAACATCTATCATTGTTTGTCTTATGATACCTTTAATTCCAAATGGGGATAACACATTACAAAGTTGACGAGTTAACCTATATGGGACTAATTCGGGTATTAACTGATTCAATCCTTGGCCGAATGCTACACCGAAATCAATAGAGACTATTTCTGAATTATTGACATTTATTAAAAAGTTATCTAAATGCCTATCACCAATTCCTAATATGTATCCTGAAATGCATATGGCTGCATAGTTTCTTATGAAATTTATTCTTTGGGCCAAAATTTCTTCTGGGGTTAATAGGTAGTGCATAAGGGATCTTTGCAAGACATAACTTGGCATCATATTTTCTATTTTTTTGAAACTTTTTATAATTTCTTCATTGTTTTGTATGAGCAAAGCTCCGAAACTTTGCTGTAAAATGTTTGTTATTTTTGGGAATTTTTTATTATACCACTCAATACGAGCTAAATATTGTGGAGATTTATGCAATTCCCATACTTTTTTTTCGGGGGGTTTATCCATTGCATCTATATTCAGTGTGCTTTGGTACTGTGTGGTATATTCATCGATTAAATTTTCCATAGAATACTTTATTACTTTGTATAAAGACTGTGTATCTGAGATCCATTCTATGATTCCCAATTTTTGGGTTATTGGCACAACAACAAAAGTGTTTAATTTCAATTTTTTTTTGGTACAATTTGAATTTTTTGTCAAAATTTCATTCATAACTTTGAAAACTTCTTGTATTCTCTGGTCTAGACGAAGATCTTCGCATCCTTTTACTAAATAATTATATGATTTTTCATTATTTCCGAAAATTTTTATTTTTTTTGGCTTACGAATTGATGAAAGGACTAATAAATGTTGATCAAATGAGTTTATTTTCACACTATCATTTGAATAATTGCTCAAATTATTATTATTGCTCATGGGTAGTATGATATAGACCTTTGGGTCAGTGAAATCATTGCATTCATATTGGCTTAGCCATTCAGAAAAAGTTGATAATTTTTCTATACCTTCAGTTAACTTTTCGTCGTTTTTTCCTAAAAGTTGACTCAATGAATTAATTAAAGTGTAAAATAGCTTCTGTTTATCAGCTCCTTCGACATTGTTATTTAGTAGTATATCTTTTATTTTATTCAAATCTATAGCAGTATTTATTTTATCTTTGAAATCTTCAGCAAATTTTCTATTATAAGTACCCAATTTTGTCCCTATGAACTTTTTGCTTGGGGTCAGAACATCATATACTAGTTCATTTGTTATTTCTTTTATTATGTCCATTTCTTCATTTATTATATCATTATTGGAATTGATAGCATTTTTGTGATTTAAAATGATATTGGCTATCTGATTTAGCCAGAATTTAACTCTATGTTCTGGATTGGTCAAAGAATCGAAAGCTTCCACTAGTGCATTCAAAGAAGGATAATCTGAATAAAATTTATTTATGTAATTAAACAAATCTGTATTAGTATTTACACTTGGATTTTCTGCTAATAAATTATTGCCTTTATTTGAGTCATTTATTAATGATGACACCTTGTTAAAAATAGATGAATATTTTTCCTGGGTGGTGAAAGTGTAGAACAAAGTCTGTGGTTGCTTTTTTAAAATTTGCTGTATGATTGGGAACAATAATTTAGACATGGATTGACTGTTTATATATGACATTAACTGTGACTGCCAACATAAATAATATGATATATCTATAAAAGAAGAATATTTCTTAAAAATATCTTCTAAAGTAGTTATATTTCTTGATAATAATTCGAGTAATTTTGGAATTATTTTTATTAATTTTTTGTCCTCGTAGCTCAAACCTTTTAGTGTCAGTTCCATATATGTTTTACATATGTTATTATAAAACTGAAGTACATTTTGCTTTGTTAAAAATAGCGAATCGTTCTCTTCGTTATCCTGGAAGTTTCTTATAATTTTATCAGAGTAGAAAATCATCGGTCGTAAAACTTTCAAATAATTTGTTATATCTTCTTTTTCATTTATGTTCTTTTGTATGGTATTGAAAGACTCCTTTGCTAAATTGAATGAATTCACTAAATCATTGATGGTTTTATCAGAGATGACTTCATTATTTACATTTTGATTATTATCGTTTAAATTTGGACCTAATTTAAGCAGGGAAATATCCAATAATATTTTTAATTTCAAATTATTCAATTTATTTTTTATTTCTTGATTATTATAATCTGTTTTGCTTATTTGCCCCTGGAGAACTTTCATGAAATTATTAAATTTTTTATTCCATGAATTGGTATCATTTAACACCGAAATATTATTGTCTATTTCATAATGTATCATTTTATATTTATTTTTCATAAATGGATACCCTATGAAACTATTTTCATAATTCGGATTTTTTCTTTCATTTAATGCTATCTTGAAGACTCTATCTGAGAAATCCAACATCTTTTTCTTATAAAGATTAATACCTATTTCTGCCTTTTCTCTTATACGAAAACTTTCCAAAATTTGATTCGAGGTTATAATTTGTTCATAATTTGAAACGTGGTTATTCATTATATTTAATATGACATCTCTTGATTTGTATATTTTTTCATAGGCGGAAGGCTCATCATATAGGTAATTAGGCCATCGTGTGCTCCATTTGGAGAATAATTCTTTCAAATTTTGGCATCCTTGCTCACTTAGGATAAATTCATGGTTTATACTTGGGGCCAAATTGGGGTTGGTTGCACTGGTGCCACGTATAAAATTCAAAAATTCTCCTAATTCGAATATCATTTGAATTTTTTTTATGATTTCATGTTTTAAATCAGTGTTTGAATACTCTCCCAAAGAGAGCCAACTATTATATAAATTAGATTTTGATTTTTGGTAGTACAAATATGATTTGTCAAAGTCCTTATTTTTGGCATGATGTAAAGCTAAATAGTATGAATAATTATATAAAGATACTTCATCTAATGAAGATAATATACTTTCTAACTGCTTATTATTTGTCAAATTATTATCAGCATCTTGTATATTAAATATATTACTTTGGATTAATTCTTCTGTTCTTATTTCATTCTCATTTTTATTATTGTTATTATTATCATTGCTATTACCATTACTTATGGGCTTTTCATTATTTTCTCCTTCTACATCAATAGCCTGAACAACATTATTATTATTGTTATTTTCTTGTTCTGTTAAATATTTATTAATTTGTGCCCACTGACCCAAATCTGCACATGACGTAAGTGCAAAATCTTCTATGACTTCTTTAAGTGAGGAATCGTTAAATATATCTTTGTTATATTTTGCTTTCATTGCTTCGATGCTTTCGATATTATAATCTTTTCCTAATTTTTCAGGTAACATATCGAAAGTAGCCTGTAGTAAATTAGTTCTTTCGATATTATATTTTACGGACTCGTTTGAATGGGTCAATAGTTCACTTAAATTAGATAAGAAATTATTTCCTTCTTTCATATACAAATCAGATTTCAAACTAAAGTTCTGAATTAAGCCAATTTGTGTATCTTTTATTTTTAGTTTAGAATAAAATTGGAGCAAATATACCCATATGATCTTAGTTTTTTTATTAATAATTATATCATTTTTTGATATGTTGTTACTTTGGCTTAATAAAGCTACGTCATCTTCGCTATCACTGATATTTCCTCCTCCCATACTTTTTTTTATGACATTTTTTTTTCTCATATTTCTTTTAGATTTGTTGTTATTTTCTGAATCTTCATCGTCAAAATTAGCACCGGATTTTAAATTCTCGATGCAAGCTTCAAAAATTAGGATGCTACTGTGATAATTTTTACTGACTAACCCACTAAGTTTAATCACTTCAAGATTAGGTATATAGTCACTGTTTATTTTCATAAAAGTAATAATTAATCTATGTATACTACTTATGGTTAAATAGTTCTTTATTTTGTTCTTTTTTAATATATCTTCTAATATTTTTTCTAATTCTTTATTCTTGCCTTGATATATTGCTTCTTTGTATATAGATATAATTATTTCCAATATCAGTTCACATGAGATTTCACTGTTGTTATTGCATACTGCCATTAAAGGATCCAATATGTCTTTGTTTCTAATTAATATATCTGGTAAATCCCCTTCTCGGTATCTTCTTAAAAGTTTAATTTGGTGTTTTTGATTATTTTCTTGTCGGTTGATCCATTTATACATTAATAACTCATTCTTGTTTTGTTCTCTATTTTTATTATTAAAATTACTATTATTTTTGCTTACTCCTTCAGGTACAAATCTAATTAGATTAGATTGGCTTTCTTCTATGGGCTTATATGATATTTCATTCTCAGTCAAAAGATTACCTAATTTACCTTCTTTTCTTTTATTTTTATTCACGGGATATGGTACTTTGAATGCTTCCCCATGGGTAAATCCGAAATTAACATTTTTATTTGATTTTTCATTCATAGATGGATAATTAACAGTGCTGTTTATTAGTGATGAATATTGAGTTAAATTTATTTCTCTTTGACTCATTGATAAAGTCTTGGCATTGCTATTTGATGAATTGCCATTTAGATGGTTATTTTTATTCTGATTCATACCAATATTCATATTTTTACTTGAATCAAAGGTCATTAAATTATTATTTTTTGTACTATTTTCACTTTCTTCTATAACCATATCCATACCCCCTTTATCGTTCAACATATTTGATTGACTCTGTGAACTCGTTAGTGTATTAGTAAACAATAAGTCATTTACTGAATTGTTCAATAATTGATTTAATGTATTCATTAAATTTATATTTGTATTACCATTTATAGTAGCTTGGATTAACCCCCCAACCTGGCTGCTGTTATACCCTGCGACGGATGCTTTTACTAGGGTTTCATATGTTTCATCCATGGTGTTTCTATGTATGACACTAGGTGCTATGGGCTGCGATCTATTGAGATAATACCCAGTGGTATTTATGTTCAAATCTTTATATTCGCATTCTTCCAAAGGTTTTTCATATATGAGTAAAAAGTAGTCCGCACTTGAATATGACAAAACTAAAATGCTTTTACTTACAATTTGAATCAAATCACCTTCTTTTTGTATAGTTTCATCACTTAAATTTTTTAATAAATAAATTAATCTGTCGACTGGGTTATTAGGGATTTTGTTATCATTTCCATTATTGAAAAATTCTATGAAAATTTGGGATAGTTCTTTATTATTTTCGTTATTGAAATTTATTATTATTTTATTTAGGACAAAAATAGAAAAATCTTTATCAAACTGAGAAGATTTAATAAAGGTATCTATTAAGAAAGAGTAATATGTAAATTTTGTTTGATGCTCTCTATTTTTGAGACATGTTTGAATATTGCTGATGATATCTTGAAGGACATTCATATATTTCTTATCTGCTATGAGGATAAATTGACTCATGATACTTATTAAGTTGTTAATTAGATCATCATCAGGATCTATAAATATTTGATTTCTTAATTGATATAGGGTATTATATATATCGTGTATATATGAATTATCATTTACTAAATTTTTCGATTTTTTATTGACGATTCTGTCAACGATATCAATCGTGAAACTACTTATGGTATTAAATAACAAATTTCTCTGCTTGGCAGTTACTTTTCTTAATAAATTTAAAGCACATGAGAAAATTTCTTTATTTGATATGAACATAGGATATTGAATGCCTGCTCTAAATATAGTATTAACAGATACTTTATCGGTGCTGGAAATACTCATATCATGTAACTTTTTATACAGGACAGTATAAAATTTATTCTGTTTTGCTTTATTATCTGGATTTTTAGTACTATCAAACTGGCTCATTTCGTCATTGTCATCCACATTTGAAGATGATGAAGTTTCCATCTGGGCATAATAATTTAATATTTTTGATATTAATTCAATAGCTGCATTTTGCACTGGGGTCTTGTTATTATTGCATAATTTCAATAGATAGGCACATATTTCCTTATTTGCTTCAAAGCTTGTTATAAATTTTCTGTTTTTATTTTCCTCATTACTATTATATAATAAATCATCTCCGATGGGGATGTCATACTCGCTTGCACTTGCTAAAATTTGGATTGCACTTACGTGCCATATGTGTGCGCCTGGCTTGTTACTGTCGAATTTGAGCATTGATTGAATTGTGCCATGATCTATATATATTAAATAATTGAATTTGTTCATTAGGTCGTTAATTATCTTGAGATTAGTTCTAAAAATAATATTTTTGCTATCTCCTGATATTTTTATTAATGTATTTATATAGTTTGACATCATATCTATATTCCCTTTATTTACATCTAATCTTAAATCTTTACATGATAATATGGTAGTTGCGATATCTCTAAAGAAATAATTGAATCCTTTTCCACAATGGCTTTTTTCCACAATTACAAAATTTATCAAAAATGGGACAAAATTATCAATATAAGGCTCAAAAATATCTATCTTATTTAGTATAACTTTTATAAAAAATATTTTTTGATTTAGGGATAAATTATCTCTATTCATTTCATTCAGTAATAATTGTAAATGTGTCGGCATTTTTGTGACTAATAAACTATTTGAATTATTTGTATTATGGGAATTTACACTTTGATTATTAAAAAATATATTATTCATATGATTTAGTATAATTATCATTGAATTCATTATAGGATGCTTATTGACATAGTCTTCTTCGATTCTTATTATATTATTATTAATTAGACTATTTATACTTTCACTATTACTTGAAAAATTCAAATTTATTCCGTTTTTAATTTGTGTAAGGAAATCCATATCAAAATCATTCTGGGTAAAAGCCAATGATTTTTTCATCGTGGCACCATAGGCATCATGGAAAAATGAGTCAGAAACTAATGAGTCAATTAATAATTTATTCTTATCTTTATTATTACTTACAATCTTATTATTATTATTTTCACCCTGATTATTTCCGGTATTATTTTCCCCATTATTTTGCTGATTTTCAGCGTTGTTTATTTGCTTTATATAAAAATTAGTTTCTACTGGGAATTCATATTTAAATTCAGGTGAGATTAATAAGTCGAATAATTTATCTCCTTTGTCTCTGAATGTACTAAATAAGAAATTATTATATACTTCTACTTTTGTTTGGGTTAATTTAATTAAAGAGCATAGACAATTATATGCCGAGCAGTAATAGTTGTTAAATACTACATGGATATATTCTGTTCTGTTATCTGAGTTATATTCTGAGAATTGAACTTTTTCCATAATTTCTCTATTGCCGTTTATTTCTCTTCTTTTCGAGTCATGTAATTGTCCTATTAATTCTTTGGTTATTTCATTACCTTTGCTATTAGGTCCACATATTTTTCTGTGTATATTATTTTTAAATACATCAACATTTATGTGATCAAATATCAAATTGATAAATTTGTATATAATTGTTATTTCGAGTATGGCCACAAATTTTTCTTCATAACTACTCTGGGTTGGGGCATTTCCCAATATTTTTTTATTTTCAATTATTAAATTTTTCATTCTTTCATAATTTTTTATAAACAAATCACATATGATGTTAATTCCGTTCTTTTCTACACTTACTTTCTTAATATATTTAAAAGTTATTATTTTCATTAGAGACATTCTTATATTATCTCTTGGTTTCCTATCCATATTTTGGTTCAAAAACATATCGATTGACTTCTGGATTTCACTCTGACCCTGGTCGGCATAGGCCAATATCGTTTTGATATACTCATTTATTGACAATTTTACTTTTTTGCTATATTCTGTTTTATCTTCACGTAAAATTGGGAATAAAATTTCTAAAAAAGAGAATGATTTAACTGTACGAAATGTACTTAAAAGACAGTCAAAAATTAACTGGAATTCATTCCATTCTTTGCTATTTTGCACTAAGCATTTTGTGTTAATAGGAAAATATCTTGATTGTATAATACTATATTTGTTTTTTATTTTCATATATAATTCACTATTATTATTATTGTTATTTTCGTTTGAATTATCTATGGAACTAAATGATGATATTTTCACTATAACACCCAATAAATTAAGGACTTCTTTTATGATATTAATTTGCTTTTCATTAATATACATATCAATAAGATCTAAACCTAAATCATATATGTTTTTGCTTAATTTCAATTGTTCTGCATCTAAATTTTTTACTGATAAATTTATAAATATCATTGTTCCTATTTTTAGTTGATTTACTATAGCATCTTGGTTATTGAATAAAGTTATATTAGATAAAAATATTTCTGATATTACTTTTATTAGGTTTTTTTTGCCTTCGGCAGAGCACCTTTCATACAAAATAAACATGATATTTATATAGTTGGATGATTTGCAATTAATTGTACAAAAATCTTTCACACAATTTTCATTTTTTTGCAAAATAAATTTATATTTCGTGTCATGGGTGATATTTTCCAAAAAAATATCAGCAATTATGTCAAAATAGTGCTGATCTTTTAGTAATAATTCTGAAATTTTCTCAAAAGCATTCAGAAATAAAAAATTTAAATAATTTTTCATTAATAGTAAAGTATTTGGAGAAGAATATTTTATCAAAAATAGACAATTGTTGTAAATTATTTCTGTAAATTGGGGTGAAAAATTATTGCAGATTAATTTATGGGTGATAAGCCAGAAGAAATAGTCTATGATATATTTGTTGTTTATTATTTTTTTGATTTGCACTTCGCTGCTTATTTTTTTTCGGTTATTTTCTTCTTTTTCTTCTCCATCACTTTCGTCATTTTCATTCTTGTTATCTTTGTTATGTATATTTAATATTTCGTCTATGTCCATCATTTCCAGTTTTTCCTTCTCAGACAAACTGCTCTCTTTCAACTTATCAAAAGAGTAAAATAAGTAGCATTTTTCCAATAAAAGTTTTTCTATATTTTCAAAAAAGTATTTTGAATTTACATTCAAAAACATCTCCGTAAAGCTCTGTATACCATACATGAATGATTTAATTTCGTTCTCATATTTTTTAACTATGAATAAAGTTTTGTCAGTTTCTTTCAGTGATTGGACTATATCAAATAAAATATAGAGAACATTGTCTTCGGGTTTTTGCGACTGGGTATTGATTAGATCTAAGATATGGGGGGTGCTGAGTTGCATGTCGGATTTTAGTATGTTTATTAAATAGATGAAACTCGTTTTGAGTAGTCTGACATCGTTTTCTTTTTCTTTTTTATTTTTGTATTTTTTTATAGTTTTTAACAAAAATAAAATTCTTCCGAATAGTTTATCCAAAGAAAAATTCATATATTTAAATTTTATATCTTTTAGTCCTAAGATCTTTTTATCTATGAGAAAACTGATAAATTGATACTCGGCAATTTCTTGATAGTAATAATATACATTGTTATTATCATCATTTAAATATTCCATCTTTATCGGGGGCCAATTGTTCTCTTTTGTCCAATATTTTTCCAAATTTTCCTCTTTTTTCGAATTTCTCGAAATTAATTTAAATATGGACAAATAACTTTGCTGCACAATATAGTTAGCCTCTATGTCATTTGACATAATGATACTATATAGATGGTTGAAGACTTCTCTGATACTGGCAAAATGAGATCGTTTCAAATTAGTTTTGGCTAAAATGTCAAAGTTTTTCACTATGCCTTTAATTACTATATTAACACTGTTTACCCCATGTTTAAAAATGAATTCGTTCAAATCTAAATTGTTATGACATATTTTAATAGTGGATATTATATAATAAAATATTTCTAATAAAAATTTATCGGCTAAAATCGTATTATTTATAATATGTGCCAATATTTTTTCAAAGCATAAAATTGCCCCGAATCTCTTAAAAGAATCAGGATGCAATGAATTACTTTCTATTTTCCTTATTAAATATTTCAATGTGTGCAATTTTTCTTTCACGCTTTTGATATCAATATTTTGTTTTATAAACCACTTTATATATTCAGATAAACTTTCTGAAGATATTTCTCTTAATTTTAAATTTTTATGATTAGATGTGCATTCTATGATAATGTCTAACATTTGTAAAATATTTTTACTACTTTTAGCATCTTTGCTTATCCAGTGGATTAGTTGGAACAATAAAGTTTCAAATATTTTAGAGATACCCTTTTCTAAATCACAAGATAAATATAAAATTTTTCGTAATAGATATATCAAGCTATGGTCCATATCAGCATCGCCTTTTCCTATTATATATATAATTAGTGAATGCAACAGTTCTGCACTTATGAATTTTTTGTCTTTGGTCATAGAATTAAATGTCATGTCACATATTTTACTGAGGAGCAAATCAAAAAAAACATTATATTTTTTATTAAATAAGGGTAGCTGATATATGATTTTTTTTTTATTTAATATATTCACAACAGCATTATTATCTTTATTTTCATAACTGTCTTCTTTTATGATTTTATGTCCTTTACCACCTATGGATCCGATGATATCAAGCATCATATCTTGGACTTTGTTATATCTTTCAATTTTTTCGTTTTTATTTTCTTCTTTGCTATACACGAATCCTTTCTTTATTTTTTCATATTCTAAAAGATACTCACCAAATAGGGGCAAAATATCATTTAATATTTCTTCATTTTTATGCTCTTTGTTATCATCTATTAATTTCTTTAATGAATTTATAGCTAGTTCAGAATATCTTATATCAGTGAAACCTATTTCAAAAACTTTTTTATACAAATTTTTCAATATGGAAATATTCACAATACTATTCTGGACATATATGTAATTAATTAAACTAGTGGGTATACTTAATAGTAACTCTATAGCATTAAGTAGTAGATCATCTTGGAATACTTCTAATCTTTTTACCAAATTCATATTGAAAGTAAAAAATTCTGATTTGAATTCTTTGATGTCATCAGCTGTGATGATTTGTAATGCATTATTTGAATTATTATTAACTTTATCAGGGTCTACATTCAAGTCAGGATTCGTATTAGTATTTAAGTTACTGTTTAAAAAAACACTATTTTTCTTATCATCAAATAAATTTATTTCATCGCAAAATTTCATAACAGATGTAATAACAACATAGCATACTGATATTCTCATATTGTCATTTGCAACAGACATATATTTTTTTAGTGCCACAATGATCCAATTCGAAAAAAGTTTGATTAATCTGTTATTAGTTTTTAGTTTATCGATGAATCCTGCTAGGAAGTTACTAGTATTTAAAAATATTTCCAAATCGTCAAAGTCATTCGCTTCATAGAAAATATTATTTCCATCAGTAGTTTTTTCTGTATAAGACACATTCAAAGTATCTATTAAACTGAAAATTTCATTCATTAATTGGTCAAAAAATTTATTGATGGTAAACTCTGTGAAAATTTGATCTCTTGTTAATAGCATGATCCAAAAGTCAATTGAGTTGTTCATTCTTTCTTTTTCGATATTTTCCTTAAAAACCATATCTGTTGTCATTTTTATGCTTTCGATAAATCCGTTTCTGATTACTTTCCTTATGAAGGACCAAAAAAAGTTTTTGTGTTTAACCATATTAACTATGATGTTAGCAATACTTGAACATAGTCTTGTTTTGTATTTGAAATAAAATTTAGAATGGACTGAAAACCCTACTATGAGTATATTATAAAAATGTTTTATGGCCAATTCGGAAATTTCATCCAAATTTGATATAATATTTGCATATGCATCCAAAATGCTGAAATATTGTCTTTGGATATATAGTATATTTTTTATATTTTTGCTCGGCTTATACTTGCTTGAAGGATCGCTGTATGCACTACTGTTTGAGTCGTAGTTCATTTGCTTGGCTTGGCGGTATGAGTCTTTCCCTATTGAGTACAATATGTCTTTGTCGCATATGACTATTAATTCTTCTAAATATTTCAATAAAATATTTTTTCCCATAAATCTTACAATTGCATCTGAAAAAATACCTATTAATGAAATAGCAGTATTTATCATTATATTTTGTGACCTTTTTTCAAGTACTTCTTCTATTTTTCTTAATAGGTATTTAAAAACATCTTTATGTAAAGTGTTTTTTTCTAATAGACAATCACTTATGTGCATACATATTTTCTCTATAGCTTCATTTGCACACATTTTTAATTCGTAATTTTTATGATTACATAACTCAAAAACTAAATCAAATAATTCAATACTTTCTCGTTGTAATTGCTGTGTGAAAACTTTACCATGTTCTGATATTATCCTCAAAGCCAATTTGTTTATTTTGATAGTGTTTGCATCTTCTAAAGGATGTATCAGGGATTTGATATAATGATATAGTTCTTCGATGTCATTTGCTTTAAGATGGGGATCGTCTAATAGATATATGTATCCTTTTAGTATACCTTGCAAAGCTCTGATTTCTGGTTTTTTTTGACTTACTATTTTTTTAAAGTCGGTAAATATGACATCGTGGACTTCTATCTTATAGCTATTTAATAAAATTGAAAATTTCCCTATGAGTATACCTATAATGGACCATATAGCTCCTTTTATGGTCGAAGTCAATTTACTTAATCTTATTTCATTTAAAAGGTTTTCCAAATACTGTTTAGGCTTATAGATATTTTCGATTACTTCTATAGGGTATTTTTCTAATATTTTCGCTGTTAATTTTAGTATTTTTTCTCGAACTATCTGACTTTGCTCTGAGCTGTATATACCTACGGACATTTTGTGTATGAATTCAAGGTAGTCGATGCAGTACACGTCGTATTCAGTTATGAAATCTTTCAAAAATTCTATTATTTTGCCTCGAAAAGATGTGGATTTTCTATCGGTTATACCACATTTGTTATGGAGATATTTGAATAAATTTTCGTTGCTATTAATTAGGCGGGAGCATAAAAATACTAAAAATAAAAAAAATAAAAATAAAAATATATTTTCTTACTTTTTTGATCTTTGCTTATTAATGGAGAAAAACTAATTTTGTATAATTTCTGTATGAGGAGTTCTTCACTATCTGTATTGGTTTCCCATATATTATCTATTATGATCTGAATTTCTTCTTCCATTTAATTTTATTTTAAATATTTAATTATTTCTTGGTTAAATATTCGCAATTTTTTTATAATTTTTTTATATTTTTTTTGGGGGTT
>OCTX011772937.1_pt1 | contig 13613 bp, 11 predicted proteins | sample 1539691 | NCBI WGS metagenome assembly OCTX01 (sample SAMN02144231, study PRJEB22623) | gut metagenome | biome: sheep rumen | host: Ovis aries | place: New Zealand | reverse complement strand
AAGCCTTTCTATGCAACAGAAGAACAGGTCGATTTCACAAGAAATAAGAGACTTTTTCAGGAGGCTTGTGCTAAGTACGGAATAAAGACTCCGCACGGATACTGCACTAACGGTCTTATCAGCGAAGAGGCAAAGGAAAAGGTCGAGTATCCTGTTATCGTAAAGCCTGCTGACTGCAACGGACGTGTCGGTATTTCAGTTTGCCACGACCGCAAACAGCTCGATGAAGCTATCGAGCTTGCACTTGAAAAGTCCAGAACACATACCTATATGATAGAGGATTTCCTCGACGGTACCGAGTTTTCAGCCGTTTATACGATCAAAAACGGCGAAATGAGCCTTTCATGCCTCAATGCAAAGTATATAACCAAAGATCAGCGTAAAGAAAATTTCCTTTGCGACTGCTCTATAATACCTGCTGCATTCGTAGATGATTTCAAGGTACAGATAGATGCTAAGATAAAGGAATTCCTCAAGGGAATGAATGCGATCAACGGAGTTGCTAATTTTCAGGGAATGTATACCGATCACGGTATATACCTCTTTGAAATGGGATTCCGTGTAAACGGAAATAACGATTACAGGTCAATTGAGCGTGAAAACGGAATAAGCTTCCTTAAAATGCTCATTTCTTATTCACTTTGCGGCGATATGCGTGATGACCTTAAAAAGGATAACCCTAAGTTCAGCAAGTACTACTGCACACTGCCTTTCTATGGCCATGCAGGTACTATAGCTAAGCTTGACATAGATAAGGTCCTGAAAATGGAAGATGTATACCTTTCTGCAATGAAAGCTGAAATAGGCAATACTATGACAGAAAGCGGTACAAGCGGTCAGAAGCTGTTTTCATTTATGGTGGTTGCAGAGAATATGACCCAGCTCAAAGAGCGTATAAAGAAAATTCAGGAAAGCATTACAGTTGAAGACGAAAACGGAAACAATCTTGTATTTGATTTCTTTGATCCTTCAGTGCTCGAAGAAAGTATATGATCCAAAGGAAGTAGAGGAGAAGTAATGAGCGGAAAAATACTAACGGTATCAGTTGCTGCGTATAATGTTGAGCAGTATATAAAACAGAATCTTGATTCAATGACAGTGCCTGAGCTTGTCGATAAGCTTGAGATATTCGTTGTTGATGACGGCGGAAAAGACGGTACTTTAGAAATTGCTAAGGAGTATGAAGCAAAATATCCGGGTACAGTATATGCTGTACACAAGGAAAATGGCGGATATGGCTCGACTGTAAACTATAGCATCGCCCATGCTACCGGAAAGTATTTTAAACTCCTTGACGGTGATGACTGGTTCAATACAGCTAACCTTATAAAGTTTGTCGAACTGCTCGAAAACGGCAATGAGGACCTTATTATCACGGACTATTTCAAAGGTCCTGAAGAGGGAAGCATGAAGACTGTCAATACAGGTTCAGTGAATCATAATGTAACAAAAACCGAAAATATACACGATATTATCGGACATTGGTCAATTGCTTATAAGACTGAGATACTGAAAGCTTCAGGTCTTGAACTTCCTGAGCATCAGTTCTATACCGATAAAATATTCTCCACTATACCAATGGCACTTGTAAAAAGCGTCAAAGCTTATGCACTTCCGGTCTACTCCTACAGAATAGGCAGAGACGGTCAGAGCGTAAGCCGTGAATCAAGGATAAAAAATGTTAAGAATTATCTTAATATATGCAATATAATATGCGATTACTGCGGCAAGATAAATGCGTCACCTGAGAAAAACAAGTATGTTTTCCGCAGAGCTGTAAGCGACTACAGACTTGGTATTAAAACTGCACTTCTTTGTCCTAACAAGAAGGAAAATCTTGCTATGATAAAAGAGTATGAGAACAGAAATAAGCAAAAGAATAATAAGGTATTTACAGCGGCAGGTAAAACTACAAGCAAAACAGGTAAATTGATCTGCTTTATGAGAAAAACAAAGTACCTCGGCTATTGGGGACTTGCACTCATACCTAAATCAAAACTCGATTTCTGAGCGGAAAAAATAACTGATATTACACGATATCCATAAGAATGATTAGGAGGCATCATATGAATAAAACTGAGCAATTCCTCGCCTGTATAGATGAACTTGCAGGAAAAACAATACCTGAAAAAGTTATGAAAAGGGCTAAAGAGTCACTTCTGGATTATCTGGCAGTATCAGCAGCAGGTGCTGTATATTTGAGCGATAAGCTGGAAAAATATATGGAGTTCGCATCGCCTGAAAGCGGCGATTTCATGGCAGTTGGTACCGGAAATAAGCTTGCTCTTAAAGAAGCTGTTTTTCTCAATGGACTTTGCGGTCACGCTCTGGACTTTGACGACGGTACCAATGCCGGTATAATCCATCTCGGTTCACCGATATTCTCGTTATTGCTCCCGCTTGCGGAAAAATATGATATTAAAGTGGACGACCTTCTGAGGGCAGCTGTTATCGGATATGAGACATCATTTACTATGGCTATTTCGATACAGCCCGGACATAAAGCTATGGGATATCATGCTACAGGTACCTGCGGTATCCTTGGAGCAGTTATCGCAGCTTCATATATGCTCGGATTTACCGAAGAAGAACGAAGAAATGCGATGGCTTCAGCTTGTGTAGCTGCATCTGGTATGCTTCTTGTACTTGATGACGGTTCTGAACTGAAGCCTTATAATGTTGCTAAAACAGCACTTCTTGCTCTTACAGCATTGCAGCTCGGAAAGTCCGGATTCAAGGGACATCCCGATCCGCTGTACAGCAGCAGAGGTTATCTCAAAATGATGACCGGAAGAAATGACATAGAATTGAAACCATTACAATATAACGGCACATATGCAATAGAAAAAACCTACACTAAGCCTTATGCAGCTTGCAGATATTGTCATCCGGCTATCGAAGCTGCGATAAGTATGAGGAATGAGTACGGAATAAAGCCGGAAGATGTTGAGAAAATAAATGTAAGTACATACTCGCTGGCTGTTAAGGGTCACAATCATATTGAAATACCTGTATCAGCCTCAGCTAAAATGAGTATACCATACGGCGTTGCTGTCGGAGTCATATACGGTAAAGCAGGACTTAATGAGTATAAGGACGAAACTCTTGCTTTGTCTGAAGTAAAAGAGCTCACAAGAAAGGTATCTGTATCTGAAGATCAGGGGATGAGCGACAGATTCCCCGGAACTCAGGAAGCCTGCGTTCAGATAAATGCCGGCGGAAAACAGTACTCCAAAACAGTTGATTTTCCTAAGGGCGAACCTGAAAATCCTATGGGAACTCAGGAATTCAGCGAAAGATACACCGACCTTATGTTATATGGATGCAGAAGCCGTGAGCAGGCTGACCGCATCTATGATTCGGTAATGAATAAAGATATCTCTGTATCAGAGCTTACAGGTATGATAGGAAAGGAAATATGATTATGAGTAAAGTAAAACTTGTTCTTGGCACTATGACCTTTGGCGAATCTGTTTTTGGTAAGGATGCAGAGGATATAGTAAAAAAATATATTGAATACGGCTATGACGAGCTTGATACTGCCTATGTCTATAATGACGGACAGTGCGAGAAGATACTCGGTGATATACTTGGTACAATTGGCAAGGATAAGGTCAAGGTCTCAACTAAGGTCAATCCGAGAATAACCGGAAAACTCGACGGACAAGCTGCTTACGATCAGCTCAGTGAGTCGCTGGAGCGTATGGGACTTGAAAGCGTTGATACTTTTTACCTGCATTTCCCTGACCCGAATACACCTGTTGACTCTGTACTTGAAGCCTGCGGTGAGCTTCACAAGCAGGGTAAGTTCAAGGAGCTTGGACTGAGCAATTTCCCTGCATGGCTCGTGGCTGATGTTTATCATCGCTGCAAGAGCAATGGCTGGGTGCTCCCGACAGTCTATGAGGGAATTTATAATCCGCTTACAAGAAGAGCTGAGGCAGAGCTTAACGATGCACTTGATTATTTCGGTATGCGTTTTTATGCCTATAATCCTATGGCTGGCGGACTCCTTACAGGTAGATATAAGAATTTCGAGGACGCTCCTACAGACGGACGTTTTACTCACAGACCGAATTATCAGAAACGCTACTGGAAGGAGTCATGCTTCAAGGCTGTAGAGCTCCTTTCTGAGGCTTGCGAAGCTGAGGGCATCACAATTATCAATGCTGTTTACCGCTGGCTTGCTGAGCACTCGATGCTCAACGGCGACAGGGGCGACGCTATCATAATCGGAGCTTCAAAGATAGGACACCTTATTCAGAATATGGATTCTGTCAATGAAGGTCCGCTTTCAGATAAACTTCTTGCTGCGTTTGATAAAGCGTGGGAGATCTGCAAGAGCGACAGCTCTGAATATTTCAGATTTTACGGTTCTGCTATGAATTGAGGAGGATGTAATGTTAGATCAGAATATTGTATGTGAAGAACTTAAAAAGAACGGTGTCACCTTTTTTACAGGTGTTCCGGACTCTTATCTCAATGGATTCTGCAATCATATATTGAAAAATTACCCTGAGCGTAATATAATTGCCGCTAACGAGGGAAATGCTGTGGGAATTGCAGCAGGTCACTATATAGCATCAAAGGAGATACCTCTGGTTTATATGCAGAACTCCGGACTTGGAAATACCGTTAATCCGCTGGTATCACTTGCTGATGAACACGTATACTCCATACCGATGATACTCCTTATCGGCTGGAGAGGTCAGCCCGGTACAGGCGACTGGCCTCAGCATGAACTTCAGGGAGAGATAACAACTAAGCTCCTTGATGTTATGAATATCCCATATACTATCCTTGAAGATGATAACAGCAAGATAGGTGAAGTTATCGAAAAGGCAGTTTCTTATGCAAAAGAAACAAGACGTTCATATGCACTTATAGCTCCGAAGGGAGTAATGGCTGGCGAAAAAGCTAATAATAAGGATGATCTCTATCCGCTTTCAAGAGAGGAAGCGATTGAAACAGTCCTTGATAATATGCCGGAGGATACTGTATATTCAGCTACTACAGGCAGAGCTACAAGAGAGCTCTTCTTCCTCAGAGAAAGAAGAAATGAAAGCCGCAAAAACGACTTCCTCAACGTTGGCTCAATGGGACACGCTTCATCTGTTGCACTTGGTATAGCTCTTGAAAAGAAGAACAGACAGGTGGTTTGCTTTGACGGTGACTCAGCTGCTATTCTTCATCTTGGTGCACTTACAATGGTAAGCAAGCTTGATTGTCCGAACTTCCTTCATATAGTTCTCAATAACGGTGCTCATGAATCTGTTGGCGGACAGCCTTCCGCAGGCTATCTTGTTGACTTTACAAAGATCGCCGAGAGCTGCGGATATGAGACTGTCGGAAAAGCTGCTGAAAATAAAGAGGAGCTTATCAGTGCTGTAAAACAGCTCAGTTCACGCAAAAAAGCCGGCTTTATCGAAGTAAAGATACATAAGGGATTAAGCGGAAAACTGCCGCCTCTTGATTTCTCGCACAGAGAGGCGATAGATGATTTAATATCAGAATTGAATAAAGATTGATAGAAAGGAATTAAGATCATGAACAGTATGGAAAAAACAAGAGAATTTCTCAGATCTATAGGTCTTCCCGGCGGAGATGCTTACGATCTTCCTACATCTGAAAAAAGATTTGCTGACGGAGGTCAGTATAGATTTGAAGTTCCCGGAATACAGGGACCTGCTGTAATGGAAGCACTTCTCGAAGAAATAGATAAGTACGGTCTCTATCTTCACCGTGTTACTCAGACTAAGGGCATAATGATGCTCACTGATAACGAGATAAGCCGTATGGTCGAACTCGCTAAGACAGCTCAGACTGACCTTATCCTCGCTATCGGACCAAGAGCAACTACAGATACATCAGCTTCTGTAAATACTCCTGAGGGCGTTCGTATGGGCTACAGACTCAGAGGTCAGGAGCAGGTAGTAAGAGCTATTGAGGATGTTAAGAGAGCTGCTTCACTTGGCTGTACAGGATTCCTCGTATATGACGAGGGCTGTCTCTGGGTACTCAATGAAGCAAGAAAAGCCGGTGAGATACCAGCAAATTGCCATTTCAAACTCTCTGCACACTCCGGTCACGGAAATCCTTGCTCAGCAAAGCTCCTTGAAAGCATAGGTGCAGACTCACTCAATCCGGTACGTGATATACAGCTTCAGATGCTCGCTGCAATGAGACAGGCTATCGATATTCCTATAGACATCCATACAGAGAATCCAAAGTCAACAGGCGGATTTATCCGTCATTACGAGGTTCCTGAGATGATAAGAGTTGCTGCACCTCTCTATCTCAAGACAGGCGGTTCAGTAGCTCAGACTCACAGCTGGGACAGCACTGTTTCAGATGCAAAGGCAAGAGCTAAACAGGTAACTCTCGTAAAGAGAATGATAGATTCATATTATCCAGACGCAATTCAGTCACCGAAAGGGGAACTTAAATAATGAGACATCATCTTTATAATCCGGATTTCAAATTTGTGGTAGAACCTGAAAATTTTGATAAATATACAGATAGGGAACTCCTCCAGTACTGCCTTGGTGCTACTATGTATATGCCCGGAACAAAAGATTTTGCTCCGAAAATACTGTCCGGTGCAATGCCGGGACTTACAACCATAGTTCTTTGCTTTGAGGATGCCTGCCCTGAGGACAAAGTGCCGGAGGCTGAGGAAAATGTCCACAGACTTCTTGACACTGTAACAAATGCAGTTGACAGCGGTCAGCTCGCACCGGAAAAAGTGCCGCTCATCTTTGTAAGAATACGAAATCTTGAGCAGTTCAAGCATTTTGGCGAAGCTCTCACAAAGAATCAGGTGCGTTCACTTGCAGGTATAAACTTCCCTAAGTTCAACGCAGAGAACGGTTATGAATATTACGCTTACCTTCGTGACCTCAATGACAGATTCGGCGAGATACTCTACGGTATGCCGATAATCGAGGACCCGGAAGTTGCTTACAAAGAGTGCAGACTCACTCAGCTTGTCGGCATAAAGAAAATACTCGACAAGTACCATGACCTTGTACTTCAGGTGCGTGTGGGCGGTACAGATTTCTCATCTGTATTCGGCGTAAGAAGAGGCGTTGACTATTCTATATATGACATTATGACAGTTCGTGAGTGTCTTTCAGACATCATGAATGTGTGCGGAAGAAATAATGATTATGTAATTTCCGGCCCTGTATGGGAGTACTTCCGTGCTCCTAAGGAGCTTATGTTTGAAGAGCTTCCAAAGCACAGCCTTGAAGATTACCTTATGAAGCGTATTCCTATCGTAAATAATGAAATAGACGGACTTCTCAGAGAAGTTATACTCGATAAGGCAAACGGCTTTATCGGAAGAACAGTCATCCACCCGACTCATGTTAAGTTTGTAAATGCATTAATGGCTGTAACTAAGGAAGAATACGACGATGCCTGCATGATACTCGGTCATAAGGAAGGCGGAGTGCTCAAGGGCACAGGTGCAAATAAGATGAACGAGGTCAAGCCGCATACAAACTGGGCAATGAAGATATGTATGAGAGCAAGAGCATTCGGCGTTATAGAGAATGAACATTCATACATCAAGCTTTTTGCCGTTAATGAGTAATATATAGTTGGTGATGATATGAGCATTGATATAAAAACCCCTATTTCAAAAGAGGATATAGCCGGACTTAAAGTCGGTGATACTATATCCATATCAGGCTATATTTTTTGCGGAAGAGATGCAGTCCTTCCGAAGATAGTCGCACTTGCCAAAGAGGGAAAACTCGCTGAACATGGTATTGACCTTGAAGGAAGTGTTATATTCCATACTGCTGTAAGTCCGGCTGGTGTCGGACCTACATCCAGTAATAAACTGGAGATAGAAAGCAGTATCGAACCGCTTTCTGAGTACGGTGTAAGACTCCACCTCGGAAAAGGTGAGATACACAAGGAAACTATCGCTGCACTTGATAAATTCGGTTCTGTGTATGCGGTCATCCCACCGGTAACCGCTCTGCTGGAAGCTAAGACAACAGAAAAGAAACTCGTTGCCTTTCCGGAACTTGGTATGGAAGCTTTCTATGCACTTAAAGTTGAAGGTTATCCGGCTATTATAGCCGCTGCACACGGAAGGAGTATTTATGAGTGATATAAATTACGATCAGATCATCGAAAAAGTAAAAAATACTCTCGTAACAGCCGGTTCAACATTCCGTCCGGATAAGAAAGAAGCCTATAAGAAGGCTATTGAGTCAGAGAGTAATGAAAAAGCAAAATGGGTGCTTCAGACTATACTCGATAACGCAGAGGCTGCTGAAGAAAACCGCAGTCCGCTTTGTGACGACTCAGGTATTCCGCATATGGTACTGGAGGTTGGTCCGGACGCTGTTGTTACAGGAAGAACTCTCGATGCTATACGTGAAGGCATTGCTCAGGGACTCAGAGCACTTCCCGGACGTCCTATGGGTATCATGGGGAATGACTCTCAGCGTATCGATCAGTCAGGCGGACTTGACCCTGATTCAGCCGGAGTTAAACCGGCTCCTATACTTATAAGAAATACTGAGGATAACGTTCTCAGGCTTCATATAATGATGTTTGGCGGAGGTCCTGCGATACGTGCAAAGACTTATCGTGTGTTCCATAAGCATAACACTCAGACTGTTATAGATGAGATAGTAAACTGGGCAACAGAATCTACTGCTCAGCTTGGATGTACTCCGTGTACTCTCGGAGTTGGTGTTGGCAGATCACATTTTGAAGCAGCTTCTATGATGCTTCAGGCTCTCGTTGACGGCAACCATAACGTCCAGAGCGAAATGGAGCAGGAGATAACAAGAAGAGTAAACGAAGCAAATATAGGTCCTCTCGGACTTAAAGGTGATACCACTGTTATTTCAACATTTATGAAGGTCGGACCTCAGAGAGCAAGCGGCGTAAGAGTTGTATGTATGAGACCATGCTGCTGCTTTGAACCGAGAATTGCTACAGTTGAACTGTAAGCCCGGAGGTAGACCGTGGTAATATGTAAAAATAAATTCAGATTACACATAAATGAAGAATTCATTTACATTCTGGCATTCGGACTGTATTTTTTTGCTGAGTACTACCGCTCGACCATGTTCTTCCATACTTTTCCTACATTTTTTTTAGGTCCTATGAAAGCTATGGCTACGGGATTGCTTATACTGAAATGTGTTATACACGATCAGTATAAGATGAAAAGATTCCTTACCATAGCATCGTCAATATTACTGTCGCTGCTTATAACGTTTAAATCGGAATATGCCCATGTGTTTTCAACGATGCTGTTTATAATATCGGCACAGGGAGTAAATTTCGATAATATGCTGAAATGTACGCTGTACATAGGCTTGACTTTAACAGTTATATCAGTAGCAGCTTCACAAGTCGGAATAATACCTGATCTTGTTTATTACAGAGATAACGGAAGTATACGTCATTCATTCGGTACGATATATCCGACGGACTTTGCTGCTCATATTTTCTATCTTGCACTTACGTTCTTCTATCTGCAAAGAGGAAAATTATGCTTCAAGCACGTATGTATTATACTGTTTCTCATAGTGTTCCTTGATGTGTTATGCGATACAAGACTTACTGAACTGCAATTGATCTTTTTATTGTTTGCAGCATTCTTATACAAAAAATCATATATAAAGGAAAGGATAAGTCTGTTCTACAAGATAGTTATTCCTGCGGCAATGCCTGTATGTGCCTTTATTTCTATAATGATATGTAAGCTGTATGATAAAAAAGACCCGACTTGGAAGATGCTGAACTCGATCGTTTCAAGAAGACTTGAATACGGTAATAACTCGCTGAACGATAATAAGGTCAATCTCTTCGGAAGATTTATCGAGCAGAATGGAAGCGGAGGAACTGTTGATAATATGTATCAGAGAAATCTCGAATATACATTTATCGATATCTCTTATATGAGAGTTCTTCTTATGTACGGACTTGTAATGTTCGTGATAGTTCTTACAGTCTATCCGGCACTTTGTGTCATAAGAATGAAAAAAGGCGACCTGCTTCTTCCGATGTGTTTCTTTGTAATAGCTGTTTCAAGTATGATAGATCATCATCTGATAGATTTTGCTTATAACACGTTTATACTTTGTCTGCTTATGAATAAATATAATCCTGTTGCTGATAGGATGATAGAAAAAGCAGTTCCGAAAAAAAGAAGATTCAGGATACGTTTAAAAGCGTAAGTTTAACACCGCACAAAGACCATATATAGCCTTTGTGCGGTATTGCCTAAAAAGAAATTGAAAAGAGAGAAATAAAAATAATGGCGAAACAAAAGTCAGTAAAATTTAATTTTATAATGGAGTCGATATTAACTATGTCGACTTTCATTTTTCCTCTTATAACTTTTCCTTATGTAACGAGGATACTTGGTGCAAATGGTACCGGAAAAGTTGCGTTTGCAACTTCGATAATATCCTATTTTAATATCATTGCTCAGCTTGGTATACCAAAGTATGGAATCAGAGCCTGTGCGAAGGTGAGGGATGACAAAGAGAAGCTTACAAGAACAGCTCACGAGCTTCTTATCATCAATATAGTTATGAGCCTTATTTCGTATCTGCTTCTCGCATCAGCGATAATATTGATACCAAAATTAAGACACGAGAAATTACTGTATATTATAATCAGCTTCACGATATTATTCAATACAATAGGAATGGAGTGGCTGTATAAAGCTCTTGAGCAGTATGCTTATATCACTGTAAGATCGATAATCTTCAAGTTCATAGCGTTGCTTTCTATGTTTATGTTTGTAAGACATGAAGGCGATTATCAGATATACGGAGCAGTATCCATACTTGCAGCATCAGCTTCAAATATATTCAACTTTATCCATGTTCATAAGTATATAAGCATGAAGCCTGTGGGGAATTATAATTATCGTCAGCATCTTAAAGCGGTAGCAGTATTTTTCGCAATGGCTTGTGCGACGACTATATATACTCACCTTGATACTGTAATGCTCGGCTTTATGAAAACAGACGATGATGTAGGTTACTACAATGCGGCTGTCAAGATAAAAGTCATACTGGTAAGCATTGTTACTTCGCTTGGAACAGTTCTTCTTCCGAGAGTATCTTATTATATACAGCAGGGAAAGACAGAGGAGTTCAGAAAGATAACAAGAAAAGCTCTGAATTTTGTTATGCTCATTGCAACTCCGCTCACTGTATACTTTATCATGTTTGCAAAAGCAGGAATACTCTTCCTTTCGGGTAAGAATTTTTACGATTCTATAGTGCCTATGCAGCTTATAATGCCGACGCTTATACTGATAGGTCTTTCAAATATCACCGGAATACAGGTGCTTGTACCGCTTGGAAAGGAAAAAGTAGTCCTATACTCCGAGATCGCCGGAGCTGTAGTTGATCTGGCACTTAATGCGGTACTGATACCGTTTATGGCATCATCCGGTGCAGCAATAGGTACTCTTGTAGCTGAATTTGTAGTCCTTGCATATCAGTATAATGCACTTAAAGATCAGCTTTCGGAAGATCTGAAAAAAATACACTATTTCAAGATATTAGCGGCAATAGCAGCCGGCTCGCTTGGTTCAGTTTGGGTACTCTGGCTGGGACTCGGCAGCTTCCTTACACTTCTTATATCTTCAGTTATTTTCTTCGGATTATACGGAGTGACACTTCTCATATTAAAAGAAAAGCTTGTTAATGAGATCTTTGAACAGGTAATTGGAAAGATCAAAAAACGTTTTTAAAGGAGCGATGAAAATGAAATATGATTATCTTATAGTCGGAGCAGGACTTTATGGTGCTGTATTTGCTCGTGAAGCAGTAAATGCAGGAAAGAAAGTGCTTGTAGTTGAAAAGCGTCCGCATATTGCAGGAAACGTTTACACAGAGGACGTTGAGGGAATAAATGTCCACAAGTACGGAGCTCATATCTTCCACACAAATAATAAGAAGGTCTGGGAGTATATAACTAAGTTTGCAGAGTTCAACCGCTTCACAAACTCTCCTGTAGCAAATTATAAGGGCGAACTCTATTCGCTTCCTTTCAATATGTACACCTTCAATAAGATGTGGGGAGTTGTTACTCCTGAGGAGGCTGCTGCTAAGATAGAGGAGCAGCGTAAGGAGATAAAAGGTGAGCCGAAGAATCTTGAAGAGCAGGCTATAAGTCTGGTTGGACGTGACATCTACGAAAAGCTCATAAAGGGTTACACTGAGAAACAGTGGGGACGTGACTGCAAGGAGCTTCCTTCATTTATTATAAAGAGACTCCCTGTTCGTCTTACATTTGATAATAACTATTTCAATGCACTCTATCAGGGGATACCGGTTGGCGGATACACCAAAATGGTAGAAAATCTGCTTGATGGCATTGAAGTTAGACTTGATACCGATTATCTTAAAAACAAGCAGGAGCTTGATGAACTTGCTGATAAGGTAGTGTATACAGGTCCTATCGATGCTTACTTTGATTTCAGTCTTGGTACACTCGAATACCGTTCAGTACGTTTTGAGAACGAGCTTCTTGATATTCCTAATTATCAGGGAAATGCTGCTGTGAACTATACTGACCGTGAAACTCCGTGGACTCGTATAATCGAGCATAAATGGTTTGAATTCGGTAAGGACAAGGACGGAAATGATATTCCTAAGACCGTTATAAGCCGTGAGTACAGCTCTGAGTGGAAGCCGGGCGATGAACCATACTATCCGGTCAATGACGAGAAAAATGGTGCTCTTTATGCTGAGTACAAAAAGCTTGCTGATAAAGAGCAGAATATGATATTCGGCGGAAGACTCGGTGAATATAAGTATTACGATATGGATGCTGTTATTGCTTCTGCACTTGACATGGCTGAGAGAGAATTATAATGACTATGAGCATATTCCAACAGGGGTATGCTCATTTTGTTATGTCCGCTTGACAAAGTACCCGTATTGAATTATAATATTATCATAGGTATTGTGCTTTGAAAAAAGCAGATTGTGAGGTTACTATGAAAAAAATATTGCTTGCAGGCGGAGCAGGATATATCGGCTCCCATACAGCGGTAGAACTTCTGAATTCAGGCTATGAAGTTGTTATCGCAGATAATTATTCAAACAGCTGTCCGGAAGCTGTTAAACGAGTTGAGGAAATAACCGGAAAATCCGTGAAAACTTACGAGGTCGACATTAAGGACAAAGATAAGCTGGAAGCAGTATTCAGCGAAAATGACATTGACGCTGTTATACATTTTGCCGGACTTAAAGCTGTTGGTGAATCCGTAGCAAAGCCGGTGCTTTATTATAGAAATAATATCGATACAACTCTCTCTCTCCTTGAATGTATGGAGAAGTACGGAGTAAAGAATATAATATTCTCGTCAAGTGCGACTGTATATGGTGAGGAAAATCCTGTACCATATACAGAGGAAATGAAAAGAGGCACCTGCACTAACCCTTACGGCTGGACTAAGGTAATGATGGAGCAGATACTCGAAGATGCTGCTAAAGCTGACAGTGAGCTTTCTGTTGTACTTCTCAGATATTTCAATCCTATTGGAGCACATGAGTCCGGTAAGATAGGTGAGGACCCTCAGGGTATCCCTAATAACCTTATGCCGTATG
>OCTX012260558.1_pt1 | contig 13615 bp, 8 predicted proteins | sample 1539691 | NCBI WGS metagenome assembly OCTX01 (sample SAMN02144231, study PRJEB22623) | gut metagenome | biome: sheep rumen | host: Ovis aries | place: New Zealand | reverse complement strand
CTTCAATGCGCTCAACCAAGATATGTACATGCGTATCGCCACCGAGCTCTACCTGAAGCGCCTCATCGTAGGCGGCTTTGAGGGTGTCTATGAGATGGGCAAGAACTTCCGTAACGAAGGTATGGACAAGACCCACAATCCCGAGTTCACCTGCATGGAGCTCTATGTCAGCTACAAGGACCTGCTGTGGGGTATGACCTTTACCGAAAACATGCTCGAACAGATATGTACCGCCGTCAACGGCAAACCCGAGGTAGAGATTGACGGCAACGTCATCTCGTTCCGCGCACCTTTCCGTCGTCTGCCTATCCTCGACGCTATCAAGGAGAAGACCGGTTTCGACTGCGACGGTAAGAGTGAGGAGGAGATTCGCCAGTTCTGCCTCTCCAAAGGTATGGACGTTGACGAGACGATGGGTAAGGGTAAGCTCATTGACGAGCTCTTCGGTGAGTTCTGCGAGGGTTCATTCATCCAGCCTACCTTCATCACCGACTATCCTGTCGAGATGTCGCCGCTCACCAAGATGCACCGCTCAAAGCCCGGACTCACCGAGCGCTTCGAGCTGATGGTCAATGGTAAGGAGTTGGCCAATGCCTACTCTGAGCTCAACGACCCCATCGACCAGGAGGAGCGCTTTATAGAGCAGATGCGCCTTGCCGACAAGGGTGACGACGAGGCGATGATCATCGACCAGGACTTCCTGCGTGCCTTGCAATATGGTATGCCTCCTACGTTCGGTATCGGTATCGGTATCGACCGTCTGGTCATGCTGCTCACGGGTAAGTTCACCATTGGCGAGGTCATGCTGTTCCCACAGATGAAGCCCGAGAAGAAGATTCCTCAAAGCACCCCTGCTGAATGGGCTGAGATTGGTGTTGCAGAGGAGTGGGTTCCCGTCCTCCGCAAGGCTGGTTTCAACCTCGTGCAGAACATTGCGACAGAGAAGGCTCAGGGACTGCAACAGAAGATTGGCGACATCGTCAAGAAATACAAGCTCGACATGCAGAAGCCCAGTGTTGACGAGGTAGCCGCCTGGATTGAGAGAGCTAACAGCTAATAGCCAATAGCTAACAGCAAGACTATATGTACGACTGCGGTAGAATAGCGATTATCGGTGGCGGAAGCTGGGCAACAGCCATTGCCAAAATTGTGGTAGGTCACACCCACCACATCGGATGGTATATGCGTCGCGACGACCGCATTGAGGACTTCTGTCGCATGGGGCACAACCCTGCCTACCTCACCAGCGTTCACTTCAACATCGACGAAATATTCTTTTCCAGTGACTTGAACAAGATTGTTCAGCAGTACGACACGCTGGTCTTTGTGACCCCGTCACCTTATCTGAAGAGTCACCTAAAGAAGCTCAAGACGCGCATTCGCGACAAGTTTATCATCACCGCCATCAAGGGTATCGTACCCGACGAGAACCTCGTCTGTTCAGAGTACTTCCATCAGGTCTATGACGTACCCTATGAGAATCTGGCATGCATCGGTGGCCCGTCGCATGCCGAAGAGGTGGCCCTGGAGCGTCTCTCCTACCTCACCGTAGGATGTGCTAACATTGAGAAAGCCCAGTCGTTTGCCGAGATTCTCACCAGCAACTACATCAAGACCAAGACGTCTACCGACGTCATCGGCATTGAGTACTCCTCAGTACTGAAGAACGTCTACGCCATTGCTGCCGGTATCTGTAACGGTCTGAAGTTTGGTGACAACTTCCAGGCAGTACTCATGGCCAACGCCGTTCAGGAGATGGCACGTTTCCTCAAGGTGGTACACCCCATAGAGCGCAACATTGTTGACAGCTGCTACCTGGGCGACCTGCTGGTGACGGGCTACTCCAACTTCTCGCGCAACCGCACCTTTGGAACAATGATTGGCAAGGGCTACAGCGTCAAGTCGGCACAGATAGAGATGGAGATGATAGCAGAAGGTTACTTCGGCACCAAGTGTATGAAGGAAATCAACCGCCACTGCCACGTCAACATGCCCATCCTCGATGCAGTATATAACATATTGTACGAGCGCATCAGTCCACAGATTGAAATCAAGCTGTTGACCGACTCGTTCAGATAGACAAACAAATAGAAAGCGCTGATGATATCAGCGCTTTCTATTTTTACTTATGCAATCTATTGTCACAAGTGACTTATTCCCACTCAATCGTTGCGGGTGGTTTTGACGAGATGTCGTAGCATACGCGGTTAACGCCACGTACCTTATTAATAATCTCGTTAGACACCTTGGCCATGAAGTCGTAAGGCAGATGCGCCCAGTCGGCAGTCATGGCATCAGTAGAGGTGACAGCACGCAGAGCAACGGGATGCTCGTAGGTACGCTCATCGCCCATGACACCTACACTACGTACGGTAGCCAAGAGAATAGCGCCAGCCTGCCACACCTTATTATATAATGTCTCACCATCCGTATCGACATATTCGCGGAGTCCGCGGATATAGATGTCGTCGGCATCCTGCAGGATACGTACACGCTCACGGGTAATGTCGCCCAGAATGCGCACGGCCAAACCAGGACCCGGGAACGGGTGGCGTGTGATGAGATGCTCAGGCATGCCCAACTGACGACCTACGCGACGTACCTCGTCCTTGAACAACCACTTCAACGGTTCACAGAGCTGCAAGTGCATCTCTTTGGGCAGACCGCCCACGTTGTGGTGACTCTTGATGACCTTGCCAGTGATGTTCAGCGACTCGATGCGGTCAGGATAGATGGTACCCTGTGCCAACCACTTGGCATCGGTAATCTTCTTAGCCTCAGCATTGAACACCTCCACGAAGTCGCGACCAATGATTTTACGCTTCTGCTCAGGTTCGGTAACACCTGCGAGGTCGGCAAAAAACTTCTCAGAAGCATCGATACCGATTACGTTCAAGCCCAGACAGCGATAGTCTTCCATGACCTGAGTAAACTCATTCTTACGCAGCATGCCATGGTCAACGAAGATACACGTCAGGCGGTTGCCGATGGCCTTGTTCAGCAGTACGGCAGCGACGCTGGAGTCTACACCACCAGAGAGACCGAGGATGACACGGTCGTTGCCCAGCTGAGCCTTCAGCTCTGCCACAGTGGTATCAACAAACGAGGCGGCACTCCACTCCTGCTTTGAGCCACAGATGTCGACCACGAAGTTTTGCAGCAAGGTTTTTCCCTGCTGGGTATGATACACCTCGGGGTGAAACTGAACAGCCCATACAGGCTGTTGGGTGGAAGCAAACGCAGCGTTCTTGACGTCTTTGGTCGAGCCAATGACCTTAAAATTCTCAGGAATGGCAGTAATGGTGTCGCCATGTGACATCCATACCTGAGAGTGCTGGTCGAAACCCTTGAAAAGCGCGTTCGTAGTGTCTACCGTCTCCAGGTGGGCACGGCCATACTCACGCGAGTCAGCCTTCTCAACCTTGCCACCCAGCGTGTGCGAGATAAACTGCGCACCATAGCAGATGCCCAGTACAGGCACCTTGCCAACAAACTGCGACAGGTCGACCTTGAATGCCTCTGGGTCGTGCACTGAGTAGGGGGAACCACTCAGAATGACGCCGATAACATCCTTGTCGTCCTGTGGGAACTTGTTGTAAGGCAGAATCTCACAGAAGGTGTCGAGTTCGCGCACACGACGGCCTATCAGCTGCGTGGTCTGCGACCCGAAATCCAGAATGATAATCTTTTGCATTGTAATTATATTGATTGAATAAACTTTTCTGCTTGATCCAACGTCTCAATTTTGCCAACATCCATGAGTTGCAAGTCTTGTTTGACAAGACCGACGATGGGTGAGCGGTGACAGACGCTGAGGTAGAAGTCGATGATGGGGAAACGGTCGGGGAAGCGGTCCATCAGTGAGAACAAGCGTGGCGAGAACGAGTGGATGCCAGAGAAGGCAAACATATTCAGTGATTCACCATGCTGAGACAGCCCTGTGCGACGCACATACTCATAAGGACTTTTGATTTCGCCCGTCTCTATGTTCTTCCACCCCATCAGGTGCATGGCATTGTCGAAGAGCAGGTAGCGCTTCGTCTTGCGCTGGCTGACCAGCAGCACAGCATCCTCATCGGGTTGATGCTGGCGTGCAAACCACTCATAATCTACATTGTCCAGAATGTCTACATTGTGAATCAAGATAGGTTCGTCGTCACGAAACAGATTCTGCGCCTTCTTCAGTCCACCACCCGTCTCCAGCAGTTGCGCCGTCTCGTCGCTGAAATGCACCAAGGGGGCATAGTCCTGCTGACGGACGTAGTCGACAATCTGTTGCGCAAAATGGTGGATGTTCACAACGAAGCGGTCGTAGCCCTGTTCCATCAACCGACGGATATTCAGGTCGAGCAGAGGCGTGCCGTTTACAGGCACCAAAGCTTTGGGCATGGTGTCGGTCAAAGGCTTCAAACGAGTGCCCAGACCTGCCGCCAAAATCATTGCTTGTTTCATATTCTTTATTTCAGGTTGCAAAGTTACAAATAAAATAGGAAATAAATGACAAAAAACAAAGAATTATTACTACCTTTGCATGCAAATTTACACAACCATCTTAAATAACATGAAACAATTATTACTCTTACTAACCACACTGTGCTGTGGGAGCATGAATGCTCAAACCTTAGTCATTAACGAAATCATGCAGTCGAATATCGAGTGCACCATGGACGACATCAAGGAATTTCCCGACTCATGGGTAGAACTGTATAACCCGACAGATGCCGCCATCAACCTCAAAGACTACAAAATCAGCAACAAGAACAAGGAGAAGAAAGCCTGGAAGTTGCCCGACATGACAGTGGCCGCCCATGGCTATGTTCTCGTCTACTGCGACAAGGAAGGCAAGGAGGACAACCGCCTGCACGCCGACTTCCGTCTGGAGTCTGGCAAGGGCTGCACCGTCTATCTGTTTACCAACCAGGAAGTCGTCGACAGTCTGCCGGCAGACATGAAGAAGATGCCTGCCCCCGACATTGCTTTCGGTCGTAAGACTGACGGTGCCGACGAGTGGGGCTACCAGCTCACGGCAACGCCTGGGGAAGCCAACTGTGGTAACATCTGTGAAGCCAAGCACATCTTAGGCGCTCCGGTCTTCAGCGAACAGGGTCGTGTCTCCTCTGCCAATTCTTCCGTCAGCCTTACGCTGTCGCTGCCTGAGGATGCTCCCGAGGGTGCATACATTGTGTATACCACCGACGGTAGAGAGCCTCAGCCATCAGATGCTGCTGCAGAACAGCCTAAAACCGTTTCTCTCAACATCACCAAGACAACGGTAGTTCGTGCCAAGGTTTGCTGCGACGGTTGGCTGTCGCCTATGAGCTCTGCCCAGTCGTTCATCTTCCACCCCAGAACGATGACCATCCCCATCTTCTCTGTCCAGACCAACGACAAATATCTGAACGACGCAGCAATCGGTCTCTTCGCCAACAACAACAGCAAGGAGGACAAGAAATTGCACGACTGGCGCCGTCCTGTCAACATAGAGTTCTTCCCCACAGAAGGTGAGAACAGCGCTTTCAACCAGTTGGGCGAGACGCGCATCCAGGGTGGTCAGTCGCGTGGCAATGCGCTGAAGTCTATGGTCTTCTATGCCAACAAGCGTTTCGACCCTGACCACAAGCGTTTCTCTTACGAGTTCTTCCCCGACCAGAAGCCTGGCATCACCGAGTTTAAGTCATTCTCGCTGCGCGACGGCGGTAACGACTTCGGCGACCTCTACTTCCGTGACCTTATCATCCAGTGCACCATGGCTAAGAACGTAGACCTCGACTGGCAGGCCGGTCACTCTGCCGTGCTCTACATCAACGGTGAGTACATGGGTATGCTCAACATCCGTGAGCGCTCCAACGAGGACAACATCTACAGCAACTACGATGGTCTGGAAGACCTCGACCTCATTGAGATCTCTCACGAGAAAATCAATAATATAGACCAGTTTGAAGAGGAATTCAAGGAGGGCGATGCTGACTTCTACAACAACTTCAAAGCCTTCTACAGCGAGAAGGGTCACAGCATGGCTGAATACGAGCAGTGGATAGACGTCAACGAGTACTTGAACGTCATCGCCATGAACTTCTTCTACGGCAACATCGACTTCCCTGGCAACAACATCGTATTCTGGCGCCCCAACGACGATGCCACAGGCGATTTGCCCAAGCGTTTCCGCGTCATCGTCAAGGACACCGACTTCGGACTGGGACTCTATGGTCGACAGAACAGCTTTAACACCATCGACCTGCTTTACAACCCCGACAACTACCCCAACGACAACTGGGCTTTCACAACTCCTGCCACCACCCTGCTCAAGAACATGCTGGAGAATGCTGACATCCGCGACCTGTTCATCGACAAGTGCTGCATCTTCATGGGCGACTTCATGAACGGCAAGGGCACAGGCGCTACGATAGACCTCATCAAGGAAGAGGCCATGGAAGAGTTTGTAGCCCATCGCGACAAGTACAATCCCGGCTGGGGCTGGTGGACTGACAATCGCGGCGAAATTACCAACAAGTTCAACGATGCCAAGAACTGGGCCGAAGGTCGTCCTAACTACTTCTACCAGCACATTGGCAACCAGTGGAACCTCGGTACTCCCAGAACGCTGACCATCAACAAGACCAAGAAAAGTGACATAGAGATTACCTTCAACGGCATCAAGCTGTCTGACAAGGTGTTCGACGGCAAATACTTCAAGGATCGCACCATCACGCTCAGTGCTACTGTCACGGAAGGGGACAAGACAGTTACTGGTTGGAAGGTCACTGGAGCCGTCAGCAAGGAAGTACAGGGCAGCGAGCTGACCCTTCAGATGCCCAATGGCAACATCGCCATCGAGCCTATCGTCGGTGTAGGTTCTGGCATCGAGGAAATAGCTAACAGCCAACAGCCAAAGGCCAAAGGCCAGCTCTACGACCTGCTGGGCAACAAGGTACAGACAGCCCAGACTGGAAGGATATACATCCAGAATGGTAAGAAGATCGTCGTGAAATGATTAATGTTCAAGCTTACCTGGCGCTTCATGCGTTAGGTAAGCTATTCCCTATAACAATAAAAAAATACCAAAACTATGAAACGTTTCTACCTCTTTCTGACAGTCCTCACCACTGTGCTGAGCACGCAAGCTCAAGATCACCTGCTCATCAACGAGTTGATGCAGTCGAACATTGACTGTATCATGGACGACATCAACGACTTCCCCGACTCGTGGGTCGAGTTGTATAACCCTACCTCGGAGGACATCTCCCTGAAAGACTACAAGATTGGAACAAAGGAGAAGATCAGCAAGGCGTGGCAGTTGCCCGACATCACGGTGGGCAGTCACCAGCATGTGGTTATCTTCTGCGACAAGGCAGGCGGTGACGACGGCGTCTCAGCACTGCATACCGACTTCCGCCTGGAGTCGGGAAAAGACGGCAACGTCTTCCTGTTCAAAGGCAGCGACATTGTCGACAAGTTGGAGAAGATGGCCAAGCAACCAGCACCCAACATTGCCTATGGTCGTGAGACTGACGGCGGCGACCAGTGGGGCTACGAATTGCAGCCCACACCTGGCGAAGCCAATACAGGCGCAGTGGTCAATGCCAAGCGCCTCTTGGGCGAGCCCATCTTCAGTCAGAAAGGACAGGTCTTTGAAAACGGACAGATGTGTCAGTTGACTCTGTCACTGCCCGACGATGCTCCCGAAGGTACCGAGATTCGCTATACCCTCGACGGTAAGGAGCCTACCGCTGCCAGTCAGAAATACACTGCCCCCCTATCCTTCAACAACACGACGGTGGTGCGTGCCAAACTGTTCTGCAGCGACTATCTGTCGCCCCGCTCCACCTGCCACTCGTATATTTTCTTCCCCACCAACCGTCCGCTCACGCTGACTGTCGTCAGCATCATAACGGACAACAAATACCTGAACGATTCGAAGATTGGCATCTACGTAGACGGTACCTATAACAATGTCAAGAAAAACTACGAATACGACTGGCGCCGTCCGATGAACATAGAGCTCTTCGAGACGTCAGGCAAGGAGAGCGTCATCAACCAGTTAGGCGAGATGCGCATCTGCGGTGGAGCCACACGCAGCTCAGTCAGAAAGTCGCTGGCCATCTATGCCAACAAGCGCTTTGGCGAGAAGCGTTTCAACTACGAGTTCTTCCCCGACCAGAAGCCTGGCCTGAAGGACTTCAAGAGTTTCATGCTGCGTAATGCAGGCAACGACTTCGACTACCTCTACATGCGCGACGCCATCATCCAGCGCACCATGGCCCAGCACGTAGACCTCGACTGGCAGGCCTGGCGCCCCGCCATCGTTTATATCAACGGTGAGTATAAAGGTATGCTCAACATCCGTGAGCGCTCCAACGAGGACAACATATACACCAACTACGATGGTCTGGAGGACATCGACATGATAGAGAACGACTGGGAACTGAAAGAGGGTACCATGGACCACTACCAGGCCTTCAAAGACTTCTACAACGAGCATGGCCACACGTTGGCAGAATATGCCGAGTGGATGGACTGGCAGGAGTATATCAACCTGATGGTGGAGAACATGTATTTCAACAACCAGGACTTCCCTGGCAACAACATCGTCATCTGGCGCCCACTAACTGAGGGCAGCAAGTGGCGCTGGATTACCAAGGACACCGACTTCGGACTGGGACTCTATGGTTCTGCGCCCGACTACAACACCATCCGGTGGATGTACGACAACGGCTACGACCCCGACAGAAGCTGGGGCAACACCTACGATGCCACCCGTCTGTTCCGCAGACTGATGGAGGACGCCGACTTCAAGCGTGAATTCTTGGACAGGGCAGCCATCTATATGGGCGACTTCCTCAATGAGAAAGGTACGCGTGCCGTCTGGGACGAGATGTACGACCTCATCAAGACGGAATATCCCTATCACCGTGAACTCATTAACCGCTGGTGGCCCAACTACGACGACGAGCTCACCAATGCCCGCAACTGGCTCAAAAAGCGCACCAACTACTTCTATCAACAGTTGGCCGAGTACTACAGCTGGGGTAATCCTACCGTGCTGACCGTCAACAAGGTCAATCTGAGCGACGTGACGCTGACCTTCAACGGCATCCAGCTGACGGGCAACGTGTTTGACGGCAAATACTATGCTGGGCGCACCATCACACTCACTGCCACAGCCAACGAGGAAGGCAAGATGGTTACGGGGTGGAAGATTGTCGGCGGCGCCAACAAGGAGGTTCAGGGTAGCGAACTGACCCTGCAGATGCCCTCCAGTTCCACCGTCATCACGCCTATCATCGGCAATGCCTCTGGCATCGAGGAAGTAGCTAACAGCCAAAGGCCAACAGCCAACAGCCAGCTCTACGACCTGATGGGCAACAAGGTATCTACCCCGCAGGCTGGCAGGATATACATTCAGAACGGCAAGAAGATAGTGGCGAAATAATTATTTCTGGAAATTTCTTTCCTTAAACAATCAAGACATTTCAATTACCCAGCACTTGGCAGTGTCTGGGTAATTTTTTGTTCACGATGGCAGATGCGAACCTCGATGCCGAACTTCTCATGGATATGCTCGGCCAAGTGCTGCGCACTATAGACAGAACGGTGCTGTCCGCCCGTACAGCCGAAGCAGAACATCAGACTGGTGAAGCCACGCTGGATATAGCGGCGTACATGGGCATCGGCCAATTTATATACGCTGTCCAAGAAGGTCAGTATCTCACCATCGTCCTCGAGGAAACGGATGACGGGCTCGTCAAGGCCTGTCAGCTGTTTATAGGGTTCGTAGCGACCTGGGTTGTGCGTCGAACGACAGTCGAAGACGTAGCCGCCACCATTGCCGCTCTCATCCTCAGGAATGCCCTTGCCATACGAGAAACTGTAGACGCGCACCACAAGCGGACCCTGGGCATCGTACTTGGAGAACGTGGCAGGCCCATCCTGCGGGTGGGGCTTATAGGGGTTCAGACTGGTTGTCTTGTAGCCATCGGCACGGCTCATCGTCGTCTGCACCTGCTGGAAGCGAGGCATCTCCGTCAGCTTGCGCAGGATATCAGTCAGGTACGGATAAGGGAAGTTGCGCTCGTCGAGCAACTCACGGATATTCTGCATAGCAGGTGGGATAGACTCGATGAAGTGCTGCTTACGCTCGAAATAGCCACGGAAGCCGTAGGCTCCCAGCACCTGCAGCTGGCGGAACAGCACGAAGAGTGACAGACGGTCCACGAAATGGTGGGGCGACGGCACCTCCGTCAGCTGTTTCATGGCATTGTAGTACTCATAGACCAGCTCGCGACGCACCTTGTAAGGATACTTGGCGCTGGCCTGCCAGAGAAACGATGCCAGGTCGTAGTAGTACGGACCCTTGCGCCCCCCCTGGAAGTCGATGAAAAATGGCTTTTGGCTATTAGCTGTATGCTCTTGGCTATTGACCAGCATCACATTCCTTGCCTGGAAGTCACGATAGAGGAATCCCTGTGCATCGTCAGTATTCGTCAGGTCCTTAGCCAGCAGACGGAAGTCGGCCTCCAGCTTCAACTCGTGGAAGTCTATCTCCGTAGCCTTCAGAAAACAGTATTTGAAATAGTTGAGGTCGAAGAGCACAGAGTCTTTGTCGAAGGCGGGCTGCGGATAGCAGTTGGCAAAGTCAAGACCGTCGGCACCCACCAGCTGAATCTTGGGCAACTCGCGGATGGTGCGGCGCAACAGTTCCTGTTCCTTCAGCGTGTAGCGGCCACCAGCCTCACGACCACCACGAATGGCGTCGAACAGCGAGACAGAACCCAGATCGGTCTGGATATAGCGTAGCTCGTCGTCGCTGACAGCAAGAATTGTGGGTACGGGCAACTTACACTCCGTAAAATGCTTGGCCAGATAGACAAAGGCGTGATTCTCGTCACGACTGGTGCCCACGCAACCCACTACGCTCTTGCCCTCCGACGAGGTCATGCGGTAATACTCACGATTGCTACCACCAGCCGTCAGCTGCTGTACGTTCTTGGGTTCCTCCCCACTCCATTTCTTGTATAGTTCTACTAATTTCTGCATATTCTTGGCAAAGTTACGAATAAGCGAGCAAATAGCCAAATTTTATGGGAGCTTTTTCGACTTGGAATAATGCTTCCACAATCTGGAAAAAAGTTTCCACAGCCTGGAAGAATGTTTCCAAGCTGTGGGAAAAGGTCCTAACCCTGTAGGTAATTACAAGAAAGTCTTATTACTGCAATGGAGTCAATGGATAGACGAGATTTACTATTAGGATGTTGGCGGCAAGGATGATGAGGTTCATCAGCAGACCGATACGCATAAAGTCGCTGAAGCGGTAGCCGCCAGGGCCATATACCAACATGTGGGTGGGCGAACCGATAGGTGTGGCAAAACTGCTGCTGACGCTAATCATCAGGGCGACAAGGAAGGGGAAGGGGTCGTAGCCCAGCTTCTCGGCGGCCTCGTACATGATGGGGAAGAACATGGCACCCGCAGCGGTATTCGAGATAAACTCGGTGATGAAGGTTCCCACGAAGCAGACGGCCGTCATCACCACAAGCGGGTTGGTGCCGCAGACGTCGAGGATGCCGTTGGCCAGGCATTCGGCGATGCCCGTCTTCTGGATGGCAAGGCCGAGAACGGCACTACCTGCGAAGACCATCAGGACGTCCCAGTTGATGGCCCTCATGGCCTGGTCCATATTGCAGCAGCGACAGATGAGCATGGCGGCAGCGGCAAGGAAGGCACACTGCAGCAATGGCAAGACGCCAAAGGCCGACAGTGCCACCATAACTATCATGATAGCAGAAGAGATGAGCGTACCGTACCCGATGTTGGGAACGTCTTCGGAATCGAAGAACTGTAGGTCGTGCTTCAAAGCCGCCGTGTTGACGTTGATCTGCTTCGGACATACCAACAGCAGCGTGTCGCCAGCCTGCAGCTCCACTTCTCGCGGTGCCACATTAAGACGCTCACCACGTCGGGCAACAGCCGCCAGCATCACATTGTTGTCTTTCTCAAACGTGCTGCCGCCGATGGTTGTACCTATCAGACTGCTGCCCAAGGTGATGTATGCCGTGTGCAGACGGTAGTCGTCGACCTCGTCAATAGAGAAGATGTGGTGGTCGGCACTCACCAGTTTATGTGAATTTGCCATGTCTATCAGCTCGTCAATTCGTCCGGCATAGACCAGATGGTCTCCGCCCATGATGGGTTCGTTCTCCGTGATGGCCATCGGCACATTGTCGAAGTGGTGCATCTCAATCAGGCTACCACCTTTAACATGGAAGAGTCCTGCCTGTCCCAGTTTCTTGCCGATATACGGATTGTCTGAGGGTACGAGGAATTCCACGGTGTACTCGCCTGTCGACTCGAAGGCACTCTCAGGAACCTTGCGATCGGGCAACAGTCGGCGCATGGCGATAATCGACAGTACACCGATAGCCAGACAGAACAGTCCCGGGATGGTGGTTGTCAGGATGTTCATGGCCTCCCCCGTCTTCTCCTCGTAGAGTCCACTGATGATGAGGTTCGGCGGTGTGCCGATAAGGGTACAGACACCTCCCATACCCGATGCATAGCTCAGAGGGATGAGCAGTTTGGAGGGCGATATGCCGAGCTTCTTTGCCCACATCTTGACGATGTTGACGAAGAGCGTCACAACAGTCGTATTACTAAGGAACGAGCTGAGCACAGCCACGGGCAGCATGAGTCGCGTCACTGCCTTCGAGTAGCTGTTGGGACTGCCGAGCAGATATTTCACGATACATTGCAGCACACCAGTATACGTCAGACCTGCAACAACAACGAACAGCACACCGACGGTGATAACTGACGTGCTACTAAAACCAGAAAAGGCTTCCTTGGCATCGAGCACGCCCGTGACATAGAGCACGCCGATGGCTCCGAGAAATACCAGGTCGCTACGCCACTTGGTGAATAGCAGAATGGTAAACATGCCCAGCACCGTGACGATGGTTATCCAAGCATCAAGGCCAAAGCCTAAAAACATCAATGAGTCCATATTGAGGTTAGATAATATTTATGCAACACGATGCAAAGATACTCATTTTTTCTGAAGAACCAAACAATTCTCCAGGAAAATAGGGCTTAACAGTGACATTAATAGTTGTCCAAAACCTGTTGGAGCTTCTCGCGCTGGCGCTCTTTCTTCGACTTGCGGCTGGGCAGGAGTTTGCTGATGAGGAGAGCTGCCAGAGAGAGGGGGTTGACACTGCTCACCATAACGCCACCCTCCTGACGGAACTGCTTCTTCCTTTCTTCCAGCATGTGGCCTTGGTAGCAGAGTATCATATCCTGGCGCAGCTTGGGCGTCATGATGACAACCTGAACGGGCTTCTGCTGTGGCATCATAGCCTTTGGAGAGAGAGACTTCTGCTGGGGAAGGAGGGGCTGCAAGATGGAAGAGTCACGTCGCGTGGGCTTCAGCGGTTCGTTGCGCAACCATTCTTCGAAGTCGTCTGCCGGACTCTTTATGGAGTCAGGTATGCTGACCTTTTTCTCGTAAGTAGAAACCTGTGCCTTGACCATCACGGCCAAGGCTAACAGGCATATAATCAGTACGAAGAATCTAATCATTTACGGTTGCATCGGATTGTTGGTGCAAAGATAAGGATTCTTC
>OCTX012146324.1_pt1 | contig 13615 bp, 14 predicted proteins | sample 1539691 | NCBI WGS metagenome assembly OCTX01 (sample SAMN02144231, study PRJEB22623) | gut metagenome | biome: sheep rumen | host: Ovis aries | place: New Zealand | reverse complement strand
CAAAAGTCATCCGTCCGGAACAGATCACGGGCTTTTTCGCTAGCACGATCGGACAGAAACTGCTGAATGCGAAGGAAGTCCTTCGGGAATATCCGTTCCTGGATCAGGTGGATGCCTCCGAATTGCCGGACGCTTCTCCCGACGCGAAAGGAACGAAAGTGCTTCTGCAGGGCGTGGCAGACGCGGTACTGCTGGAAGATGATCACGCCGTACTGCTGGATTTCAAGACCGACCGGGTCGATGACGCCCGGATCCTTGCAGACCGCTACAGACGCCAGCTGTTCTTCTACAGAAGAAGTCTGTCAGCGGCGCTGGCGCTGCCGGTCACGGAATGCTGGATCTGGAGTTTTCATCTCAGTGAGGCGGTACAGGTAACGTTCCCGGAAGACGGCTGAGTTGTTCCATCAAGAAAAAAGACTGCGGATCTTCCGCAGTCTTTCTTGTTTCAGAAAATAGATGGATTATTTCTCCGGGCGGAAAACACCTTTCTGAAGGAAGATGTTGCCGTACAGATCTTTCTCTCCGGAGGCGATGACCAGGTCGTACTGATCCCACAGGGACCAGAAAACGTTCCCTTCCTGATAGACGATGCCTTTGGGGCATTTGTCCGCTTCTTCGCTTTCAGCTACGACCTTTTCGTAGTCCTTCCAGCAATCCGGAGCGGGCACACCGGGATCGGTCAGGCAGCAGCGCACCGGATCATCGATGTAGTCGTCCAGGGGGATCAGTTTCAGGATCGCGTCGAGGAGTTCTGCACCGCTGTGTCCGTCCGCGCGGACGCGGAAGCAATTCGGATGTCCGAGGTTGTTGATGTCACAGTTTCCGTCGGCGATCAGGATCTTGGAGCCGTGACCGATGGAAGAGAGCGCGCGGATCAGATCAGGGGAAATACATCCCGGTACATGTTTGAGCATTGGATACCTCCTTCGCCAAAAAAAGAACAATACGTTTTATATCATTCTACCTCACTTGGAGCGGGCTTGGAAGAGAGAAAAGAAAAAACACCGCGGATCCGCTGAAACGGAACCGCGGTGAACGCTTTCAGGGTGAGATTATTCTAATCCCATGATTTTTCCATACGCCAAAACGGCGTTGTAGACGCACTGTTCGCACGGGCAGAGGACCTTGCCGGTGTCCCTTCCTTTCAGGTCCTTGCACAGAAGACCGCCGCAGGTGCGGACGAATTCTTCCTGAATGAGGCGCGCCTGTCCGACAGCGGAGCGCTGACGGATCTTTGCCCCTGCGACCATGACCACGCCGCACAGCGAACCGCAAACGGATTCCATATTGCCCATGCCGCCTGCAAACCCGGCGCAGAGATCCCATAACTGCTGTTCGGTGAGAGAAGTCTGGTCTGCGAGAACGACCGCTGCCGCCTGACAGCAGTTGCATTTCCGTTCGCTGCGCAGCTGCACGGCACGTTCTGCGCGTTCTTCGATCGTCATAGAATGGACCTCCGTTATGTTTTTTCCATTATAGCATGCGTACTTCGCGCGAAAGGTGCGGATTTGTCACAGACAGACCTCAGAAGGTATAATGAAGTACATCAAAGGGCACTGCCCGGACAGGAAAGGAGAAACGCGTATGAACGGAAAGACACGCAGAATGATCACTGTGTTGCTTTGTCTGATCCTTACGGTTTCGCTCCTTTCCGGCTGTTTCGGAGATGGGAAGCCCAGACAGTCAGTTTCCTATGACTGGTTCGACACTGTTTCAACGGTCACCTCCTACCGCAGGGAATCGGAGAAATCTTTTGAAACGAATGCTTCTGAGGTGTTCGGGATACTGGAGCATTATCACCGCCTGTTCGACATTTACCACGAGTACGACGGACTGAACAACCTCTGCACGGTCAACCGACTCGCCGGGGGCGAACCGGTGCCGGTAGATCGTGAGATCATCTCCTTCCTGAAGGAATGCATCTCTCTGTATAAAGCCAGCGGATACACGGTGAACGTTATGATGGGCTCTGTGCTCAGACTGTGGAAAGAAGCCGGCGATCTCGCTGAGTCCGATCCCGGTTCCGCGTCGGTTCCTTCGGAAGAGGAACTCCGCAGCGCTTCCGGTCATATCAGTCCGGATCTGCTGGAGATCGACGAAGCAGCGGGGACCGTCCGGATCTCGGATCCGGAAGCGTCTCTGGACGTCGGTGCGATCGCCAAAGGCTATGCCGCGGAGATGGCTGCGCAATACCTGAGAGATAACGGCCTGGAAGGATATGTCCTCAATGTGGGGGGCAATATCTGCGTCACCGGCTCGAAACCGGACGGGAGCGGGTGGCTAACCGGGGTACGGAATCCGGACCTGGAATCAGATCAGGCGTTTGCGGCGAAGATCGACCTGCGGGACACCTGCTGCGTCACGTCAGGGAATTATGAGCGCTTCTTCACGGTGGACGGCGTCCGTTATCATCACATCATCGACCCGGACACCATGATGCCGGCAAGATATTTCGCTTCTGTAACGGTCGTGACGGAGAACAGCACGCTCGCGGACATGCTGTCCACGGCATTGTTCTGTATGTCTCTGGAAGAAGGCCGAGTTCTCCTGGAAGCAGCTGCTCCGGACGCGGCGGTGCTGTGGATCACGGAAACCGGCGAGCAGTTCACGAACGCCCGTATGGATCAGATCCTGGCGGAAGGAGGTTCGCAGTGAGAAAAAAGATCGTTGCGGATATCCTTCTGATCTCAGTCGTCCTCTTTACGGCATTTGCGGCGCAGTTCTTCTGGCAGGGCGGCGGGGAAGGCGTCTGGGTCGTAGCGGAGCAGGACGGAAGAGAGATCCTGCGGGTCCCGCTGGCACAGGACGGAGATTACCTGCTTTCCGATGAAGAATACGGACGGAACATGCTCAGGATCGAGAGCGGTGCCGTAAGGGTGCTGGAAGCGGATTGCCCGCGGGAACTCTGCGTGAAGCAGGGAGAGATCCGTCATGCGGGACAATCTGTCGTATGCCTTCCGCATCATCTGGTCGTCCGCATCGAAGGCGCCGGGTCCGGCGTGGATCTGGTCAGCGGGTGAGGAGGCAGGGATGAGCACGAAGAAAACGACATATCTGGCCATGACGGTTGCTGCGGCAATGATGCTTTCGTATCTGGAGAGCGTGATCCCGTCTCCCGTTCCGGTACCGGGCGTCAAGCTGGGGCTTGCGAACGTCGCTGTGATCTTTGCACTGGAGAAATTCGGCAGAAAAGAGGCATTTGCGGTCTCCCTCGTGAGAGTGTTTCTGCTGGCTCTGCTTTTCGGGTCTGCGGTCTCGATGCTCTACAGCATCGCGGGAGCGGTGCTGAGCCTCTTCGTGATGATCTTGCTCCGTAAAACGGACCGGTTTACCGTGACGGGCATCAGCGTGGGCGGAGCGGTCGCGCACAATCTGGGGCAGATCCTTGTGGCATGTGCGCTTCTGGGACCGCGTGCACTGGGTTATTACCTGCCGCTTCTGCTGGTGAGCGGTGCGGTCAGCGGGATCGCTGTGGGTCTCGCTTCCGCTGCCGTCGTGAAGCGCGTACGCATTTCCGGCTTATAACAGCGGGGAAAGTTGATTCTTTTCTTCTAATGGAGTAAACTGTATTAGTTATATTGCGCTTAGCAGCAAAATCAAACTATTGAGAGGAAACCATGGCAGAAGAAAAAAATACGAATCATGGCGCCGAAAAGAAAGGAAAGAAAGCCGGCAGACTGAACTGGATCGGCTATCTCGTCCTGGTTCTCGGCGTTTTCAGTGTTGTCGGTGCGCTGTTCTGCACGGGCGTTTTTGACAGTCTGTTCAGCAAGCCGGAAACATTTTCATACTATACTTACGATGTTAACAATACGGAGACCCTGACGCGGTATCTGGAGCACAGTTCTCTGCGTCCCGGTGATACGCTGAATGCGACTTCGCCCATCACACTGGATGTTGACGAAGTATTTGGCGGTTACAAGGAACTTCCGCTGGTCAACTGGACCGGCTCCGATGTCACGTTCCGCAACGGAACGCTGGTCTTCCTGGGCGGTGTGTCGAAAGAAGCCGATATGACGCCGGTACGGTTCTCCGGGACAAAAGTGCTTATCGACGCGCCCTCCACAGATCTTACGATGCCCAACCTTCCGGGTGATGACAAGCAGATCAATGTGGCGACGCTGAACGGTTCCGAACATCTGGTGGAGCTGGATCTGAAGGCGCCGGGAACGATCTTCACCGTTCCCGTCACTCTGAAGAACGAGACCTCCGGCGGGCTCACCGGCGTACCGGTGCAGCTGTCCGGGGCGAACTACATCTTCGTCGACGGCGATCAGGTCACAGTGGACCTGGAAGCAGGCGCTTCCACGACTCTTGACCTGAAGGTCATTGCGACGCAGGGCGGTCGCGCGAAGGTCACGGCCTGTGCCTATGATGAGGCCGGCAAGCAGCTGGTCAGCGGCGGCAGCGACTATCAGGTGATCTCGGGAGCAGGCTATTTCGCCGGCGAGCCTCACACTGAGACCAGTGCGAGCGGCGGCGGCAAGCGCGGGTCCGTTTCCGACATCATCACAAAAGCCTACAACAGCGGTTTGAGCTGGGTCGGCTATGCGGAACTGGAAGTGGACAACGAGGAAGTGACTGAGGGCGAGGTGGACAGCCTGACCCATTCTCACGGCGATTTCCTCTTTATCACCGGCAAACAGACCGGCGAAGGATTCGGAACGCACCATCTCCTGGCCTATAATACGACGGCTCATCCGAGATCCGACTACGGCGAGTGGGTCGACGATCACGGTTTCTGGGTCCTTCAGGATGCGGTGCAGGAGTTCATCGATGACGGAGGAATCGTCATCCTCCCGGACTTCTTCCGGATCGGACAGCTGACAGACTGTATCGCGAAATGCCGTTCCCTGCGTGACGAGACCGCACTGGAAGTCCTCTACGGCCATCTGGAACTGGATTCCATGGAATACAAGGTCGTAATGAACGTCTGGAACAACATCAACGTCCGCGGCTATCAGAAACTCTACGCGCTTGGAAGTTCCTATTATGTCGATCCTTCTGAGACCATCGGTCTGGCATATACGAAAGGCTATATGACGGATCTGTCCGAGGAAGCCTTCTACGAAATGCTCAAGAGCGGCAACTATTTCGTGTCCAACGGCCCTGAAGTTTACTTCACGCTGGGCAGCACGGTACAGGGCAGCGAGCTCAACGTTTCCGCTGGAGACAAGGCGCTGCTGAAAATCTCCGCTTTCGACGATGTGCCGCTGAAGAGCGTCACGGTCCTGCGCTACATCATCACCGGCAATATGGACAACGAGATCAAGGAAGAGGTCTACACGAAAGACCTGACCGGCCAGAACATCACTTCCTGGCAGGATTCCGTCCTTCTGGACATGAACGGCGAGCAGGACTGCTTCTACAGAGTGGAAGTTCGCTCCGAAAAATCCATCAGCGGTGCGGAAGAAGGACGTGCCTTCTCCAACCCGATCTGGACCTATGTTTCCGATAAATCCGGAAACGCGCTCTTCCATGAGATCACTGTTGCTGAAAATGTTGAACTGCATCAGTCCAGTGACGGAACGTATTATGTCGTCGGCAGCAAACTGAACAGCGAATCCGTTCAGGTTACTGCAGGAGAAGAAGCGATGGTCCTTGTGGACTACCACAAGGTCACGGGCAGCAATTTCGCAAGTTACTATACCGTGAGAATCATTGCTCCGGACGGAACGGTCCATATCGAAAAGATCTACGCGATCGACACCTATCAACCCAAGAAAAAATAAAGATCATCGCAGCCGGGAGTACGATATGTCTCCCGGCTGTACTGTGTTTTGTGGGTGAAACAAAAAAGTGTTTCCGAAAACACGCGAAAAGCGCTTGACTTGATCAAAAAGCAGATATATAATAATCAGGCTAAATGCAGAGGACATGCGTCGTTAGCTCAGCTGGATAGAGCGTCTGGCTACGGACCAGAAGGTCAGGGATTCGAATTCTCTACGGCGCACCAGAGAAGTACTTGATCTCATTGGAGACCAGGTACTTTTTTGTATCCGGGAAGAAGAAAAGCATGTACTGACAGTCATCCGGCTGATACAGAGAAAACAGATGAGAGCACTGATAATCATAATCACCGCATTTTTTGCTGGGCTGATCCAGGGCGTCGCCGGCTTCGGGAGCGGTCCCGTTCAGATGATGACATATCCGGTCTTCTGGCCGCTGTCTGCTGCGGCGGCCATTTCTGTCTGCGTCTCTGTTCCGCTGAATCTGAATATGCTTGTCACATATTTCAGGAAAATCGAGTGGAAGAAGGTGCTGCTTCCTGCTGTACCGTATATCGCAATCTGCTCGGCGGTGATCCGTATCTCCAAATCGTTTGATCAGGCTGTCATGAAGAAGGTATTCGGTGGATTTCTGATCCTTCTGGCGGCATACTACCTTTTCTTCGACAGAAAGAAGAAGACCGGATTCAGCATCGTCAGGACGATCGTCTACATCACGGTCTCAGCGGTCTGCGACGCGCTTTTCGGCATCGGAGGGCCCCTGATGGTGCTCTATTTCCTCAATGTCACAGAATCAAAAGAAGAATATCTGGGTACAACGGCGGCGTTCTTTTTCCTGAATGGCATATACAATACGGCACTGCGCCTCATCGGCGGGATACTTGCCGTACAGCAGATACCTTTTATCCTGCTCGGAATTGCCGCCATTCTTGCCGGTGTTGCGGTATCACACAAGCTGGTGGACAGGATGGACAGCACCCTGCTCAGAAAGATTACCTATGTCATGATCGGACTGACGGGCATCTTCAATCTGTTTTTCTGACGATTGCAGGGTGTGGATCCTGTGAGAAAGAAAGGCGTCCGTGAGCCTTCCGGGTACTGATGGGAACCGGAAGGCTTTTCTTATGTCCGGAGAGAAAATGTTTTTTCTGCCCTCCCGTTTTGTCCTGTCTGTTTACGGAACAGGAGCGGATGGAGTAGAATAGAATTGAAATAATATGGGATTCACCCTGACAGATAAAAGGAGAGAAGTGTATGGCAAGCAGGTATGAAACAGATTTCAGCAAAATGGGAATGGCTACACGGGCAATCAAACTCGGAGACGGACCGGATCCCGTTACCCGTGCATTGAACACACCGATCTATGAGACATCGACTTTCGGCTATGAGACAGCGGAACAGTACGATGAGATGCTGGCGCGCGGCGCAACGTGGGAACCGGATCTGTACATCTACAGCCGTACGACGAACCCCACCACTGCTGTGCTGGAAAAGAAAGTGATGTCGATGGAAGGTGCGGAAGACGCCGTGATCACCGCATGCGGCATGGCGGCTATCAGCAATGCACTGCTTGCGAATCTGCAGGCGGGCGATCATGTCATCTGCTCCGATGACACGTTTATGTGCACTTCCAGTATGTTCGCCGATATCCTGCCCCATCTGGGCATTGAGACGGACCGTGTGGAGATCCTGGATGAGTCGAACATCGAGAAAGCAATCAAGCCCAACACCAAAGTCATCTATCTGGAAGCGCTCTCCAACCCGCAGCTGAAACTGGCGAACCTACCCAAAATCGCGGAGATCGCCCATGCTCACGGGTGCAAGTTTATCGTGGATAACACCTTCCTGTCACCGGTCGTCATGCGTCCTCTGGAGTGGGGTGCGGATATAGTCGTCCATTCCGGAACGAAATACTATGTCGGACACGGCGACTCTCTGTGCGGCGTCGTCGCCGGCAGCAGGGAAGATATGAACCGCGTACGTTACATTTTCGATAACCTCGGTTCCCACATCAGCCCCTTCAGTTCATGGCTCACGCTCCGCAGTATCCGTACGCTCCCGCTCCGTGTCGAGCGTCAGTGCCAGAACGCCATGACGCTGGCGAAATGGTTCGAGAGCCGTCCGGAAGTCGATTTCGTCACATATCCCGGATTGGAAAGCCATGCGCAGCACGAACTGGCGACCAAGCTCTTTACCCCCGGCCTTTACGGCGGCATGCTCTGTGTCCACCTCAAGGGCGGATATGAGGAAATGTGCAAATTTGCGGATGCGACCCGGATCCCGCCGGTCGCGACCAGCCTCGGCGATGTCGCTACGCTGATGTTCCCCAAGTCCGCGTACAACAACCTTCTCCGCTTCTCCATCGGTTGTGAGGATGTGAAAGATCTGATCGCCGACTTCGAACAGGCATTTGAAGCGCTCAAATAAACTTCGGTAACGAATCAGCTAACCGGCCGGTGCGATACTCCGCACCGGCCGGTTTTTGTCGCGTTGCTGCATGACCGGGGCAGGTATGGCACGCGGTGCAGTTTTTCCCTGTCTGTTGTATACTGAAAAAAAGTGTTCAGTGCCCGTTCAGGCAAAGGAGGAACGTGATGAGATACGGATTTATCGGGTTGGGCAATATGGGCGGTGCGATCCTGAAAGGTATGATTGCTTGCGGTGGATATACGGCGGATCAGATCAGCGGATTCGACAGCGACGGAGAAAAAGCCGGAAAGCTGGCGGAAGAAACGGGTATTGTTCTGGAAGGGTCCTGCCGGGATACGGTCGAAAAATGCGATGTGGTCCTGTTTGCGGTGAAACCGCAGCAGCTTCCCGCTGTCCTGAAAGATCTTTCTGTTTTGCCCGGACTGAAGGATAAGCTGTTCCTATCCATTGCGGCAGGATTCCCCATTGAAAAGATCCAGTTCCTGCTGAGCGAACTGGACGCGCCGGTCATCCGCGCCATGCCGAATCTGAACGCCGCGGTGGGAGAGGCCATCACGGCACTGTGTCAGGACAGTCCGGCATCCAAGGAACAGATGGAGATCGCCGAAAAAGTCTTTTCCTCTGTCGGGGAGGTCATATATCTTCCCGAAAAGCAGTTCGGAGTGTTTTCTGCAGTTGCGGGAGCTTCTCCCGCGTTCACCTTCATGTACGCGGACGCTCTTGCAATGGCGGGAGTCCGCGCCGGGATTCCTAGAGCTTTATCGATGAGGATCGCGCTGCAGGCGATCAAGGGAAGCTGCGTCAATGCATCCGCATCAGGCGAACATCCGGATCTGCTGCGTGACAGAGTATGTTCCCCCGGCGGAACGACGATCGAGGGCGTGAACGTGCTGGAACAGAACGGATTTAAAGGCATGGTTATGGAGGCAGTTCAGGCGGTGATCGAAAAAGACGACCGTCTGTCCGGTGTCTGATTGGTCGGCTCCTGGCATATTGGAACCGGAACGGAAAGACCGCAGAACAATTGGAATTGTGCTGAACGCGAAAAAAACGTAAAATAGTGATACAGGTGCAGCTGCGTGTGTGCCGGTTGCGCCGGAAAAAAGGAGTCCAGAAATCTGCCTGACTCCGTATCTAAGGAGTAATTCCCATGAAACAGATTGCCGCCCTGGTATTGACCATCGCACTGCTCTTCTCACTGTCATCATGCGGACAGCAACCGGAACCGGAAATCATCCACGATTTCCGTAATGTCGATTGGGGTATGAGTCAGTCAAAGGTTCTTGCTGCGGAAGGAACAGACTATCTGTACGCGGATGATACGCTGATGTATTTCTCCGGGGAACAGCTGGATCAGCCGGTGGAACTGTATTATGAGTTCAAAGATGACAAGGTGTTCAGTGCGGAATGCAAATATGTGATCCAGGAGGGAATGATCCTTTCCGACTGCATCGCAGACTATCTGGAACTTCGTGAGAAACTGATCGAACTGTACGGGGAACCGCACGAGAGCGACTATCATGTCTGGGCTTCTGAGGAGGCACGCGCCGAGTATGACGGAGACAAGGAACAGATCCCGATCTATTATCAGGCGCTGACTTACTACAACAGCTGGGATACGGAGACATGCTTCATGGAGCTGAGCCTCGATTACACCAATCTCCAGATCAATCTCATCCTCAGGGCGTCTCAGATCATCACAGAAGAAGAAACGACAGAATAAGACAAAACGCCGGACCGAAAGGTCCGGCGTCATTCTTTTTATACGGTTTCACATCCGGATCACAGGAAGATCCTGAAGATTTTCCCGGGAAAACAGTTCATATGCATGAACGTACGGGGCGATCGCACCAAAATGGCGGTGCGGCGCTCCTGCCTTCGTCTTAAATACATTTGCGCGGATCACCGGCGTCCCGGAAAGCGTCCCGATACCCCAGTACTTTCTTAAGTCTTCCGGCGTCAGCGTGAACTGGATGTACCAGTACATGCCCCGTTCATCCTCGCCTTTTTTCCGTACACAGGGGAAATCTCCCACCACCTTGCCATCACAGAACAGCTGAGATCTGTTTCCGGAATTGCAGACGACAGTCACCAGTGGCCCTTTGCCCGGATTCAGATCAAAAGAGACGGCGACAAGATCATCGGATTGCAGATAATCCTCACTGTCCGTGGTCTCCGGCAGTTCGACGAAATTGTAGACTTCTGTTTGAATGCCTGTTCCCTGAATTTCGGAGAAACGGGCGAGGGCATAAGGATGGAAACTGGTAGAGGGATCATCATACTCTGTTGTGGGCAGGAGAGGTGTCATCTCAAAGAATAATTTGTCCTGAATGATTGGGAACTGGATCATGAAATATACTCCTTTATCGGAAACAGACCATGCGGTCCAGCAGTTTTGTGTAGATGGGGATCATTTCGTCTTCGGATTCCTTGCTGAGGATCTGTTCTCTGGTCCTCCAGCCGACGGCAGAGTTCTCGTCCGCCTTGATCAGTACCGGCGATTCGGGGTCCGCCTCGAACAGATACGTGACATTGAAGTGCAGATGAGCGCTAACGATCTCTCCTCTGCGGACATGTGAAGGAACACCCAGCACCTCCAGTGAGATCGGATCCGCGGAAAGGGCTTTGAGATCCTGAACACTCGTTTCTTCCACTGCCTCTCTGCGTGCGACGGCAAACAGATCGCCTTCGCCGTCCGCATGTCCGCCGATCCAAGCCCAATGGCGATAGATGTTGTGGAAGGCCATCAGGACCTTTGTACGGGTAGGATCCGTGATCCAGGAAGAGGCGGTGAAGTGTCCGATGATATCGGTCCGCTCCAACGCGTCATGCCCCTCGTCCAGATAGTGAAGGATCAGAAGACGGTCCTTTTCTTCTCTGGGATCCTGCGGCTGATACCGCATGATCAGATCTCTGACATATTGAGCCTGTGTCATAGTGTTCTCCTGGAATTATTGATTGCGGCCGGAACGGTTCCGCGCAGACCTTCAGACGTTCAACGTTATTGTTGTCTTATTATACCACCGAGACACCGCTCTTGCATCGTCTCATGTCCTGCCTTGCAAAACCGGGCATTGCTGGTTGAGGTTTGCCGGCTTTTTTTGTATGATTATCGAAGTGAGAAAAAACGAGGTTTATGATGGGAAGAAAAGAGATCTATTTTGCCGGTGGCTGTTTCTGGGGGACAGAGAAGGTTTTTCAGTCACTGAACGGCGTCCTGGAAACAAAGGTCGGATACGCAAACGGTCACGTTGCCGATCCGTCCTATGAGCTTGTCAAAACACACACGACCGGCCACCGTGAAACAGTCCGCGTCATCTACGATCCAGAAAGGATCTCGCTCAGGAAATTGCTGAAGGCGTTCTTCCTGTGCATCGATCCCAAAGTGAAAGACCGGCAGGGCGAAGATATCGGAAGCCAGTATCAGACCGGCGTATATTATACGGATGATGAGAGCAGACGGATCGCAGAGCGCATTTTCGAAGAGAAACGGAAGGAATACGATCCCTTCTGTGTGGAACTGTGCCCGCTGGACTGTTTCTATCTTGCGGAAGAATATCATCAGAATTATCTGATCAAGAATCCCGACGGATACTGCCATATCACACGCGTCGAGTATGAAGCCGTACAAAAATTGAATCTGGAGCCTGAAGAAGATGAGTGAATCAAAAGGAAAAAGAATCAAATGGGCTGATGTGCTGCGCGCGTTCGCGCTGTATTCGGTCATCCTTGCCCATCTGGGCTCTTTTTCACAGAGGATCTCGCTTTTCTGTTTCGGTTATGTGATGCAGCTGTTCTTCTTCGTGAGCGGTCTTTTTGCGTCCAGCTACAGGAAGCTGGATTTTCCCGCACTCCTGAAAAAACTGATCGTCCACCTGCTGGTACCGCATATCATCCTGTCTGCAGTCAATATCGCGTACGCCGCGTTCAGAAGGATCCCGAACTGGCAGAACGGGATCATGCAGTGTGTCCTGGCAATCAGGAACAAGATCATGTTTCCCGTGCTTTGGTATCTTCCTTGCCTGATCGTCATGACACTGGTTTATTGGTGTCTGTGCAGGATCATCAGAAACGACATGCTCCGTTTGGTTTTCTGCCTTGCCGTAAGCATGGCTTTCCGGATCTTCAAGGAGCCTTCTCAGTGGTTCTGGTCCAGCGATTCCGCCATGATGTTCCTTTTCTATTACGCGTTGGGCGATATCCTGATGCCGGTGCTGAAGAAGATTCCCGCATCGGACACGCCTGTCTGGAAAAAGATCCTTGCCGGACTTGTTGCGCTGCTCTGCCTGTTCCCGGTCATCAAGAGCTATGAGATCTATAATTCCGAGACGCCTGTCCTTTTTGACAGGATCCTTTCCGTTCGGGATGTTCAGATCTTTACTTTTGTTTCGTCGACGGCGGCGATCCTTCTTTTTGTCGCCTTGTCCTATCTGACTCAGAATGCCGAAATGCTTCAGACCATCGGCAGGAGATCGATGCTGCTGTTTGCGATCCAGGGACCCTCTGTAGATTTGTTCAACTGGCTCCTTTGGCAGATCGGGGTGACATGGATCCCCCGTTTTGACTGGCAGGTCCTGTTTCTCGGTGCGGCAAGGCTGATCTTCTCCTGTTTTGTTTTCGGCGGACCAGTCTACTGGCTGCTTGACAAATTGGGTATAAAAAAGAACTCATAAAGTCGGAGTTCTTGAATTCTGTCTATAAATGTGATTAAATGAATCGTGCTGACAGCGTCAGCATCATTTGTCTGTCTCCGTAGCTCAGCTGGACAGAGCACTCGCCTCCTAAGCGTAAGGTCAGACCTTTCGCCAAATGAGCAAATGGAGAAAGGTTGAGAGTTCAAATCGCATCAATGAGACCGCATTTCATAAATCATGGAGGATCATACCGCTTTCAACGTTCGGATCACCTTGAAGGTGTAAAGTATTTCTACTTCCGATGATTAGCCTGCTAATCACTTTTTAGCGAAATCCGGCTCAAAAATCATCACTTCAAAAATGAAGCAAAATCGCGAAAACCCTTGCAAATAAAGGATTTTTCGAGCTTCCAAATAGCACTTGTCCCCGTGGCGCAGCTGGATAGCGCGACTGCCTCCTAAGCAGTAGGTCGAAGGTTCGAATCCTTTCGGGGACGCCAAAAAAGGCCTTAGAAACCATGTGTTTCTGAGGCCTTTTTGCATTCCGTGATTGTATTCGAACTCCTAACATAACGGCATTTTGTTAGCAAAATCACTGAAATTCCTGCTAATCACTGATTAGCAGAAAAACAGGCATTTTTGATTGCCTTGCTAATCACTCTGCTAATACTTTTTCTCTCGGTCTTCCCGGGAGATGATAATTCTGCTAACCGATTTTTGGAGTTATGTCATGCGTTCGAATCGCATCCTGAGTTCCAAAACACGGATTCAGAGGCAATTATTTGGCTATTATTTCCATTCTGACGTTCTGAGCTGCCAAATC
>OCTX011984137.1_pt1 | contig 13615 bp, 5 predicted proteins | sample 1539691 | NCBI WGS metagenome assembly OCTX01 (sample SAMN02144231, study PRJEB22623) | gut metagenome | biome: sheep rumen | host: Ovis aries | place: New Zealand | reverse complement strand
CGTCAGCGTCTTCCCTTTGGCGGGCTTCAGCGTCAGCTGCATGGTGCCGGGCTGGGCATCGCGCAGGTTCAGGTACACGAGGAGATAGTTGGGCGAGTCGAGGCGCACCACACTGTCGACGCTGACGCCGGGGTAGCTGGTGCTTACCTCGCTGACGGCGGCTATGCCAGGACCGCTGACCATCAGTTGCAGCACGGGGTTCTTCATGCCGGCATACCAGCAGGCGGGGTCTACGCGCTGCACGCTCATCTTCGGCGTGCGGGCGGCAGTAAGGGTTGTTGCACTCATCAGTAACAGGATGCTTAGAATTAGGTTTCTCATTTTTCGGTGGGTTTTAGTTTTGTTCTTGCAAAGATACACATTATTTATATATGTGGCTGCGCTTGCCCCCTCTCTTTTGTCCGCCGTATGAGATAAAACGATTGCACTACGGGGGCGAAAATCAAAAAACGCAGGTTTTCTGCCAATATTTTTCCGCTGTTTTCTTGTTTTATATCAAGAAAAACATTAACTTTGCACCCGAAAACTGTTTTCCTTCTATACAACGATCAAACAACTCATTTATTAACTACTTAAATAACAAAACGTTTATGAAGAAAAGACTACTCATGGTAGCCGCTTTTGCGCTTGCAATGGTGGGCAGCTCGTTTGCCTACAACGTGGGTGAGTATGCCTACAACAGCACGCAGCGGTTCAAGATTCTGGGCGAGAACAAGGTCCAGAATGGTAATTTCGCTCAAGGCCGCGACGGTTGGTTCGGTGCCGATGCAGCGTCGGCGCCCAGTGCCGATGTGTGGGACATTGCCGAGGGTGTAGGCCCCAACGGCGAGAATGCCTTGCAGAGCCTTGGCTCGGGTTCACCGCTGTGCAACAAGTGGAGCCTGGATCCCGGCAGCTACATCGTCTCCATCGACGTGCAGTTCACCGCAGCCGGCAACACCTCCATCATCACCGGAGGACAGTCGGCAGGCACCAACGCCATCGACTTCTTTCTGAACAACGACGGCAGCTTCGAGAAGAAGGCTTCCACCGACGAGGCTCCCGTGGTGAACGTGGCCTCGGCCTCTTTCGTTCCCGCTGAGGAGTGGACGAGCCTGGTGTGGTTCTGCACCGTGGAGCAGGGACAGCAGCTGGTAATGCACATCGAGAACCTCTCTTCCGACTACCAGATTACGAACATCGCCATCCACGAGGCCATTCAGGTCTACGACGTCCGTATCGCCCAGCGCCGTCTGGACTTCGTGAGCAAGCTTATGGAAGATCCTAACTTCAACACCGACGAGGCTCAGGACGCCAAGGCCAACTTGCAGGAGATCATGGCCACCATTCAGGAGATGATGGCTACCGAGGAGTTCGAGGATCCCGACAACGCCGCTAACATGATGATGGCCTTCGAAGAGGACGGCGTGAAGCCCTTCCTCGATGTCACCTCGACGAACATCGGCATCAACAGCTTCTTCAACTATGTGGAGGACCTGGAGGACATGGGCAACTACAACCGTGGCAGCATCAGCAACGGCCAGCAGATAGGCGGCTTCGTGTTCCGCGGCAGCGACTGGCAGCACGGCTCGTACCGCAACGGCAATACCATCGTGGCCGGTCCTAACGGCAAGAGCGGTCTGCCCTACCTGCTGAAGCAGATTCAGGGCACATACACCACCGGCCCCGGCTCGGTGGCCCTGGCTAACAGCGCACTGCCCGCAGGCAAGTACTTCATTGCTGCCGACATGTTCAATGCATACTGCGACAAGGACTACAACCTGACCTATAGCCTGGAGAACGAGGTGAAGGCCTTCGTGGGCAGCGACACCGTGAGCTGCGGCACCATCGTGGGCCCTGACTACGTGCGTTTCTACACCGTGGGCGAGCTCAAGGAGGGTGAACCCATGGAGGCAGGATTCTTCTGGAACAACACTGCCACCAGCGGCGCTTCGTTCCGCATCACCAACTTCGAGGCCCGTGCCTTTGGCGATATCCTTGAGCCTTACTACTACAACAAGGCCTGGAGTGCTTTCATCGCACAGTACAATGCTGCTGTCAGCGGCCGCCAGAATGTGGTGGACAAGGTGGGTGCTCCTGAGTATCCCTGGGGACAGGACTCGCTGAAGAACGCGCTGGCCACCTGGGATCCATACTACAACGCTGTCATGGCCAAGGGCTGGGTGACCGCCGACGGCGGTGATGCCGGCCTGGCTACCACCGACGAACTGAACGACTGGGCACAGTACCAGGGTGTGGAGATGTACAACGAAGAGGGCGTGCGCCTGGAATACCAGCTGGTGCGCGGCTATCAGAATGCCAACAACTACGTCATCGCTGCCAACCAGATTATCACTGACCTGGCCAATGCCATCACGGCTGCTGAGGACGTGCTGAACGACCCCCTGAACGGCGAGGGCGACAAGGCTACTTTCCAGAAGGTTATTGACGACGCCAAGGCTGTGCTCGACGACGTGCGGAAGAACACCAACGACGAGCGCCGCGAGGCCGACGAGGCACGTGTGAACGAGGCTATCGCCGCACTGGCCGAGGCTACTGAGGTGTTCAAGGAGAGCGGACGCATAGAGCCCTTCATCACCATCGACTTCTCGCAGGGCGTGACCACCGACGAGGAGACCGGCAACTACATCGCCAAGGGCGTGAACGCCGTGATGGACTTCGGTACCATCTTTAGCGAGACGAACAACTCGGGCACACAGTTCGCTCTGGGCTATGGCGAGGAATGCCTCGACGTGCTCCGCGTGGGTAACTCTGCAGCAACGGTGGCCATCGCCGAGGACCTGCTGCCTACCGACCAGCAGATACTGCGCGTGTCGTTCAACGTGTGGTTCGCAAAGCTCTCTGGAAAGTCGCTCTACGTGAACCTGCTCAATGAGGCTGGGGAGCGCGTGGCCGGATTCCAGTATGAGCTCTACAACAACATCACCACCTACAACGACTTCAACAATGCCGACAACACTGGCATGGAGCTCACCACGGGCCGCACCGTGAACAACCTTTCGAACGTGAACAACGTCAGCATCTATACCAATGCCAACAAGTCGACCATCGACCTGCTCGTTGACTACAAGTACCAGGCTGTGCAGGGCATCCTGAACACCAACCGCGGCAGCTTCACCGGCGCATGGGTGCCCTTCCGCACCACCATCGACGATGCCGGCACGCCGCTCTCCGACACCAAGGTGACCACCTTCCAGCTGGGTTCTAACTACAACAACGACGGCCGTCGCTGCTGGTTCGACAACCTGACCATGAAGAAGTATGCTTCGCCCGCCGCCGGTCCTATCGACAGCGGCATACGCAGCTACACCACAGTGAAGGTGGCCAACCAGGGCGTCTACACCATCGGTGGCATGAAGGTGAACAGCGACAGCCAGCTGCCCGCAGGTCTCTACATCATCAACGGCAAGAAGGTCGTGGTGAAGTAAGCACCTCATTTAAGCTGCATCACTGACAGAGTGGGGGAGTAGCCAAGGCGGTTGCTCCCCCTATCTTTTTTAACTTTGATTATTTGCATGTTACAAAAAAAATATGTAATTTTGCAGCATCATTGTCATCAAACATCATAAAGCTATGGTCACTATTGCCAACCCCATCTACGATTCGGTGTTTAAATTCCTTATGGAAGACATGCGCGTGGCGCGAACCATTTTGTCGGCCCTGCTGAAGCAGGAAATCATTGAAGTGGAAGTCAGACCGCACGAATATGCCAACAGCCAACGCGACACACTGTCGATGTTTCGCATCGACTTCGGTGCCAAGGTGCGCAAGGACGACGGCACCGTGCAGTTGGTGCTCATTGAGGTGCAGAAGACATGGTTAGAGACCGAGACGCTCCGCTTCCGCCAGTACCTGGGCGTACAGTACGAAAGAAAGGACAATATCAATCCCACGAGCAAAGAGGGATATGCCATACCCATGGTGGCTATCTACATACTGGGGCACAAGGTGGGCGACATCGAGGAGCCTGTCATCTATGTGCACCCTAATGCCTGCGACTACGATGGGCGGCCAGTGACAAAGGGCCTGCCCGACCCATTCGTCGACAGCCTGACCCACCACAGCATTATTGTGCAGATACCCAGGCTGAAAGGGAAGGTGAACAACAGGCTGTACAGGCTGCTCAGTGTGTTCGACCAGTCGTACCACTCGAAGCTGAACCAGCATTTCCTTGACTTCGATGACGCTCCGTACCAGAACGACAATGAAATGAAGGATATCATCCACCGTCTGCTCATTGCCGCCAGCGATGCCGATACGCGCATGGACATGAATGTGGAAGACGAGTACTATTCCGTCATTGAAAAGCGAGACACGGAAATTCTGCTGAATGCCAAGAAAATAGCGGAACAGAAAGTCATGCTTGCACAGCAGGAGGAACAACTCTCGCAAAAAAATGCGCAGCTCTCGCAGAAAGATGCGCAGCTCTCGCAGAAAGATGCGCAGCTCTCGCAGAAAGATGAACAGCTCTCGCAGAAAGATGAACAGCTCTCGCAGAAAGATGCGCAACTATCGCAGCAGGAGGCTATCATCCGGAACGCCGTTCAGTCAATGGCACAGAACGGCATGGACGACCACCAGATAGCTGCAGCGCTGAACATAGCGGTAGAAAAGGTGTTGGCACTGAAATAGTCATATACCAGCAGTGGCATGGAGTCGGTGCTCCCAGTGCAGCGGTAACCTACTATCAGCAGACGGTCATGGCCGTCTGTTTTTTATTGCACTGTCGTCTTTTCCTTGAAGGCTTGCACATACAGAATTTAGTCAGGAGGCATATAAAAATACATTTATTCAAGCTAAAGGTCAATATTTGCTGCAAGTTTATTTGGTCGTTTGCATATTTTTACTTAATTTTGCAACTTGAAAACGAATCTACTGTAGATACAAACAAAACAAATATTAGCTAATAACACTATTTATGAAGAAATTCTTTTTCTGTGTCACTCTCGTTTTAGCGGGACTGATGACCTCCTGCATAGAAAAGTATGAGGAGGTGGATGCCGACAGCAAGCCCTCGTGGCTCGGCGGAAGCATCTATGCGGAACTGAAGAATCCTGACCCGTCGCGGCTGACGGGCACCTTCACCACCTACCTGCGGTTGGTGGACGACCTCGGCTACGACGAGGTGCTCAACCGCACAGGTTCGAAGACGGTGTTCCCCGCCAACGACGAAGCTTTCGACAGGTTCTTCAAGAACAACGACTGGGGTGTGAGCAGCTACGAGCAACTCACTGAGGCTCAGAAGAAACTGCTCCTCTATTCGTCGATGCTCGACAATGCACTGCTGCTCGGCCTGCTGCCCAACGTGAGCAACGGCACCGCCGAACCTGAACAGGGAGCGGCCGTGAAGCACGCCACCAACGTGAGCGTCATCGACAGCATCCAGCACCTGGTGTCGAGCAGCCAGATGCCACAGGGAAACCCCTACTGGACAAAGTACTACGACAAGGGCATCTATCTGGTGAGCGACAACACCACCCCCATGATGGTGCACCTCACGCGTGAGTACATGCTGAACAACGACATCACCACGCTGGGCGACGAGAGCGACTTCGCCATCCTCACCGGAACACCCTTCACTGAGGGCACCGCCTACATCTTCAACAACCGCGTGGTGAAGGGTGACATCACCTGCCAGAACGGATACGTGCACCAGATGGAGGACGTGCTTGTGCCCCCGGGCAACATGGCACAGGTGCTGCGCCGCCATCCCTCCACACGCTACTACAGCCGCATACTCGACCACTTTGCCGTGCCGGTGAGGGACGAGCGCACCACGCTGAACTACAACGACTGGGCCGTGGCCAACGGGCGGCAGCAGATAGACACCATCTACCAGATGCGCTACCTGAGCACACGCTCGCAGGGCGGAGCAGAGCTGACGCGTGACCCCAACGGCGTAGATGTGTCGACGACGAAGATACTCTCCTACGACCCGGGATGGAACCAGTATTTCCCCGGATCGGCAGAGGGTAACGTCGATGCCAGCATCAAGGACATCGGCGCCTTCTTCGTGCCCGACGACGAGGCCGTGAAGCAGTATTTCCTGCCCGGAGGAGCAGGGTCGCACCTCATAGAGATCTACGGCAGCCTGGAGAACACCGAGCAGAACCTGATGGTGAACCTCGACTCGCTGCACGCCAAGAAGCCCGAGGTGCTCGCCGCCTTCACCAAGAACCTGATGAAGCCCAACTTCTCGACCACCGTGCCCTCGAAGTTCTCGAATGTCACCAACGACGCCTCGGAGAACATGGGCCTGAAGCTGGCACTCATCGACAAGAAGAGCGACGGCAAGTACGACATCACCATCGCCAACAACGGTGTGGTGTACGTCATCAACGAGATGATCGTGCCCGACGAGTACCGCTCCGTCATGGCACCCGCTTCGGAGTATCCCGACATGCGCATCATGAACTGGCTCATACAGGACCCCTACATCCGCAACCAGTTGAACCCCAACTACCCGGTGAAGTATGCTGACTTCTACTTCTACCTGAAAGCCATGAGCGCCAACTACGCCTTCTTCATCCCCGATGACAAGGCATTCAGCCAGTACATCATTGACCCCGCAACGCTCGGACACGTGGGCCCCGACGGCAAGTCACGCCCCGACGTGCTGCACATCTACTACGATTCGCTAGCCACACGACAGCCATACGTGAAGGCCACACGATACTACTACGACCCCGAGACCGGAGAGGTGGACACCTCGTCGCCCAGAAACGTCGACGACATTACCACCCTGCAGTCGCAGCTCGACGACATACTGAACTACCACACACTGGTGCTCAACGCCGGCGAGACCATCGGTCAGAACCACTACTACAAGACCAAGCACGGTGGCACCGTCTATGTCGACGGCAACGTGGAGGACGGACGCGTCATGTCGGGTTCGCAGATCGAGAATCCGACCCTCATGCCCGCACCACGCATCCAGAATATATATAATGAGAAGAACGGACACGCCTACCGCGTAGACCGCCTCATCCAGGCCCCCCATAAGAGCGTCTATGCCGTGCTCAACGAGACCGTCATCGAGGGCGACACGGTGTTCAGAGAATTCCTCGACGCATGTACCGGCTTCCAGGCCACCGACCTGCTGATGTGGGCCGGCATCTCGCCCGACGAGAAAGTGGACGCCAACGGCAACAAGCTCGGATTCTCCGACCAGGATGCCTACATCATCTTCACACGCAACTACAAACTCGGAGCCACCGTGCACGAAGATGCCTGTCTGGACTACAACGTGAAGATGTTCAACACCTACAACTACACCCTCTTCGCTCCCGACAACACTGCCATGCAGAAGGCCTTCGCCGATGGACTGCCTAAGTGGAGCGACATCGTGAAGCTCTACGAAGCCTACGAGCTGAAGGTGCAAGAATACAACGAGAACCGCCTGGAGGGCGACCCCGACTACGAGGACACTCCTCAGGACAAGGCCGACCAGGCCCGTGCCAAGGAAATGATCAGGCAGATACGCGACTTCATACGCTATCACTTCGCCACCAACTCCGTCTATGCCGATAACACCGTCGAGGGCGGACGCTTCCAATCGCTCTCGTCGAATGCCACGGGCGTGGCTAAGGAGATGACCGTCAGCGGTGGAGAGGGACGCCTGAGCGTGACCGACGAAGCCGGACATACAGTCACCATCGATGCTGCTGACAGCCGGCGCCTGGTGAACAAGATGGCCCGCGACTACTGGTTCAACAACACCAAGACAGCGGCAACAGCCATCGAGACATCGTCGTTCTGCGCCGTGCACCAAATCTCGGAGCCCCTCTACAACGATGCCTCAAAGCGCTTCGACCAATAATCTATTATAGCGAACTCTAAAGACCATCATACAATGAATGTAAAGAAAGTCATATTCACCGCCCTACTGGGCTTCGCCACACAGATGGCCGTGGCCCAGGGCGTGCGCATATCGGGTACGTTGAGCGACAACGAAGGCCCCGTGATGATGGGTAACGTGGTGGAGATTGATGCCAACAACCGTATCGTCTCGGCTACGCAGACCGACTTCAACGGTAACTTCTCGCTCACCGTGAAGAGCACGAAGAACAAACTGAAGTTCTCATACGTGGGCGACAAGGAAAAAGTGATTACCATAGGCAGCCAGACATCGTTCAAGGTGAGGCTCGCCCCCGCCAACACCCAGCTGAAGGAAGTGAAGGTCATGGGACGGCGCGGACAGTCGGGCGGACTGATGCTGCAGAAGAAGGAAATCTCCGTATCGCAGCAGACCATGTCCATGGAGCAGGTGGAAGGCCTCGCCTTCACATCGGCCGACGAAGCCCTGCAGGGCGAGATTGCCGGTCTCGACATCGTGAGCAACTCGGGTAACCTCGGTGCAGGCACGCAGATGCGACTGCGCGGCGTCACCACCCTTACCGGAGATGCCAACCCCCTCATTGTCGTCGACGACAAGATCTTTGATACTCCCGAGGACTTCGACGTTGCCAACGCCGACGAGGAGGCCTACTCCTCGCTGCTCTCGGTGAACGTGGAGGATATCGCCAGCATCACCGTGCTGAAGGACGCTGCCGCAACGGCCGTCTGGGGTTCGAAGGGTGCCAACGGCGTCATACTCATCACCACCAAGCGCGGTGCACGCGGAAAACCACGCGTGAACTTCTCCTATAAGTTCACCGGCACCTGGCAGCCCGAGGGCTACAAGCTGCTCAATGGCGATGATTACACCATGATGCTGAAGGAGGAGTTCTACAACCCCACGCAGCAGAGCGACCGCACCACAGGCATGGCCGAGCTGAACTACGACCCCAGCTATGCCGACTGGGAGAACTGGAACAACAATACCGACTGGGTGAAAGCCGTCACGCAGTTTGGTGCCATGCAGGACTTCAACGTCAACCTCACCGGTGGCGGACAGAGGGCTACCTTCCGCATCTCGGCAGGCTACAAGCACCAGACGGGTACCATCATCAAGCAGAAGCTGCAGCAGTTCACCACGCGCATGGCCCTCGACTATAACGTGTCGGACCGCATACGCTTCAGCACCAACTTCGCACTCACCTACACCGACAACCTGCAGAACTACTCCGGCCTGCTCGGCATCGCCCAGAACCAGGCGCCTAACATGTCCATCTACCGGCAGGACGGACAGGGCAACGACACCGACGAGTACTTCCTGATGAACCAAACGGCACCGAACCGCAATACCGACATCAAGTCGTCGATGTACTCCAGCTACGACCTCAAAGGCATATACAACCTGGGCAACCCCGTGGCCATAGGCAACTTGGCATGGCAGAAAGACCGCACCTACCGCCTGAACCCCGACTTCACCATCAAGTACGAGATTCTGGGCACGGAGGCCGAAAAGAGCCGACTGACCTTCAACGGGCGTGTCGATTTCGACATCTTCGCGCAGAGCAGGCCCAAGTACTATCCTGCTGCGCTGTCCAACGCGCAGTGGACAGCCTCTAACTACAACTACACCAGCAACTACGAGAACAATCGCTTCCGTATTAGCGGGCGCGCCGAGCTGGTGTTCACACCCTACTTCAAGAACCGCGACTGGTCGGCCACCATGCTTGCACGCTACGAGATGAGCTCGCAGACCAGCAACAACCAGACGGTGGGCATGAACCACCTGCCTAACGGCATCACCAGCAGCACCGTCGATGCATCGCCGGAAACCCCCAGCAGCGGAAACGGAAGGTCAAAGTCGCAGTCGGCGCTTTACAACGGACACCTCTCCTACCTCGACGGACGCTACAGCGTGGGATTTTCCATCCGCGCCGACGGCGACTCGAAGTTCGGACCGAAGAACAAGTGGGCACTCTTCCCCGGCGTGTCGTTGCGCTACAACGTCAGCGACGAGCCCTTCATGCAGTGGAGCAAGAGCTTCCTCTCCATGCTCGGTCTGCGTGCCTCGTGGGGCGTCAACGGTAAGGCTCCCAACAGCGACTACCTCTTCTATAATACCTACCAGGTGTCGGCAGGCAGCTACGGAAAGGGAAATACCAACCTGGCTAACGTGGCCACCCTCGACGGACTGAAGCTCGACGACCTGCGCTGGGAGAAGACCACCAGCTACAACCTCGGCTTCAACCTCGGACTGTGGGACAACCGCATCGAGGTAGATTTCGACTTCTATCATAAGAACACTACCGACATGCTGATGGGCGGAGTGAAGATTCCGTCGTTCACCGGCTATGCATCGATGGCCTACGCCAACGTTGGCCGTATGACCAACGACGGTTGGGAAATGAACATCAACGCCAGGAAGTTCATCAAGATTGGCAAGTTCTCAGCCGACTTCGGCTTCAACATTGCCCAGAACAGCAACATGCTGAAGGAGATGGACGAGAGCGTGCTGCAGTCGATCAACGGTACCACATGGGACCCCTCCGCACGTGGCTCCTATCCCATCCGCGTGCAGCTGAACAACCCGCTCTACTCCATCTACGGCTTCCGCTATCAGGGCGTCTATCAGTACAGCTACCAGTATCTGCAGAACTACGCCAAGGAGCAGGGCTTCGACGCCGTGGCCTACGAGAACTGGATCAATGAGTTCTTGGCCAGCGGCAAGACGGCACCCGTGGCCGTGGGAGCCGACGGTAAGGTCATCATGACCAACACCGGCGAACCCCAGCACATGAAGTACGCCTACGGTTCTACTTATGAGTCCAACTTCCAGGGCGGCGATGCCAAGTACGAGGACATCAACCACGACGGACAGATCAACGCCCTCGACGTGGTCTACCTGGGCAACTCACTGCCGAAGGTGAACGGTGGTTTCAACCTCACCCTCAACTACGGACGCTGGTTCCTGAAGGGACGCTTCACCTACCGCTTCGGCAACAAGGTCGTCAACGCCGCCCGCATGAGCCTCGAGCAGATGTCGGGCACCAACAACCAGAGTGCCACCGTGAACTACCGCTGGCGCAAGGACGGCGACGTCACCCCCATGCCGCGGGCACTCTACATCGACGGCAACTATGGCTGGAACTACCAGAATAGCGACCGCTACGTGGAGAACGGAGGCTTCGTGCGCTTCCAGAACCTGCAGGTGGGCTACCGCTTCGACAACAAGGTCATCAAGAAGTGGGGCCTGAACAATCTGCAGGCCTATGCCTCGCTGAACAATGTCCATGTCTGGACCAAGTACAGCGGCATCGACCCCGAGGTGTCGGCCAGCGGCTACAGACCCGCCATCGATAACTCCAGGACACCGCGTTCCAAGCAGTTCACGCTGACTCTCAATGTGGGATTCTAACTTGACAATTAGTATAATTAGAAACGAGGAATTAGCAATTATGATTACCAATATATATAAAATAATGTGTGTCGGGGCTGCTGCCTGCCTGATGGCCAGCTGCGTGGACACCATCATCCTGCCCGACGACAAGACCGTCGACGAGGACTTCTGGAAGACGAAGGAGGACGTGGCGTCGATGGTCAACGGTGCCTACGCTGCCATGGCGTCGAACACCGTGCTCGACCGGCTCATCGTGTGGGGCGACTTCCGCGGCGATGAGGTCCGACGTACCCCGTCGGCCAAGCTCAGTGCCACTACTACCGCCCTCGACGAGATTGCCGCCGTCAACATGCAAACTACCAACCAGTATGCTGACTGGGCTTCCCTCTACACAGTCATCAATCGCTGCAACATCGTGCTTGACCGCGCTGAGGCCGTGATGCAGGAGGATCCCAACTATACGCTCGGCGACTACCAGGTAGACCGCTCACAGATGCTCGCCCTGCGTGCACTGTGCTACTTCTATCTGGTACGCAACTTCCGTGACGTGCCCTACATCACCAAGGCATACATGAACAACAGCCAGAACATGCAGGTGCCGCAGTCGAATCCCGCTTACGTCATCGACCGCTGCATTGCCGACCTGGAGGAGGCAGCCCAGACGGCCATCGCCGCCCGGGGCTACACCGTGAGCGAATGGCGACGCGTGGGATGGCTCACCGACGACGGCATCAACGCACTGCTGGCCGACCTCTACCTCTGGAGGGCAAGCGTCATGCACAGCAACAGCGACTACCAGCAGTGCATCAGCTACTGCGACAAGGTCATCGAGTCGAAGCGGGCACAGCATACCCGAGGGCGCAACGAAGTGGTTGAGAAAGTCTATCCCCTGGCCGATGCTGCTGACATGTACGACGATATCTACTTCGAACAGAACGCCGAGGAGAGCATCTTCGAGATACAGTCGAGAAGCAATACCTCCGTCTGCTACTATTATTATAAGTATGAGAGTGCTACTGGTGCCGCCGGCGAGGGATGGTTCAAGGCTGCCCCCATGTTTGGCGCATCGCCCCATTCCATCTACAATGCCACTACCAGCCTGAGCGACATTGCGCTGTTCAGCAGCAGCGACATGCGCTACTATTTCTCCTGCTACATCCCCAGCACGGGTGAGGAGGGCTACGATGTGCGCAAGATGATAGCCCAGACGCCCGTCACTGCAAAGACGGCCATCAAGACCCGCGACAGCTACAGCTACGGCGGGCTGAACAGTAACTATAATGTCTATCGCCTCAGCGACGTCATGCTCATGAAGGCCGAGGCACTGGTGCAGCAGGTGGACACCACAGGCTGGAGCGACGAGGAACAGACAGCCCAGCTGCAGAAGGCCTTCAACATGGTGCAGGCCGTGAATGCACGAGCCCTGCATCAGGAGAACCAAGCCGACTCGCTGAAGTGGGCCACGTTCAGTGCCTTCGACAAGACCCAGTTCGAGCGCCTCATCATGCAGGAGCGCCTGCGTGAGTTCTGCTTCGAGGGACGCCGCTGGTACGACCTCATGCGCTACAACTACCGCCACATGACGGGCGTAGACTACACCCGCACAATGGCAGAAATGGTTGATGCCGGTGAGGCGCTCCCCGCCAATGCGAAGGAGATGCTCACACTGATGACGCGCAACCGCGGCAACGAGGCCAGCGGCGTGCAGGCGAAGATGCAGAACGAGGCCTACCTCTACATGCCTGTGCCCAACGCCGACCTCATCGTCTGTCCGCTGCTCAGGCAGAATCCCGCCTACAAGGATACCAAAGAATTTGAAAAGAACTATTAATGTAAAGGAGGAATACGACAATGAAGAAATTTCTTAACCATACGGGTGGCAGGCTGTTTGCCTTTACCATCGTAGGAGTGGCGATGACGACGTTCACCGGCTGTAATCCCGAGCCCGATGAGTCCGACCTCTTCACCGCCACCGGCGAGACGGCTGCCGACTACATCAAGCGCAAGCCGGAACTCTCGGCATTCGACAATATCCTCAGCAAGGCCAGGCTGGACCGCAACCTCTCGGCCTACGGCGAGTTCACGTGCTTCATACCCACCAACGACGCCGTCATGGCCTACATAGACCAGCTCTACAACGACGAGGAAGCTTCCATCCCCCACAACGGCCTGACCGGCAATTCCCTGGAGGCACTCATCGACAACGACAGCCTCTGCAACGACATTGCCAAGTATCACCTGCACTCCAGCGAGGCACTCACCACTATCGACATGGGCGGCGGCACCGGCTCCATCAGCACCATGCTCCGCATACCCATCAGCAGCGACGGCTCCACGGGGCGTGTCGTTCTGAACAAGGTGGCTACCATCATCGAGCCCGACTCG
>OCTX012255072.1_pt1 | contig 13617 bp, 14 predicted proteins | sample 1539691 | NCBI WGS metagenome assembly OCTX01 (sample SAMN02144231, study PRJEB22623) | gut metagenome | biome: sheep rumen | host: Ovis aries | place: New Zealand | reverse complement strand
TGGCAATGCTGATGTTCTCGCTGTTTTCGGCATAGATGACACCGCCCTCGCAGTAGCCCTCCTCGGTATGGCCAATGGTGAGCCGCTCCAAGCGGATGTTCTGGCACTTGTAGAAGTTCAGCACATTGGCGTAGCGCGGCCTGACAATGAGCTTGCAGTTCTTGCCGCCCCGGATAGTCAGGTTATGCACGTTGACAAGCTCGAACTGCCGGCCGTCGAAGCGCTCGCAGCTGACCTTCAGTTCCTTGCTGCCCTCACGTTCGGTGTAGTAGTCGTCTGTCCACAGGTAGCCCATTCGCCGGAACAGCTCCTGGTTGTCCAGGATGTCCGTCAGGTTCAGTTCTGTGTTGTCCTTGATGACAACGATGCGGTTGCTGCCTATGGCGTCGATAAACTCACGGGGGCTGCCGACGATGATTTCTTTCTGCACGGCCTGCGCATGTACGCCCAACATGGTTGTCAGACATTCGGCGAGGATAAGTGTCAGTCGTTTCATAATAGTCATCGTTTTATTCCGCTGTGTTGAAGTAGTCTTCCAGTTCCTTGGTGGCGCTGCCGTCGTGGTTGCTCAGGTCCTTGATGATGCGGCCTTTCTCCAGGAGCAGGATGCGGGTGGAGATTTCAGAGACGAAGCTCAGGTTGTGGCTCGAGATGATGACCGTGGTGCCCAGCTCGCGGTTCATCTGGCTGATGAGCCGGGCCACCGTCATCTGCGACGACGGGTCGAGGTAGTTGAACGGCTCGTCGAGGATGAGCACCTGGGGGTTGATCATCATGGCGCCGATGATGCCCGTCTTCTGGCGGTTGCCCTCCGAGAACTGGCGCAGGTATTTCTTCGTGCCGAGTATCTCGCCGTGCATGAGCGGCTGGTACTGGCTGAGCCGCTCGTCGAGCGTCGCCTTGGGCAGGTTGTAGGCCCGGGCAATGAAGCCGAAGTACTCCTCGGGCGTGTAGAAGTCGATGAGGAAGCGGCCGTCGATGAACGAGCCGGTGGTCTGCTTCCAGGCCGTGTCCTGGCTGACGGCGTGGCCGCCCATCGTGACCTCTCCGGCGGTGGCCTCGATGAGGTCGAGCATGAGGCGCATCAGCGTGGTCTTGCCGGCGCCGTTGTTGCCGACCAGTCCGACGAGCTGTCCTGAGCCGATGGTCAGCTCGGGAATGTCGAGTACGGTCTGCTTGCCGTACTGCTTGACAAGGTTTTCTATCTTGATTTCCATATTATTCTCTGTAACGTTCGAAACATGTGTGGCGGCGGCGCTCGTAGGCGCGTGACAGCCAGCCGATGATGACGGGATAGAGGGCGAAGCCGACGATGCCCGTCAAGGCAAGCACGATGGCGCAGGTCTCAGGCGACAGCAGCCACGTGAAGAGGCAGTAGAGGGCAATGGGGATGATGACCACAAAGCCGTAGAGGTTGACCGAGAGCGAGGCCCCCTGATAGTTGAAGAAGGCCGACTGGAACAGTTCGATGCGCGACGAGATGAGGGCCGTGGGCATCAGCGACAGGTTGGCAAAGCCAGCCGTGAACAGCCACGTGGCCAACAGCAGCCACGGCGACAGCCCGGCCATCCAGATGAGCGGTGCCACCATCAGCGTGGGGATGATGTTGAGCAGGGCGTAGAAGCGGAACTTGTTGCCCAGGATTTCGCGGATGCTGACGGGCTTCGTCCACAGACCGTCGAAGTAGTTGCCCTCGATGCCGAACACCCACTGGCCCAGCATCATCGACGGCGAGAAGATGGCGAACATCAGCATCATGTAGAAGAAGACGTTCAGCCCGTTGACCTGCTGGGTATAGCTGTTGAACACGAACACCAGCGGCAGGATGAGCGTCGCCACGCGCAGCCGCTTGGAGCGCAGCACGCTGATGTACTCCATCGAGAAGAGCGACGAGGCACCGAGGAACAGGCGGTCGGTCCGCGCCTTCGACTCGTCGTAGCGGCGCAGCTCGCAGAGGTAGTTGTAGAACACGGCGACGGCTCCGGCACAGAGCAGCAGGAAAACAGCCACGTGGATGCCCCACGGCATGAAGATGGAGGTCAGCGAGTACATGAAGGCAATAATCTGCCAGACGAGCATCGCCACCAGCACCGGCCACTTGTTGGTCCAGCCCTTGGCCCTGCAGAAGGCCGTGATAGCCACGCCGCCCACCATCGACACGCTGAGCAGCAGCAGGAAGGCCGGCACGACCAGCGCCCAGGGCAGCGTCAGCACGCAGTAGGGCAGCAGCAGGACGGGCACGGTCCAGTTCCAGAACGAGAACAGGTTGGTCGTGAGCAGGAATCGGTTCCACGCCCGTTCGGGTATGGGCTTGCTCTTCAGGTAGTGGTCCATCACCGTCTCGTCGTGCTTCATCAGCAGCTTGTTGATGAAGTCGGGCACGATGATTCCTGCGGCAATGAACGGTATGACAGCCTCCATGCCTTCAGCCGCCCCCGTCTCCTCGTAGATGATGTAGGTGATGGCGCAGCTGACCAACATGAACAGCGTAAAGAAATAGACCTCGCCGAGGAAGCGGCCCCACTTGAAGTCGCGCCGCTTCTGGGTGGCCCACAGTTTGAGAAGTAGTTTCAGCATGACTCTTACCAGATATTACCAGGCGGGGTTGCCGTGTTTCATGGTCATCGTGCCCCTCAGCTCCTTGCCGCCGTTCTGGCGCAGGTAGTAGGTGCCCGTCAGTTCGCCCTGGGGTGTCAGTCGGAAGCGGCAGTTGATGGCCGGGGCCGTCTGCTCTTCTATGTCGCCACTATCGCTTATCGTCAGGTAGCCGTCCCACGTGCTGGCGTAGGCTTCGTATTCGGTGCTGCCGTAGATGCTGCAGTCCTCGACCTCTGGGCCGTTGATCTCGCTGTCGGCAATGACGAAGGTCAGCAGCGGCTCGTCCTTGTCCTTGCACATCCACGCCCCGATGATCTTCTCATCCAGCTCCTCCTCGGTGTACGAAATGGTCTCGGCGAACTTCATGCCGTCCCACTCGAAGAAGTGCCAGCGGGTGTTGGGCTGCGTGGTGCCCTCGCCGATGCTCAGTTCCGTGCCGTTCTTGGGCAGGCGGTACATCAGGCTGACGCCGTCTTTCTGCGGCTTGAACTGGCTGACGACGTTCTCCTCGGGGGTCATCGTCTCGGTCTTCGGGTCGTAGTCGTAGACGCAGAGGGCCTGCTTCTCGGGCAGGTTGCGGTAGTCGGGCTTGGGCGTCACCAGGTTGACCATAAACAGGCGGTGGCCGTTCTTGCGTTGCCAGACGGCGGCCTCCATGCAGTCCAGGTCGCTGTCGCCGGCCACGACGCTGGCGTAGCCGTTATTACGGTCGCACTCAATGCCGCCGCCCGTGTTCTCGTCGGTCAGTTGTGTGAACTTCGGGTCCTTGGCCTCGTCTAACAGCAGTTGCATGACGTCGCTGGGCCAGGCCTGGTTGAAGGCCTTGCAGAGCGTCACGATGTCGGGCCGCTGGCCGCCGCCCTTCACCTTGACGGGGCTTTCCTTCCATGCGTTGGCAATCTGTTCCGGGGTGAGTGGCTTGGCAGGGGCGGCGTCGGCCTTGGCCGTCGGCTCTGCTGATGTGCTGTCGGTGGCCGCTTCGGCGGGGGCCTTCTGTCCCTGCTGCTTGCAGCCGGTTGTCATCGCCATCGCGCAGATGGCCATAAGCATAAGTTTCTTCATCTTATTCTGCATAGTTGTTTTAGTCGGTGGCAGGGGGCGTAGCCTCCTCGTGGCCCTCCTCTTCCTGGTCAATGGGGTGCCAGGTGGGAATGTAGTGGCGGTTCTCGCCCAGCTCGTCGAACAGCTTCTTGATTTGCTCGGGCGTGGCGTCCTTGCCGTCAATCTTGTTGATCGACTCCTCGGGGTTGCCCTCCATGTCGAACGACTCGATGCAGCGGAAGCTGACCTTCGGCAGGCTCTTCTCGACGATGGTGCAGTTGGAGGTCATGCAGCCCGTGCCGCAGCTGCCCTGTGCGCCGACGCCGTGCTCAAAGAAGTTGATGTCGGTGGCAGCCCATGAGTTGGTCAGCACGACGGGCTTGCTGCCGATGATGGAGTAGACCACCTTGATGACCTGCTCGACCGCCTCGACATAGACTTCGGGTGTGCCGTCGCGGTCGACGTCGACGAGGGCGTAGCGGTCGAAGTGGATGTCGTCGGCCGGCGTCTCGTAGAATGGTGAGGCCAGCTGGCGGAAGTCATCGAGATACTTCGTGATGTCGAACGACTTGCTCCACTGGTACTCCTGGGTGTAGTCCTTCATGCCCTCCAGCAGGTCGATGCCGCCGTCGTTGTCGAAGTAGATGTTAGCCACGCGCCACTGGCCGTCCTCAATGCGCATGAGCCAGCGCATGGGGCGGCCCTCCGTCGTGACGGCATCCTTGACGAGGAAGCGCACCTCAGCCGTGCCGTCGGGCAGCAGCCGGGCATTGACGCTGTCGGCACTGACGGCCCCCTCGTAGCAGTCGTAGGTCCAGGGGTCGAGCGGTCCCTCGTCGCCGAAGTCGAAGTATCCGCCGCACTCACAGTCTTTCTGTACGGTCTCTAATTCACTGATCGCCTTCCGCCATTCGCGGGTGCCGAAGCGCTCGTCGAGCGTGGGCATGTCGGCGCTGTAGTGCTCGCGCATCTGGTTCCAGTAGGTGTAGACGGAGTCCACCTGGCTGACGACGGCCTCGACGGTGTTCAGTGTGTCGGCCACTACGGACGTCTGTGCGGAGTCCGCGTCAGCCGGCGCGCTGTTGGTCTTGTTGCCACAGGCGGTCCATGTCAGGGTTGCCACTGCGGCGATGAACAGTTTCTTCATTTCCTAAACTCAAACTTGCGCCACTGTGGCTCTATCTTCAGCTTGCCGGCCTTGCTGGCATGGATGATGTGTATGCTCTCGTCCTTGGCGCCGTAGCCGGTAATCGTGGGCGTATAGCCGCTGATGACGTCTTCGTCGTCGGTCTGGGGCTCGTCGGTGACGAAGTAGCTGATTCTGCCGTCTCGGCACACGACGTAATAGCAGATGTGCATCATGTCGCGGGTCAGGGCCACCAGGTCCTTTGCCGTCCAGGGTGCGTCGGCCTCGGGCTGTACGTGGAAGATGCCCTGCAGACGGTGCATCTCGTCGGTGACGCCTATCGTCTGCATCCGGCCCTTGAACTCGCCGAACATCAGCCAGTTGTCGTCGGCGTCCTTCATGCAGAGCACGGGACTGCCGTCGAGGTCGACGATGGCCATCTCGGTGAAGTCCTGCTCGCTGGCCCGCTGCCAGTCGCTGTCGACGAAGTACTGGTATTCGAAGTCGCCGATGAGCGTCTTTGCGAAGTGGTGCTCCATGCCGTCCCAGCTGTACACCAGGTCAACGTTGGCCTCGTCGGGGAACGAGTAGTATTCGTGGATGACGAAGTCGGTGCCGCGGCGGGGCAGGGTCCAGCCTATCTCCAGGTCGCTGAAGGGCTTCTTGTACTGGTCTACCGGGCTCAGCTCGGCCTTCATCGTCTCGGTCTGCGGGTCGTAGTCGTACCAGCAGAGCAGGTGTTGCACGGGGTCGTGCTGCTCGTAGAGGCTGACGGCGAAGATGCGGTGGCCGTTGGTGCGGCGCCACATGCAGCACGTCATCTGGTCGACGTCGGTCAGTGCCGTGTATTCGGCGTAGCCGTTGGCGGGGTCGATGATGATGGTCAGCTCGTCTTCCTCGTCGCTCTTCAGTGTCAGGGCCGAGCCGCTGCGCTTGGTACCTTTGGCGGGGAGGTCGTTCTGACTGAGAACCTCGCCAACCACCCACGTGGGCAGTGCCTGGTGGAAGGCCTTGAGCAGCGTCACGACGCTTGGCGACTGTCCGCCGCCTTTGACGCTGATGGCCGTCGTGCGCCAGCGGGCGTTGACGTCCGAGTTTGAGAGCATATCAGTAGCATTCGCAGTCAGACTGACGAGCAGGCTGACCGCGCAGAGTAGTATTTGTTTCATTTTCATATCGTCACTTTAGTCCGCCCCACGTGCCGCGGATGCGCTTGCAGCCGGTGTAGAGGGCCGGGCAGTTGAATACTTTGTAGAGCTGACTATCAGGCTCGCGAATCAGTTCCACCGAGCGCTGTTCGGTGTCCCAGCCCTTGCCCATGACGTAGACGTAGACCACCGTGCCGTCGCCCGAGATCTGCAGCTCCTGGTGCTTGTTCACGCTGGCCTTCATCTCGACGGTGTAGGGCAGGGTGGGGGCATAGCCGTTCTGCGGCGTGGCCCCTTTCAGCACGGCGGCGGGCAGGTAGCGCTGGCCGTAGGTGTCGCCGGCCTTGGCCTGCAGCTTGTCCTTCAGGCGGGGCAGCACCGAGCCGACGTTCGTCGGGTAGTTGATGAGGCGCAGGCAGCGCTCGCCCTCCTGCGGGTTGCGGCCGTACATCTCCATCGCCATCACCATCAGGGCGGCGGTGCCGTGGGGCGTCTTGCCGAGGAACTCCTTGTACAGGGCCTCGAACTCCTTGTAGTCCGACGGCACGTTCGTGAACGTCACCGTCCCCGTGGCCTGGCGATCGTAGCGGTCGGCGGTCAGCGTGCCTTTCTGCGTGTAGGTGTGGTTGCCGCGCTTCCACGTGCCAGCCTGGGCAAAAGCCTGCTGGCAGCTAAAAGCCACCAGCAGGACGATTATGGTTTGTCTGATGTTCATATCTTTTTTAAGATTACTGTGCAGGTTCAATGGGCTGGGCCTGTACCCCAGGACGACGCCTGGCGGCCATCTCCTTCAGCTTGTCCTTGCCCTTGAAGGCGAATACCCAGATGAGGAATCCGGCCAGTGCCAGCAGACCGATGCCCAGCAGCGGACGGTAGAAGAGCCAGGCCAGTGCGATGACGATGAGCGACCAGACGACGCCCACCACCGTGCAGACCACGCCGACGCCCCAGCCGAAGATGTTGGCAATGAACGGCACCACCTTGAGGATGGTCTCCAGGAAGCCGAAGATGCCCTTCAGACCGGCAATGACGAGCATGATGCCGACGATGCGGAGAATCCAGAGCCACGTGTTGTTGGCGGCGTGCTCTGACTCAAAGATCTCGGCCGAGTCCTGGACACCCATGACGAGCGTCTGGAACGTCTTGCCGTTCTTAGCCTTGAACTTGGTGAACGTGTCGCCCTTCACCTTGGCAATGATGGTCACCTTGGCCGGCACCACCTTCTCGAACGTCACGCGGACGTCGCCCACCTGCGGAGCGGCCGGCGTGCGGCCGATGTAGAGCACGTTGCCCTGCTGGTGAACGTAGTCCAGATCTACCTTGTTCTCCTGCGGAATGCTGTCGCCGATGACCGTCTTCACCGAGTCGGGCACGGCCTGCGTGTTAGCGTTAGGGTTAGTGTTAGAGTTCACAGCCTTGCCGTTGATGCGCAGGTCGATGTCGCGGCTGGCCTTGTCGTACTGAGCCAGCAGGTCCTTGTTGAGGTCGAGCACCACGGCCTCGCGGCTCGACATCGAGTGGAACAGCGACTCGGGCAGCTTGTAGGCACCGAACTTCACGTTCTCGGCCCACTGCTCGCCGTTCTCCACCTGAGCCAGCACGAAGTTGCGCGTCTGGTAGGCGGGGTCCTTGAACTGCGAACTGTTCACCGGTGCCCACGTCCACTCCAGCGAGTAGGTGTAGGTGGTCGTCGTCACCTCTTTGCCGCCGAGCTTGTCTTCCTTCTTGGTCTGCTCGTGCTCCACCCACTGGTAGTATTCCACGCGGCGCTGCAGTCCGATGGCCGTCTCGCTGAAGCCGAACTTGTCGTCGGTCAGCACGTCCTCGGTCGTAGCCAGGGCCGAGGCGCATACCAGTTCGCCCTCCATAGCCGGGTCCATCTTGTTGGGGTTCTCCATGTCGATACAGACCTTCTCAGCCTCGTTCAGCATCTTGTCGGTCTTCACGGCGCGTCCTTCGTTCCACCACAGCAGTGCCGTGGCCAGGCAGAACATAATGAACCCTGAGCCGATACTCTTGAACGAGTTGCCCACGCGGGTTCCGTAACCAGTAGTTGTTGTCTCTGTGTAAGCCATAAACTTTTGTTTTTAATGATTGATATTGGAGTTTAAATAATTGTCGTTACCTCTCGTGTTTTGATTTCTGTGCCCAATCTTCAATCTTGATGCCTGGGATATGGTCGAAGTGCTTTAGATTGGATGTGAAATATCTGTTACGAAACAATTTTCTTCGCCAACGGTCTCCACTTTGTCAAGAACTAATTCGTTGTTCTTGATAATCTCGATGCAGATATCTGTGTCAAGCAAATATTGTTTCATAGTTTTACCGTTTTTCAACAATTCTTCCGTAGTAATCGTGATTCCTCAGGCTGTTAGCCTCGATGTTACTCCAATCGCCTTTGAAGCAAGTGCGGAGATTGGGGCGCAACCGTTTCTTGTCAGCATTGGTACGCATTGAATTTGACAATTTGGCTATAAGGTCAAGTTTGTCACTGTTGCTTAACGATGCCAATGCCACCATATACATATCTGTAATGCTTCTTGTTTCTAACATAAGTAATTATGATTTTGCAATTCGCCTGCAAATATACGAAAAGATTTGGAAAAACGAAACATTTAGGCGGATTTTTTTACTTTACTTTTACGCCTCTCGGAAATTTTGCTTAACTTTGCAACCGTGAAAAGCTTTATCAGACTATTCCTGATGCCCGTGGTGGCGGTGCTGCTCATTGTGCAGTGCGGCCCTTACACCTATCATCCGAAGCTCGTGCTGCTCGACTCGCTGGCCGACCGTAATGCCGACAGTGCCGTAAGCTTCTGGCATGATTGATTCGGCCCTCTACTGTTACCATATTCTTTACTGGTGGCTACTCCCCCTTGCACCGAAATAACAATTATTAACAAAGAAAAGTGCGAGATTAGAAGGTCTTCGCCGTTAGAACTATAGAAGTAAAATGAAAAAGTAAATGTATGGGAAAGATAATATTTCACCCTCTTTGTGTCATGCTCTTTTTGTTAGCAGCTTTAAACAGTTGCAGTAGTGATGATGATGGTAGAAATGTACCATCAGAATTGCATGGCACATGGGCGTTTGTTAAAACTGCTGATGATTCTTCGTCAGAAAGATACATTTTTTATAGTGATGGCACGTTAGAAGTCTATGGAATGTTTCCTGATTTTTTTCCTTCAACAGGGAGTTACCATTACTCTTTGCAATTGGATGAAAGAACCGAAAAAGATGCGTTGTCATCTGGAACAATGTATGTTGATGACACCTTTTTTCTCTTCACGATTAGAAATAATCATGAAAACCCTGAGATATTGGAATTGGTGTTATTCCATTCCACATTGTCTGGAGAGGGAGCTATAGTATTACAAAAGAAATGAACAGTAAGGCACATGTTTTTAAGAAATCCCTCCACCTGATTATCTTATTGGTTGGTGTGGCGTTATCCGATGTCTCGTCGGCTAACGCCCAAGTGGCTTTTGGCATAAAAGGCGGGCTGAGCATCAACAGCCTTTACCTTGATAAGGATGATGATCAGGTGGAAGTGCTTAGTCGCCCAGGCTTCTTTTTCGGCCCAACAGCCAGGCTGAGTCTTCCACTCGATGGCTTAGGTCTTGATGTAGCCGTCCTTTATGAACAGCGTAATGCAAAACACAAGTCGCTTGAACTTATTCCCAAGGGAGAGCATCCTACCCTTGTCAGACACCAGCAGATAGCTGTTCCTGTCAATCTGCGTTATGACGTGGACTTGAATGAGATGTGGGGCTTCTATGCCTACGCCGGACCGCAGGTGGGCTTTAATGTAGGCAAGGAGATTCGGTTAGACTACGGTACGTATGTGCCTGCCGACGTGACGGTGGCCATTAACGCCGGATTAGGCGTTGCGCTGGCTGACCATCTGCAAATGTCTGTCGGTTACCTTTGGTGTTACGGCAAGACTGCCGACATCTGGATTAACAGAGGCAATCCCTATGCCCGGGAGATTGACAAAGCTCGTATCGGTGGTTGGCAATTCAGCATCTGCTATATGTTGTAAAAAAGCTACTCATAGGATAGTTGCCAAGAGTGCTGTATGTTAATGATTACCACTATCGCTTTGTCATTCGCAAGAAAGTGGATTCGCCAGATATCAACCTTATTTTGTTGTCGTAAAACCTGCACTTCCTGCACTGACCACTGAGCTTCAGCGGGTTACGCTGCTGGAAGCACCGTTTTTCCTGCACTGAACAGCCCATCTTTCCTGCACTGGCATAGCTTGTCAGGAGCGCGTTGTTAACATATTTTAGGAAAGCAGTCAGCCTTTCTTCAAGCCTTGACTGCCGGATTTTCAAGCCTTGAAAAACTGTTTTTCCGGCCATGAAAAAACGTTCATCGACCGTGAATAAAGAGCAGAATGCCGCCCGCCGCCCCCTCTCCGGCAGAGGTCAGTGCAGGAAAATCGGCCGGCCAGTGCAGGAAAATCGGCACTTCCGGCAGCGTAACCCGCTGACATTCAGCGGTCAGTGCAGGAAGTGCAGGTTTTTCGTCCTGGTACTGTTACCCTGTGCCTATCTACAGAATGGAAAAGACGGTCATGAGGACTGCCAATTTGCCAGCTGATTACACATTTTGTGTTACACATTTTGTGTAATCAATATTTTTTGTTATCTTTGCAGCAGATTTGGGAACTGTATAATATATAAAGGTATGGAAAATCCGTTTATCATCAAGTCGTATGAATCAAAAGAGCTGTTCTGCGATCGTGAGGAAGAACTGCAGTTGATGCTCCGAAACTGCATCAATGGTACCGACATGACACTCATCTCACAGCGGCGTGTGGGAAAAACCGGACTTGTGCTTCGTCTATTTGATGAACTGCACGATGTAAGGCCAGACATCCATACGATCTACTTCGATATTTTTGCTTCACGCAACATTGACGACTTTATCAAACTGATGGCAGAAGCCACCATGAAGCGATTTCCGTCTAAGACATCGGTGGGCGAAAAACTCCTGACGTTCATTAAATCACTCCGTCCGCAACTCTCGTTTGACACTATCACAGGGGAGCCTCAGTTGCAAATAGCCTATCAGACAGCCCATGAAAAGGAATTTACGCTGAAGGGACTTTTCGACTTTCTCGACAGACAAAACGAAAAGATAGTAATTGCCATCGATGAATTCCAGCAAATCCGTGACTACCCAGAACAAAACATGGAAGCCTTGCTTCGAACCTATATCCAGCAGACCCACAATCTGTGTTTCATTTTCTGCGGCAGCAAGAAGCACATGATGGCTGACATATTTGCCAACGAAAAGAAGCCGTTCTACAATAGTACGACCTTCGTGTCACTCGACAAAATATCCAAAGAGTCCTACTCGACTTTTATTCGTCGTCTGTTCAATGAGCGACAGCGCAGTATTACCGATGAGGCATTGCAATTCATCTTGGATTGGACTCGCCGCCATACCTATTATACCCAACAGTTGTGTCATACCGTATATGCCAATGACAGTGAATCCATCACCATCGATGATGTGAAAATTGCCTGCGAAGAATTGATGAAACAAGGTGAGGCCGTCTATCTCCAGTATCGCCAGATGCTGACAGACAAACAATGGAGCTATCTTATCGCAGTAGCCAAGGAAGGAAGTGTTCAGCAGATTACAGCCTCAGCCTTTCTCAAAGACCATAAGATTGGTACGCCCTCCGCATCACGTCGTCTCGCAGAAGCTCTGTGTGAGAAAGGACTCCTTAACGACAATGTTACACTCGAGGGAACGATTTACTCCCTAAACGATGTTTTCCTTTCTCACTGGATGGAACGTTTATGACGCAGACTGTCATTGGGCCATCATTGCGAGGCAGAATACGACATCGCCAAGAAGCAGGTTGTAGGCGATTTACTTAATGATGACCTTCTGACCGTTCTCTATATAGACACCGGGCGTGGTAGGCTTTGCCTTGAGGCGGATGCCATCTACGGTGTACCACTCGGCGGGAACAACGGGCTCAGTGACGGTATTAATGCCTGATGCGTCTTCTATCTTAACCGAGAAGTCCTTTGTGATGTTGAGGCCGTTCCACTGGTCATCCACTGCGATCATCTGACCATTGATAGTATCGCCAGGCTTGTAGCCGTAACTATTGAGCACTGTGCCGTTGAGTCTCCATTCGAGATTCATAGGATTTTGAGAGAAGATGAGTTCCTTGTTGTCGTCTGTAAAAGGAATCCACTGACCATTGATGTTTACCTCAGCACCAGGGATTTGGTAGACTACACCATGATAGTATCCCTTCTCGAGGGGAGTGGTTTCATTGGTGCTGAATTTTGTGGGTAGAGATGTAGGCATGAGATATTTCTGGAAGAATCCTGCGGGATTCATCAGTTGGAGTGGTTGGGTTTCTGGCTGACCGTCAATAATATCATTTGTGTCTCCGTCTCCATTCAAGTCAAATCTGATATAGTCAGTGAGGGCGGTAGACCTGATCATTTCTAACAGCTCGTCTACATCAGCCACATCAGCCTTCATCTGGAAGCACAGGCTTGCAATAGCTACATTCACATAATTTGTATGTGATGTGGCATATTTTCACCCGTTAATGCTTCATTCTGCTTCAATTCTTCCTCATCACTCAGTGGTATGACGGGGGAAAGCACGCCCAGAAAATAATATATTATTTTTAAATCACAGGGGGTATTTGCTACTTTCACATATTTCATTACTTTGATTGATATCTCACTTTTTGCTTGTTGCGATAGTTACTAATAAGTGGGAATTTGGTTGGGTGTTCTTATCAGAATTAGCCATTGATGCTAAAGAATACCAGCCATGCTCATCAGCTTCATACTCTCAGTTGTATATTTTGTTCCTTAAGTATCATTCTTCTGTTTCAATATTTGTTCATGCAGCAAATATAATAAAATTGTTTAGATTACACAAATCCTTAACACTTTGTTTATTTAATCATAAATCATAGTCACTTTTGTTGGTGGCAATTCAGTAACTTGAATTTCAGAAAATATTGATACTGTTTGGGTTGTTATTGATAAATTCTATTAAAGCATCATATCGTTCTCAATCTCTAGGGTCGACAACTTTTAAGTTTGAGTGTTTAATTAATGTATCAAATAAACTCCATTCAGTGTGTGCGTGTTCGCTTGGGGAGGATGAGATTATTCATCATCATATGATTTCATAGTTATCATATCATAGTGGGTGTTCTAGCGTCATACCAGTATTGAGCCTACTCATAAGTTGTTTGTATTCTTCAGCGCTATAATTACCAGCACCGTACTCCCACATCATATCTCTGATTCTGGTCGCTTCTGCTACTCTGAGGTGTTCTATGTGTTCGTAGCACTGTTTGTCTCATACTTCTACCTGTCAAATGATAGGCAGTATGTCTACTGGGTTGATATGGATGATTTCTATGGGTTGGTTGTTCTGCGCATAACTTTCAGGAATGACAACAGCCATTCATGCTACGAGGAAATACTTTAAGAATGTCTTTAAGTAAGAATGATACTTTCACGCCATACGCATTCCGTCTTGTCGCTATGGACTCCGTCGCCCTGCACTGTGAACGCCCATCGGGGGATGAGGAGAAGAGGCATCTTGCGGCGAGACCATCATTTAACCTGTGCCTATCTATGGGCGACAGCCGTGCCAACTTGCCTCCATATCCCTATGCAGCTTAATATGGCATGCTTTCTT
>OCTX012240395.1_pt1 | contig 13620 bp, 10 predicted proteins | sample 1539691 | NCBI WGS metagenome assembly OCTX01 (sample SAMN02144231, study PRJEB22623) | gut metagenome | biome: sheep rumen | host: Ovis aries | place: New Zealand | reverse complement strand
TTTTTGTTCTTTTAAGAAAACAAGAAGATCATTTGCACTTAACAGTCCCTTCATGTTTGAATAACAAATAGAATCCCCATTAAAAATAGGATGACAATCATCTTTTTGACTAATTAAGTAGTATAATCTATCATTTTCATTAATTTCTTTTTTCTCTATAAGTTCTTCTTTTAATTCTTTTTCACCATTAAATAAAGCCGTATATTTTAAACAACTTAAAAGTTTACCATCTTCCTTATTAAATGGTATTGGAGTATATTCTTCTCCAACCTTCTTACCTAAATAATATCTAGCCATTGCAAAACTCTCCCTTTAATTTTGGTCATATTATAAAATAACCCTTTTATCATGTCAAATTTCAAAAAAATAGAATATTTTCATATTCTATAATTTTATATTCTTCAAATCATTTAAAACTTGAATGAATATTTCTTTTGTATCATCAAAAGTTAATAATTCATTTACTTTATCAATATCAACCCACATAACTTCTGCAATTTCTGTATCTTGCTTATGCGCATCAAAGCTAATTGGTTTTGCTAAGTAAAAAATAACATCCTTATTTATCTTATTATTAACATTGTAATTAATAAAGTATTTGTAGTTTTCTAATACTTCTACATCAATATTGGTTTCTTCCTTTGTTTCTCTTATTGCAGTTTCTATTTCTGACTCATTTTCTTCTACATGTCCCTTAGGAAAACCAATATGACCATGATTTTGTTTAATAAGTAATACCTTACCATCATGTATGGTAATAGTACCACATGACACTTCGTGTTTCATTATATCCTCCATCATTATAATAACACAAAAAGAAGTAACTATTGTAAGTTACTTCCATTATTTGAACCATTATTTACAATTTGTGGGTTAACAGTTGTCACCGGATTTGGTTGAACAACTTGTGATTGAACCTGTGGTTGTACTTGTGGTTGTACTTGCACTTGAGGTTGTACTTGCACTTGTGGTTGAACCTGTGGTTGTACAACAGGTTGAACAGGTGCTGTTTGTTGAACTGGTGTAACTGTTGAAGAATTTGTACCTCCTACAACAGGAATACTTGCTTCATCTAACTTAGCACCATTATTATTTATTTTCTTTTTCATTTTTAATTTATAAATTGGATCATTAGCACGTTTCTTATTTAAAGATTTTATAATTTGAATAACTACTACAATTATTCCAACTCCACCTATAACAAGAACTGCATATTGAACAATTAAATCATAATTAGCTGTCTTTTTTACTGTAATTATATATTTATTTGTGTGTTTCTTATCAACTGATGTAACTTCTACAACAATATTAGATCCATTCTTAATATTAGTGTTTCCACGTACAACAACTGATGAACCATTTACAGTAGATACAGCATTAACACCTATAGATGTAACATCACTTGCCACAGTAATTTGATATTTAAATACATCAGGTTTAAAGTTTATTTTATAACCAGATAATACAAGATCAGAAAGAGTTGCATCCTCATTCTTATTGTAAAGACCTTCACCTTTATCTACTCTTTTTAAATAAAATGTATAAACTGTGTGAGCAACACCATCAGCACTTGTTACATCTAAATCAATAATATTATCCCCAATAGCAAGTTCAGTATAAACTGTATTACCAGATACTTCCAATTTATTAGTTTCACTTACTGCTTTAACAATAGCGTTTGATACATTTGGTGTATAAGTTAAAGTAATATCTTTGATATCATACGTTACTTGAAGCGAAGGATATTCAGTTATGTATTTAGAAAATACAAAATTATTTCCTTCCGTATTCTTTACAGTTTTATCAAATGTTACTTCTTTTAAAAGAGAATTCCCATTTGTAACATCTCTTGGCTTAGTTACTTCAACTTCTGTAGTTTCAACATATCTATTTAAAGTAAGCATATTACTACGTAGAATTTCTGAAAGAGGTTTTGCATCCATCGTAGAATCTTGAACAATTAAGTTATTTATAATAATTTGATCAGTAATATCTTTAGTAATCTTCTTACTTATTCTACAAGTATAAGTAATTGCTCTTGTACTTACTGCTTTACCGGAAAGATTAAATGTTAAACTATCTCCTTCTTTATTAGTAAGACCTTCATCTATAGAAGATACATTACACGATAAAGCATCTGGTAATGTTAAAGTTCCTGATATTTCTTTATATTCATATCCAATGCTAATACCATCTATTGAACAAGTAAAAGGACTTCCATATTTATGTGAAGATCCATCACATTTCATCTCATAAGCTCTAACAAAACTTGGAATAAACAATACAACCAATAAAACAAAATATCTTATTACTTTCTTCATATATTCACCTTTTCTACTCTAATAAGATTTTAGCATAAAGAGTATTAAATATAAATATGACTTAAAAATAAAAAACAAGAGTTTTATCTCTTGTTTATTTCTTCTATTAATATTTGGTTAACTTTACCAGGGTTAGCAGTACCACGTGTTTCTTTCATAACTTGACCAACAAAGTAACCTATTATATTAGTTTTACCACCTTTATAATCAGCTATTTGAGCTGGACTATTATCAAGAATCTTAGTAACAATATCAAGTAAAGCGCCATCATCAGAAAGTTGTTTCATTCCTTCCTTCTCCATGATAGCCTCAGGTTCTTCTTTTCTCTCTAACACAAGTTTAAATAATTCTTTACCTTGTTTAGAAGAAATAGTACCATCTTTAATATTATTTATAATAACTGCTAATCTCTTAGCTGATAAATATAAATCAGTAATATTAATATCTTCCTTATAAATATATCCTAATACTTGAGTACAAATCCAGTTTGCAGCATTCTTAGGATCAGCTCCATTAGCTACACACTCTTCAAAATAATTAGCTACATTAATATCTTTAATGATTATTCTCGCATCATAATCAGATAATCCATATTCAGAAATATATTTTTCTTTTCTTTCATATGGTAATTCAGGAATAGTTGAAGCAATTTCATCAATCCAAGCTGGATCTAACTTAAACTTAGGTAAGTTAGGATCAACAAAATATTTATAATCGATTGCATCTACTTTACTTCTCATACGAATAGTAGTACCAGTTGCTTCATCCCAACGACGAGTTTCTTGTTCTACTTCATCATATCTTCCTGCATCTTTTAAATCACTTTGTCTTTCAATTTCATAATTAATTGAATCTCTTACAGATGAGAATGAGTTAACATTCTTAATTTCTACCTTAGTTCCTAAAGTATCAGGACTATCAGAAATAGATACGTTAACATCACATCTTATTTGTCCTTTTTTAGAGTCAGCCTCTGATATACCACAGTATTGATAAATAGCTCTTATATATTCAAGATAGGTAACAGCATCATCGGCTGAATGAAGACAAGGAGTAGTTACTAACTCAAGAAGTGGTACACCTGCTCTATTATAGTTAATAGTAGATGTATCATAAAGATGAGTTAATTGAGCAGCATCTTCTTCTAAGTGAAGATTATCAATGTCTACTCTAAAAGTACTTCCATCTTCTCTTTCAATATCCATATATCCACCCATACCTACACAATCTTCTGGTGGGTTTTGAGTAATTTGATATCCTTTTGGTAAATCTGGGTAATAGTAATTTTTACGTTCAAAATACATATACTCAGGCTGTTTAGCATGTAAGATTTTAGACATCATAATTGCCATTCTTACACATTCTTTATTTACAACAGGTAAAACACCTGGAAAAGCCATATCTACAGGAGATACATTACAGTTAGGAGTTTCATCGTAGCTATTTCTACCACTTGAGAATGCTTTACTATTTGTTTCAGAAACTTCACAGTGCATTTCAAGACCGATTGTTACATAATACTTAGACATATTATTTAACCTCCTTTGCAATTTGACCTTTATAATCCATCTTAGATTCAATTGCGTATGCAATGTTTAATACATTAACATCATCATAAGTTTTACCAGTAATATTTAAACCTACAGGTAAACCATCAATGAATCCATCTGGAATAGTAATTGAAGGGAAACCACCAAAGTTACCAATTTGTAAATGTTCATCTAATACAGATAATTCATCATCTGATACTGCATCTTTATCATTTTCCAACTTAGTTGCAACACCAGTACCAACTGGTAAGATTAAACCATCATAAGTTTTAAATAATTCTTTCATCTTATCAACGATTAATCTTCTAACTCTTTGAGCATTCTTGAAATATCTATCTTGGTTTTCTGATTGTAATACATAAGAACCAATTACAAATCTTCTCTTAATTAAAGGAGAGAATCCTTTAGTTCTATGATCCTTCATCATTTCAATATAAGAACTTCCCTCACCTCTTGATCCAAATATGAATCCAGTTAAGTTAGACATATTTGATGTAGCCTCAGCACAAGAGATAACTACATATGTGGAAGGAATAGCATTTAATAATGCTTGATCAATAGACACTTCATCAACTTCAATACCCATGTTCTTAATCATTTCTATTTTTTCCATGAAATTATCTAAGTGTTTACTGGTTTCTTCAGGTAAATTAGAATAATTATTTTTATCAACGATTTCTTTAATATAGAATAACTTCTTACCTTTAACATCTCCATTTAATGAATCAGCTAAATGAATATCACTTGAATCCCAAGAAGTCATATCATTAATATCTTTACCCTTCATTGCATCAACAACAATAGCAGCATCTTCAACACTTCTAGTTAAAACACCACAATGGTCTAATGATGAAGCAAATGGGAATAATCCATATCTAGAAATCATACCATATGTTGGTTTATATCCAACAATACCACAGAAAGCAGCAGGCTTTCTAATTGAGTCTCCAGTATCTGATCCTAAAGCATATGGATAACATCCAGCAGCAACTGCAGCAGCAGATCCTGAAGAAGATCCAGCACACATACGTGTAGTATCCCAAGGATTTAATACTGTTCCAGTGTGACAAGTAGTACCTGTACCACCCATACCAAATTCATCCATAGCTGTTTTATTAACAGGAATAGCACCATGACTATATAAATTCTTTACTGCAGTAGCATCAAAAAATGGTACATAATCCTTAAGTGTATTAGATGAACCAGTTGATAGAATTCCTTTAGTTGAATAATTATCTTTAATTCCAAATGGAATACCAGATAATACATCATCAGTAACTTCTCCACCTTTTTGATCATCTAAAATAGTAACAAATGCATTATATTTTTCTTCTATTTCATGAGATTTCTTTAGAGATTCTTGAACTAATTCTTCAGATGTAACTTTACCTGATTTTAATTCTTCATGTAATGTTCTAATATCTTTATCCATCATATTATTCAACCACCTTTGGAACTTCTACTTCTCTACCGTCAACTGCATCTGCATTCTTAAGTAAGTCTTCAATTGCAGGAGTTTCAGTTGCAACATCTTCTCTTAATTCAAAAACAAAATCATCTAATGCATGTGTCATTGGTTTAACATTTTCAATACCTTCAATCTTATTAATCTTATTAATATTTTCATCAATAATACTGAATTCATCTAAAACCATTTTATTTTCTTCAGGAGTAAGTCCAATCATTAATAAATCAGCAAGTTTATCAACCTTTTCTTTAGTAAAATCACTCATTATTCTTCCTCCTTCACTTTTATTCCAAGTTCTCTTAATTGTTCAAGAGTTAATCTACTTGGAGATCCCATCATTAAATCTTGACCAGAAGCACTTGTTGGGAACGCTTGTACTTCTCTTAAATTTGGTTCATCTTGTATTAACATTAATATTCTATCAATACCAGGAGCCATTCCTCCATGTGGAGGACAACCATACTTAAATGCTGTGAAAATAGACTTGAATCTTTCTTCTACTTCTTCTCTTGTATAACCTACAATTTCAAATCCTTTAGCTAGGGAATCTAAATCATGGTTACGGATAGCTCCCGAAGCCATTTCATTACCATTACAAACAAAATCATATTGGTAAGCTAAAATATCTTCTTTATTATCTTTATCATAATCTTTAATTCCTCCATGAGGTAAACTAAATGGATTATGACAGAATTCTAACTTTTTAGTTTGGTCATTCATTTCAAACATTGGGAAATCATTAACAATACATAACTCTAATTTGTTATGATCAATTAATTCACATTTTTCTCCAATGAAGTTTCTCATTTGACCAGCATATTTTTGTGCTAACTTTTTATTTCTATTAGCAATAAAGAACATAACTGAATCAGTTTTCATATCAAACTTATCAATTAAATCATTTCTTTCTTCTTCAGTTAAGAATTTATCAATTGGTCCTTTTAAAGAACCATCTTCCATTAAAGTGATATAACCTATTCCAGGCATACCAATTGAAGAAGCATAATCAACTATTTCATTAAACCAAGAGTTTGAATTTTTACCTATGCCATCTACAACTATTGTCTTAATAACACTATTCTTAAATGGTCCAAATGTAGTATCTTTTAGTACTTCACTTGCATCTTTAATTATAAGTGGGTTTCTCAAATCTGGTTTATCAGAGCCATATAACTCCATAGCATCTTTATATGCTATTCTTCTAAATGGAGGCTTAGTTACTTCCTTATTTGAGAATTTAGTAAATACATCATAGAAAATTTCTTCTCCTACTTTTAATACTTCCTCTTCCTCAACAAAAGACATTTCTAAATCTAATTGGTAAAATTCTAAAGTTCTATCTGCTCTTGCATCTTCATCTCTAAAGCAAGGAGCAACTTGGAAGTATTTACCAAATCCTCCTACCATAAGTAACTCTTTATATATTTGAGGTGCTTGAGGTAAAGCATAGAACTTTCCAGGAAAAAGACGTGAAGGAACTACAAAATCTCTTGCTCCTTCTGGAGAAGAAGCTGTTAATATTGGAGTTTGTACTTCAGTAAATCCTAGATCATACATTTTATTTCTTAAGAAATGAAGAACTTCAGCTCTTAGCTTAATGTTATCTCTAACTTTCTCATTTCTCATATCTAAATATCTATATTTAAGTCTTACATCTTCTTTAGTATTTTTAGAAGACATAATTTCAAAAGGCAATTCATGTTCACTTTCAGCTAACATATCTAAAGTATCTACTACTAATTCTACTGAACCAGTACTAATTCTATCATTGTAAGTATCTTCCGATCTCTTTCTTAATTTACCAGCAAGTCTTACAACAGATTCTTTAGCAATACCTTTAAACATATCGTCATCATTTGAAACAGTTTGAAGTGTTCCAGTTTCATCTCTTAAATCTAAGAATAAAACTCCTCCATGATCACGAATATTTTCTACCCATCCAGATACAACTATTTCACTTCCAACTAATGATTCGTCGATATCCTTTATAAGATGAGTTCTATATTTATTCATTGGAATCATCCCTTTCTAATTATTAATAATCACAATTACCAGGTGTTCTAGGATATGGAATAACATCTCTAATGTTTTCAACCCCAGTTAAATACATAATTAATCTTTCAAATCCCATGCCAAATCCAGAATGATAACATCCACCAAATTTTCTTAAATTTAAATACCATTCGATTTGGCTTCTATCTACACCATGGATTTTAACTAATTCTTCTAAGTTGTCTAAATTTACTTCTCTTTCAGATCCACCCATAAGTTCTCCAGAACCAGGCACTTCTAAGTCAACAGCAGCAACTGTTTTTCCATCATCATTAAGTTTCATATACCAAGCCTTAATATCTTTAGGCCAATTATATATAAATACTGGAGCTCCAAAGTGATCAGTAATCCATCTTTCATGCTCTTTAGCAATATCTGATTCATAATCAGGAGTAAATTCCCATTTCTCTCCTGAGTTTAATAATAAATCAATTGCTTCATGATGAGTAATCTTAACGAAAGCATTATTAACAACTTTTTCTAATCTTTCAATTAATCCTTTAGATACAAAACTATCTAAGAATTTTAATTCTTCACTACATTTATCCATTACATCTTTAACAACATATTTTAACATTTCTTCTTCAACATTCATTAAGTCATCTAAATGCATAAATGCCATTTCTGGTTCAATCATCCAAAACTCATTTGCATGTGTTTTAGTATTAGAATTCTCAGTTCTAAATGTAGGACCAAAAGTATAAATCTTTTTAAATGCCATAGCAAAAGTTTCACCATGTAATTGTCCTGAACCAGTTATATATGTTTGTTTACCAAATAAATCTTGTGAAAAGTCCACTTTACCATCTACTTTAGGAACATTATTCAAATCTAAAGTAGTTACTTTAAACATTTGATCTGATCCCTCACAATCAGCAGTAGTTAAAAGTGGTGTGTGAACATAAACATAATTATGTTCTTGGAAGTAAGTATGAATAGCTTGTGCAGCAACACTTCTTACTTTAAATACAGCTTGGAATGTTTTTGTTCTAGGTCTTAAGTAAGCTTGGCTTCTTAAGAATTCCATAGTATGTCTTTTAGGTTGAATTGGATAGTCTGCTGGGCAGTCTCCAATTACTTCAATTAAATCAGGTTTAACTTCAAAATCTTGTTTACCATTTGATTCAACTAAAGTTCCTTCAATCTTTAAAGAAGTACCAGCTAAAATATGACATACTTCATCAAAATTAGGTAAGTCTTTAGTATAAACAATTTGTAATGTATTTATACTAGTACCATCATAGAAATCAATAAAACCAAATTCTTTTTGATCACGATTATTTCTTACCCAACCTTCTAAAGTAACCTTGTCTCCTATTTTTTTAGTTTTGAATACATCTATTAAATCCATGATTAGTCTTCCTTCTTATCAAATTTTATTCCAAGTTCTTCTAATTGTTCAGGCATTAATTCTGCAGGAGAACCCATCATAAAGTCTTGTCCACTTGCTGATGGTGGGAATGCTTGAACTTCTCTTAAATTTGGTTCATCTTGAATTAACATAATTAATCTATCTACACCAGGAGCCATTCCACCATGTGGAGGACATCCATATTTAAATGCTGTAAATATTGATTTAAATCTCTTCTCCACTTCATCTCTTGAATATCCAACAATTTCAAATCCTTTAGCCATTGAATCTAAGTCATGATTACGAATAGCACCAGAAGCCATTTCATTACCATTACAAACAAAGTCAAATTGATAAGCTAAAATATTTTCTAGGTTAGATGTATCATCATAAGCATGAATACCACCATGTGGTAAAGAGAATGGATTATGACAGAAATCCCATTTTTCTTTTTGTTCATCATATTCAAACATTGGGAAATCATTAATAATACATAATTCAAGTCTATCATTATCAATTAAACCTAATTGATCGGCAACTTTAAGTCTTAATTGACCAAGTGCAGCCTTTACTATTTTTTTAGATCCACTAATAATTAAAACTAAATCATTATTTTCTAAGCCTAATTTATTCTTTAATTCATTTACTTCTGCTTCGCTTACAACTTTAGCAATTGAACCAGTTACTTCATTATCAATTTTTAAATAAGCAAGACCAGATGCTTTCTTAGATTTAACAAAATCTGTTAATTCATCTAATCCTTTTCTTGAATATTTATCAGCTGCATTCTTAGCAACAATAGCATTAATAATGCCACCTTCATTTAAAACGTTTTTAAATACAGTAAACTCAGTATTTTTAAATACATCTGAAATATCTTGAATAGTCATTTCAAATCTTAAATCAGGTTTATCTGAACCATACATATCAATTGCATCGTTATAAGCAATTCTTCTAAATGGTCTTGGACTTACCTTTTTATTACTAAATTTAGTAAATGTATCATAGAAAATTTCTTCACCAACAGCTAAAACATCATCTTCATCAACGAATGACATTTCTAAGTCTAATTGGTAGAATTCTAAAGTTCTATCTGCTCTTGGATCCTCATCTCTAAAACAAGGAGCTATTTGGAAGTATTTTTCAAAACCTCCTACCATAAGTAACTCTTTATATATTTGAGGTGCTTGTGGTAAAGCATAGAATTTACCAGGATATACACGTGATGGAACTACAAAGTCTCTTGCACCTTCTGGAGAAGAAGCAGTTAAAATTGGAGTTTGTACTTCTGTAAATCCTAAGTCATACATCTTATTTCTTAAAAAATGTAATATTTCATTTCTTAAGAATATATTCTTCTTTAATTTATCTCTTCTAATATCTAAATATCTATATTTTAATCTATTATCTTCTGAAGTATTAACATCATCTACAATTGGGAATGGTAATTCTTCACAAGTATTTAATATTTCTAAACTTTCAACTTCAATTTCTATTTCACCAGTTTTAATATTTAAATTTTTATTACTTCTTTCAACAACAGTACCAGTTACTTCAATTACATATTCATTCTTTAATCCATTAGCAATTTCATAATTCTTATTTTCAGGATTAATAACTAATTGAATAATACCTGTTCTATCTCTTAAATCAATAAATATTAAACCACCTAAGTCACGTTTCTTAGCAACCCAGCCAGCAAGAGTAACCCTCTTACCTACTGAAGAAATATCAATTGTTTCATTATAAACTTTCTTCATTTTAATATCTTCTTTCTTTTATTACATATGTGTTATTAAAAAATCTGCAAGATCTTTAATATTAATTCTTTCTTCTTCTTTAGTAACATTATCTTTAAGTACAATTTCATTCTTAGCTAAATCTTCATCATTTAGTACAGCAAAATATTTAGCTTTATATCTATCAACAGATTTAAACTGAGCTTTTAAACTTCTTCCCATAGTATCAACTTCTACCGAGAATCCATTTAATCTTAAATCTTGAGCAACATAAGCTGCTGTTTCTTTTTCGTTTTCACTTACGCCAAGTAAATATACATCGATAGAATCATTAATAGGAATATGAACACCAGCTTCTTCCATGATTTGTAGAGTTCTATCATAACCCATAGCAAATCCTACACCAGGAACACTTGGTCCACCTAAAGTTTCAACAAGTCCGTTATAACGTCCTCCTCCACCTAGGGCAAATGAATCATTATAAAATACTTCAAATACAGTATGATTATAGTAATCTAATCCTCTTACTAAGTTAGTATCTACTTCATAATCAATATCCATTAAATCAAGTAAGTCTTTTAACTTTTCAAAACGAGTTTTAGATTCTTCATTTAAATATTCTAATGTTGTTGGTGCATTTTTAATAATGTCTGAATCAGCATCTACTTTGCAATCAAGTATTCTTAAAGGATTCTTATTTAATCTTTCTTGGCAGTCTTCACATAATTCATGAATATGTGGTTTAAAGTAATTAATAAGTGCTTCTCTATAAGCAAGTCTTGATTCATTGTCTCCTAAAGAATTAATTTTAATTTTTATATCATCAAGTCCAAGTAATTTATAAGTATTATATGCAAGAGAAATTACATCTGCATCGCTAGTAACATCATCACTACCAAAGCATTCAAAACCGAATTGAGTAAACTCTCTATTTCTTCCACTTTGAGGACGTTCATATCTATACATTTTCTCAATGTAATAAACTTTAACAGGATCAGTCATATTACCATATAGTTTATTTTCAACGAACCATCTAACAACACCAGCAGTTCCTTCAGGTCTAAGAGTTAAATCTCTTTCTCCTCTATCTTTAAAATCATAAGTTTCTTTAGTAACAATATCAGTAGATTCTCCAACACCTCTATGGAATAATTCACTAGCCTCAAAAACAGGAGTTTCAATATAATTGTAATTATATTTTTCACATAAAGCATGAATTATATCATTAATATAAAGTCTTTTCTTGGCTTCTGCTCCATAAACATCATACGTACCTTTTTGTTTAGTAATCATTCTAATTCCTTCTTTCTTTTTTAAAATAAAAAAAGTACCATCTATTGTAAGGACGGATCAATAATCCGCGGTGCCACCTTACTTTACAGAGGTACTCTCAAATTTACTTTATCGCCGCTAAGCGTTTGATTACAAGAAGTGTTAAATCTATGGCCTATACACGGAGTTTCCACCATTCTACCGCTCTCTGAAAAATATAGGGGCCCATAAACCCATGTCTTCTTCACAAAATATATAGCAATTATACCCATTTTATGCCTATTTGTCAATAAATTTCCGGCATTTTAGATTTATCAAAATAAAAAAACTAATCACTTAGATTAGTTTATTTTTTTGGTTATCCAGACAGGATTCGAACCTGTGAAATGTCAGGGCCAGAACCTGATGCCTTACCACTTGGCTACTGGACAATTACATAAATATATTTTATATCTATGAATTGTCAAAATCAATACTAATATGGTTTCCACTCAGGATTAACGATTGTCTTATTTAACCAATTATTATACTTCTCAGTAAAATCTTCACATTTATAATCTTTTGCATCTACACGGCACTTTGTATTATCAGCATTATATGAATAAACCTCTGTTGATTTAAATTTACCATCTTCAAATGTATACTTGTTCCATGTATAAGTTAAAGTATCAATATCAAGGGTAGAAACATATCCTTTATCAGATATAGAAATACTTCTTACATTATCAAAAGTTTTAGAGTAAACTTTATTTTTGTAATAATGTAATAATAAATATATATCATCACTATCAATTTTAGTTAGTTTAACAGCCATATCTATAATATCATCTTCGTTAATATCAATTATGGCATAACTATCAATTCCATAATCATCATTAGTATACTCACTAATAAATTTAGCATTTTTTTGTTCATCAACATAAGTTATTTCATTTGATAAAACATTAAGGTATATTTTTTTAATATCATTATTGTCTTTTTTAAACCAAGAACATCCGGTTAATAAAAGACCAGCGCAAATAATAACAACGAGTTTCTTTTTCATACCATCACCTTATACCAATTATACAATAAAAAAAGAAGTAAACATATACTTCTTTTTAACTTTTATCAGTTTTTAGTACTGCTAGAAAGGCTTCAGGTGGTAGTTCTACTCTTCCAATAACCTTCATTCTCTTTTTACCTTCTTTTTGTTTTTCTAGAAGTTTTCTCTTACGAGAAATATCTCCACCATAACATTTAGCAAGCACATTTTTTCTCATTTGGCTAATTGTTTCACGTGCGATTACTTTAGAACCAATACTAGCTTGTAATGGAACTTGGAATAATTGTCTTGGAATAATTTCTTTTAAATCAGCAACAATCTTTTTACCACGTGCATATGCAAAGTCTTTATGAACAATCATTGATAAAGCATCAACTGGTTCTCCGTTTATTAGAATATCCATTTTAACAAGTGGACTAGATTTATATCCAATTAATTCGTAATCTAAAGATGCATACCCTTTTGTAGAAGACTTTAATCTATCAAAGAAGTCATATACTATTTCTGATAAAGGTATCTCATAATGAATATTTACTCTTTCAGTATTTATATATTCAAGATCTTTATATATACCTCTTTTATCTTGGCATAATTCCATAATTGCTCCAACATATTCATGAGGAACAAATATATTAGTTCTAATATATGGTTCTTTTATATCTTTAATTAGAGTTCTATCTGGTAATTTAGAAGGACTATCAATCATTTCAACATCTCCGTTATTTAAAGTAACTTCATAAATAACTGATGGACTTGTTGCAATAATATCTAAATCAAACTCTCTTCTAAGTCTTTCTTCTATTACATCCATGTGTAATAAAC
>OCTX011941026.1_pt1 | contig 13620 bp, 11 predicted proteins | sample 1539691 | NCBI WGS metagenome assembly OCTX01 (sample SAMN02144231, study PRJEB22623) | gut metagenome | biome: sheep rumen | host: Ovis aries | place: New Zealand | reverse complement strand
TTGATAAAATAAAACGCGTAAAAATGATAAAATGTATCAGTAAAAAAATGTCATTAAGAAGGAGAGCCTGATGCAGGGTTCCGGTCAAAGAGCCGACAACAGAAATAATAACGGGATAAGAAATCCCGGCTTCGTGCGCAATTCCAATCCGGTTGCGCCCGAGAACAGTGCGCTCGCGGATGAGCTTCGTCGCATCCTCAAGGGTAAGCCTACAGTCTCGGGTTTTAACAGAAGTCTTAAGAATGAGATCATCGCTTTCTTCGCTTCCATCGTAAGGATCGGTCTTGTAGCGGTTCTGTGCGCCTCCTTCGCATTTGGCGGCTTCGGTGCCGGCATGCTTCTGGGCTACGTGTCCATGACCAAGCCCTTGTCCATCGCTGACATCACTCAGACAGATGAGGTACAGACATCTTTCGTTTATGACAGCCAGGGCAACGTCATCGCGAGACTGACGGGTAGCCAGAACGTGGACAGAATCTACGTCCCCATAAGTGAAGTTCGTAACACATACATCGAGGAAGCTGTTATCAGCATTGAGGACGAGCGTTTCTACGAGCACTCGGGTATCGACATCAGACGTATCGGAAGTGCGGTTCTCTCTGCACTTGCTAACGGCGGTTCCGCTACACACGGCGGCTCCACTATCACGCAGCAGACGGTAAAGCTCATCTCCGGTAATGACCAGCACTCCACTTCTCGAAAAATACAGGAGTGGTTCTCCGCCATGAGCCTTGAGCAGGAGCTTTCCAAGGACGAGATTATGGAGCTCTACCTTAACCTCGCTCCTATGGGTAACAACTATGTTGGAGTTCAGGCTGCAGCACAGAATTATTTCGGAAAGAATGCTTCTGAGCTTAACCTTGCAGAGTGCGCTTTCCTCGCGGGCCTGCCGAAGAGCCCCTCTTATTACAATCCTTTAAGAGAGTCCGGCAGACGTAATGCCCTTAGAAGACAGCGTATCGTTCTGTCCAAGATGTACGAGCTTGGATATATAACTGAAGAAGAGTATCAGAATGCACTTAACACGGAGCTTCTTTTCCGTACGGAAGAGGCGCATTCCGCTGCTGATATCAATTCGTATTTTACGGAGTATGCGATCTCCGAGGTTATCAATGACGTGGCGCAGGCAAGAGGCATCTCTGTCGACCTAGCGGCGACCATTGTCTATAACAGGGGATATCACATCTACACGACACTCGAGCCTGACGTGCAGGCGGTGCTCGACGAGGCTTTCAGTACGCGAGATCTGTTCCAACAGGATCCGACGCTGCTCGTGGACTACCCGGAGAAACCGCAGGCGGGAATGGTCATTATCAATGTCCAGACCGGTGCCATCGCGGGTATGCAGGGAGGATACGGGCCGAAGCCGGGCAATATGGTACTTAACCGAGCGACACAGGCTTACAGGTCGACGGGTTCATCTATCAAGCCGATCATCGACTACGCTCCTGCGATCGAGCTTGGACTTATCGTGCCGTCGATGATCTATGTCGATGAAGAGTGTCACTTCGATCCGAACAATCCGGCTGCGGCATGGCCTTTGAATGCCGACCGCCGCTACGACGGCCCTATGACCATAAGACGTGCCGTCGCTCTGTCCAAGAACACCATCGCGCTCAAGGTCTGGTACGACGTCGGAGGCGAGACAGCGCTGTGGTTCTTAAGACAGGAAGGTATCGACATGACAGCCGAGGGTGCATACCCGGCACAGGCTATCGGTTCGTTCACTACAGGTATCACGCCTTTGCAGATGTGCGGCGCTTTCAATACGCTCGCATCAGGCGGAACATACTGCGAGCCTTACGCTTATACACAGGTTCTCGACAGCAACGATAATGTCGTGCTCACGAAGACGCCTGAGCGTCACCGTGTTTACTCCGCTGAGACTGCGTTTATCATGAGCGACATCCTCGAGGACGTTATCACTAACGGTACTGCTACAGGTTCCGTCTCCGTCATCATGAACAACGACGGCGAGTACATCGCCACTGCAGGTAAGACAGGTACTACTGACGCCAACCTCGATAAGTGGTTCTGTGGCTACACACCTTACTACTGCGGTGCAGTCTGGTATGGCTACGACAACCGCCTAAGACAGACACTTATACCTAATATAGATAAACCTAATGCTAACAGGATCTGGTACTACGTCATGAGCAGAGTTCATCAGAACCTGCCGGGTGCAAGCTTCACGCGTCCCGACACGGTCGTTGAGATGGAGATCTGCGAGTCCGGTTACTATCCTACAGAGTACTGCCGCCAGGCGGGAACAACGGTCACGGACTACTTCATCCTGGGCCACTACCTCACACCTGACCCGGCAAACCCGTGTCCTATCCACACGGAGCCTGCGCCCGAGCAGCAGGAGCCTGGCATCACCGGTTAAGACCTCTATTTATACCCGCGCGCGTATTCTTTTCGAAAAGAAAAATTACCCTTTTCGAACACACGTCAAAAAGTGTGAATTTTTGTTGTCATTTTTTAGAATGATTATAAATCAGGGTTGTAAAGTGATTTTCATTTTGCTATATTAGCAGTACCGAAAAGTCTTAATAAATCAGAAAGGAAATAGTAACCATGAAAAATTACGACCAGTGGGAAGGTTTTTCCGGAAGATTGTGGAAGGAAGAGGTCAACGTAAGAGACTTCATCCAGAATAACTACACACCTTATGAAGGCGATGAGTCATTCCTCGCAGGCCCTACAGAAGCAACAGATAAGCTCTGGGGCAAGCTCAAGGAACTCCAGAAGGAGGAGAGAGCTAAGGGCGGCGTCCTCGATATGGAGACAGAGGTTGTTTCCGATATCCTCGCTTACGGCGCAGCTTACATGGATGATTCCATGAAGGACCTCGAGAAGGTTGTTGGTCTTCAGACAGACAAGCCTTTGAAGAGAGCATTCATGCCCTTCGGCGGTATCAAGATGGCTGAGCAGTCCTGCCAGATGTACGGCTATGAGCCTTCTGCAGAGCTCCACAAGATCTTTACTGACTATCACACAACACACTCTGACGCTGTTTTCTCTGTTTACACACCTGAGATCAAGGCTGCACGTCACTCACACATCCTCACAGGCCTTCCTGATACATACGGCCGTGGAAGAATCGTAGGTGACTACAGAAGAGTAGCTCTCTACGGTATCGACTTCCTCATCGCTTCCAAGAAGAAGGATCTCGCTAACTGCGGTGACGGCAACATGCTTGATGACGTAATCCGTCAGAGAGAAGAGATCGCTAAGCAGATCAAGGCTTTGATGCAGATGAAGGAGATGGCTTCCGCTTACGGATTCGATATTTCCAAGCCTGCTACAAACGCTAGAGAGGCTGTTCAGTGGCTCTACTTCGGATACCTCGCAGCTATCAAGACACAGAACGGTGCTGCTATGTCCGTTGGTCGTGTTTCTACTTTCCTTGATATCTATATCAACAGAGACCTCGAGAAGGGTACTCTCACAGAGTCCGAGGCTCAGGAGCTCATCGACCACCTCGTTATGAAGCTCCGTATGGTTAAGTTCGCTCGTATCCAGTCTTACAACGAGCTGTTCTCCGGTGACCCGGTATGGGCTACTCTCGAAGTTGCAGGCTTAGGCTCCGACGGACGTTCACAGGTTACAAAGAACGACTTCAGATTCCTCCACACATTGGAGAACATGGGTCCTTCACCTGAGCCTAACCTCACAATTCTCTATTCCAAGAGACTTCCCGAGAACTTCAGACAGTATGCTGCACACATCTCCATCACAACATCTTCCGTACAGTACGAGAACGATGATGTAATGAGACCTGTATGGGGCGACGACTACTCCATCTGCTGCTGCGTATCTGCTACACAGACAGGTAAGGAGATGCAGTTCTTCGGTGCAAGAGCTAACCTCGCTAAGTGCTTGCTCTACGCTATCAACGGCGGTAAGGACGAGCTCGAGACAGATCCTAAGAGAGTTCAGGTTGGTCCTGCTTATCAGCCCATCACATCCGAGTATCTCGACTATGATGAGGTTATCGCTAAGTTCGATCCCATGCTCGATTGGCTCGTTAGCCTCTATGTTAACTGTCTGAACCTCATCCACTACATGCACGATAAGTACTACTATGAGGCAGCTGAGCTCGCTCTCATCGATACTAACGTAAGAAGAACATTCGCTACAGGTATCGCTGGCTTCTCACACGTAGTTGATTCACTCTCTGCTATCAAGTATGCAAAGGTTAAGGCGATCAGAAACGCTGACGGAATCGCTACAGACTTCGAGATCGAGGGTGACTTCCCGAGATACGGTAACGATGACGACAGAGCAGACGATATCGCAGTATGGCTCCTTGACACATACATGACAAAGGTAAGAAAGCATCACACATACAGAAATGCTGAGCCTACAACATCCATCCTTACCATCACATCCAATGTTGTTTACGGTAAGAAGACAGGTACACTTCCTGACGGACGTAAGGCCGGTGAGCCTCTGTCACCCGGAGCTAACCCTGCATACGGTGCTGAGAAGAACGGCTTGATCGCATCTTTGAACTCTGTTGCCAAGATCCCTTATGTATGGTCACTCGACGGTATCTCCAATACTCAGACCATCAACCCTTCGGCTCTCGGTAACAATGAGGCTGATCAGAAGAACAACCTCGTTAACATCCTTGACGGTTACTTCTCACAGGGTGCACACCACCTCAACGTAAACGTCTTCGGTGTTGAGAAGCTCCTCGATGCACAGGCACATCCTGAGAAGGAAGAGTACGCTAACTTCACAATCCGTGTATCCGGATATGCAGTTAAGTTCATCGACCTTACAAAGGAGCAGCAGGACGACGTTATCGCAAGAACTTGCCACGACAGACTTTGATCTGTAAACGTCACTGCGACAGATAAAGATTCCTATTGATTTAGGTAAGACTTAAGAATCGGGGTCGGGCATATGCACGACCCCTTTTCTGTTAAAATAAACACAAAAACGGCAGGTATTTATGTCACAAGGATACATTCATTCATTAGAAAGTTTCGGATCGGCTGACGGTCCCGGCGTAAGATACATCATATTCTTCTCAGGCTGTGCGATGAGATGCCAGTTCTGCCATAATCCCGATACATGGAAGATGACGGACGGCCAGCTCATGGGCGCTGACGAGCTTATCGAGAAGGCATTAAGATACAAGACTTACTGGGGTCCTCTCGGAGGCATTACCGTATCAGGCGGTGAGCCTTTGATGCAGATCGACTTCCTGCTCGAGCTGTTTACCAAGTGCAAGGCGAAGGGTATTAACACATGCCTCGACACATCGGGCAATCCTTATAACACAAACCCCGAGTGGCACGATAAGTTCCTCGAGCTCATGAAGGTCACAGACCTTGTAATGCTCGACATCAAGCATATCGATCCCGAGGGCCACAAGGTGCTTACAAAGCAGCCTAATGACAACATTCTCGCGATGGCCCGCGAGCTTAGTGACCTGGGCGTTAAGATGTGGATCCGCCACGTTCTCGTTCCTGAGAGAAACGATAAGGACGAGTATCTTATTAAGCTTGCCGAGTTTATAAAGACACTGAAGACAGTCGAGCGTGTTGAGGTTCTTCCTTATCACACACTCGGTGTGCATAAGTGGGAGACGCTCGGCATCCCTTATGAACTTGAAGGTATCAAGACACCCGAGAAGGAGCGTGTGGAGAATGCACGCAAGATCTTAGGTGCTGTGTAAGGTATATATATGAGATTTGAAGCGGTTTTATTTGATATGGACGGAGTCATCTTCGACTCCGAGAGAGCTGTTATCGAGTGCTGGAAGCTTGTCGCACCTGAAGCAGGACTGAAGAACATCGAAGAATTCTGCCATCAGGCGCTTGGCATCAACTCTGCTGCAACGCGTGAGCTTTTCGTGAAGATGTATGGGCCGGATGTGCCTTACGACGAACTCAATGAGAAGAAACGTGCGCTTGTAAAGCAGCTGTTTGATATGGGGCTCGTTGCAGTGAAGCCCGGAACGCGTGAGTTGCTTTCCTATCTTAAGGAGAATGGGATCAAGACGGCTCTCGCATCTTCGACTTCATCTGCTTCCGTGCTGCGCGAGATCGTCGGCGCCGGATTGGAGAAATATTTCGATCAGATCGTGTGCGGCGACATGGTGGAGAACAGCAAGCCCGCTCCTGACATCTGGCTGGAGGCTTTAAGGCGCTTAGGCGTCGATGCGGGGTCTGCAGCGGCCATCGAAGACTCGTTTAACGGTGTTAAATCTGCCCATGCTGCGGGCCTTTATACCATTATGGTGCCCGATCTGAAGCAGCCTGATGATGAGATACGCGCGATGACCGATCAGGTGCTTCCGTCGCTTAAAGAGGTGTTGGAATTAATTAAAACGGAGAGCTGATACTATGCCCGAGATCAAATGTCCTAATTGTGAGAAAGTTTTTACCGTCGATGAGTCAGGTTACGCGCAGATCTTAAAGCAGGTGCGCGACGCCGAGTTCGAGAAGGAGATAAAGCAGCGCGAGGACGCTGATCTTAAGATGGCGCGTCTTGAGCAGGAGAGGACGCATCAGGATGCGCTTGCCAAGAAGGAGGCGGCTCTTGCCGAGAAGGACAGACAGATCGAGCAGCTTAAGGCGCAGCTTGAGAAAGCTGATACCGAGAAGGAACTCGCTGTAACCAAGGCCACACAGGAGAAGGAAAGGGAGCTCTCTGCAAAGGAAAATGAGATCGTTAAGCTTAAGGGCGACATCGACCTTCAGAAGAAGGAAGATGAACTTGAGAAGAATAACCTCATCGAGGTCCACAAGGGCGAGATTAAGCTGCGCGACGAGGAGATAGAGAGACTTAAGGACTTCAAGGCCAAGCTGTCCACGAAGATGGTCGGAGAGAGCCTGGAGCAGCACTGCCTCAATCAGTTCAACCAGCTTCGCATGACCGCGTTCCCGAACGCCGAATTCGGCAAGGACAACGACGCGAGCTCCGGCAGCAAGGGAGACTTCATCTACAGAGAGTCGTCGGAGGGTGTGGAGTTTATCTCCATCATGTTCGAGATGAAGAACGAGATGGATACGACCTCGACCAAGCACAAGAACGAGGACTTCTTCAAGGAACTCGATAAGGACCGCCGCGAAAAGAAGTGCGAGTACGCTGTCCTTGTCTCACTTCTTGAGGCAGACAATGAGCTCTACAACAACGGCATCGTGGACGTTTCATATGCGTACGAGAAGATGTTTGTCGTGCGCCCGCAGTTCTTCATACCGATAATATCGCTGCTTAGAAACGCCGCGTTAAATTCGCTCGTTTACAGAAAGCAGCTTGCGGAGATTCAGAGCCAGCAGGTGGATCTTTATAACTTCGAGAATAACCTTATGGAGTTCAAGGGCAGCTTCGGCAGATCCGTGGAGCTTGCAGGGAAGAACTATACTAAGGCGATCGATGATATCCAGAAGGCGATAGATAATCTCAAGGATGTTAAGGAGAAACTGGAACTGTCGATGAGGCAGCTTAATCAGGCTAACAACAAGCTTGATGACGTCTCCATAAAGAAGCTTACGAAGAATGCACCTTCAGTAAAGCAGATGTTCGATGAGATCAAAAAAGAAGAAGATTAACCTTTAAGGAAATATCTCTTAGTAAATTTATTCGCGAAGAAGTCGACGAGCGGCCCCATGAAGAATGCAGTGATGATGGTGCCGATGCCGACGATCGCAGTAATGCTCTTAAATGATTCACCTGCGACAAGATAAAGCGTTGTTCCAATCGCGACACAAACGAGATCCGTAATGATACGGTTGTACTTAAACTGACCTTTATGCCATGTGTTGGCGATGATCAGTGCGACTGCATCGTATGTTGATACACCGAGATCTGCAGGCATGTAAAGACCTGCGGAGAAGCTTAATGCGACAACGCCGATGATGAGACAGATGATCCTGATAACAATTGAATCTGCGGGCAGGACCTTGCCGAGTGCAAACTCTGTGAACTGTGCGAGGTAACCGACAAGGAAGAGGTTAATGATCGTGCCGAGTCCCACGTAATGACGGTCGAAGACCAGGCTGAATATCAGAAGCAAAGCGTTCGCGATGATGTAGAGCAATCCGTATGACAGAGGGATCGTCTTATCGAGACCACACATGAATGATGTGAACGGGTCGACGCCGAAGCACGCGAACTTAAAGAAGCCTACTGCGATACCGCAGATCATAACGCCTAAGACGCACAACACAATGCGTGTCTTCATTTGTCCATTTACTTTACTCATATGTTATGTTAGATAATAGCACCAAAATGACATTTGTCATCTCCTAAAGTGATGCTGTTCACTACAACGACGCGAGCAAAAAATACATAATGATGTCGTAAAGAGAAGAGGAGGGCAATGAAATGTCTGAGATTTTAAAGGTTAAGGGATTAGTAAAAAGATATAAGGAACTGATCGCGATCGATCACCTTGATATGAGCATTAAGGAAGGCGAGATCTTTGGCCTTCTCGGACCTAACGGCTCCGGTAAGTCAACCACGATCAACTGCATTCTCTCGCTCCTTGAATACGACAAGGGTGAGATCGAGATCTTCGGCAAGCCGATGAGCCCCAAGGCATACGAGATCAAAAGACAGATCGGGATAGTTCCTCAGGACGTTGCAGTCTACGACGCACTTACAGTTTATGAGAACATCGATTTCTTCTGTGGCCTCTACATCAAGGACGCCGAGACAAGAAAGAAGTATGTGCAGGAAGCGATCGACTTCGTAGCACTGAACGACTTCGTAAAGTTCAAGCCTAATAAGCTCTCGGGCGGTCTTAAGAGAAGACTTAACATCGCATGCGGAATCGCACATAAGCCGAAGCTTGTTTTCTTCGACGAGCCCACTGTAGCAGTCGATCCACAGAGCAGAAACAAGATCCTCGAAGGCATCGAGCAGCTTCGCGACAACGGCGCCACGATCATCTACACATCACACTACATGGAGGAAGTAGAGCAGCTTTGTGACCGCATCCTCATCATCGACAAGGGACACACGATCGCAGAGGGCACGGTAGATGAACTTAAGGGTATGATCAAGAAGAGCGAGATCATCACGATCGAAGTCGCAGGCTTGGATGACAAGACTTGCGACTCGGTAAGGGAATTAAAGAACGTATTCAGCGTAAGCTACGAGAACAATACATTGAAGATCGAGGCAGGTGCCGGAAAGCATAACGTTATCGACATCGTAAACCTCCTTCAGGACAAGGGCTACAAGATGAAGAAGATCTTCTCCGAGCAGCCGACACTAAACGACGTATTCCTCGAGCTTACAGGCAAGCAGCTTCGTGACGAGTAAAGGAGCAGAACATGTTTAAGTATTCGATATTAAGGATATTCAGAAGCTGGGGCGGCCTGTTCTGGATGTTCATTTTCCCGCTGTGTCTTATGACCGCGATGCACTTCGCATTCAGCTCCATCTACGCTTATCAGAACAGCATCGATCCCATGAAGACGATACTCATCACTGAGGGCGAGGGTGTATACCAGCAAGGCTTCGAGGAACTCATCGATAATCTGTCAGAAGAGGACAGTGAAGACCAGCTCTTCATACTCGAAGAAGCTGACTCTCTCGAGGACGCGAAGGCGAAGCTTGCCGAGGAAGAAGCAGAGATAATCTTCGTAGTAAGTGACGATGACATCGAAGTATATCTTCAGGAGAATCACTCGATTACGTCCGCGGCAGTGGCAGGCTCCATAGCAGACACATATAAGCAGCGCTATCAGCTGATTGCTGATGCCTGGGAACAGGACCCTGCCTTCGCGATGGAACTTGTAAATAATGCCGTGGAGAACGTAACTTACACGGTGTCCGAGGAGGACGCTTTCGGTGCGGAGCCGAACCCGTACAACTGGTACTTCTTAAGCACGCTTGTAATGGGAATTCTCTTCATGGCCATGATGGGCATAAACATGGTGGGAGACCTTCGCGCAGACGTCTCTGCCGTAGCCATGCGTTACTCCGTTTCTCCCGCTCGAAAAGGACATATGGTCGTTACTGCTTTTGCTGCAAGGGTTATCCCCGGTCTCGTGATAGTAGCGATACAGCTTATGGTAATGAAGTATGTGTTCGGGATCTACCTTGGGAACGATTACCTGAAGCTCGCGCTTTTCGTAGTGTCTGCTGTAATGTTCTCCATAAGCTTCGGCGTTATCTGCGGCCTGTGCTTCAAGGGTGATGTACACCAGAGAGGAAACAAGGCGACGTCTCTGATCATGATATCCGTTTTCTTAAGCGGCGAGATGATATCGCAGCTGCCGGGATTATTCGAGAAATACTTCCCGATCTTTAACAAGATCAACCCCGCGACAGTCCTGAACATGGCATTGTTCAAGCTTACGATCGGCAATTCAGCGGATGACTTTTACATTAATATCGCCGAGATCATCGGTCTTACCGTGATCTTCCTTGCCATCGGCGTCGCAGTTTTGAGGAGGGAAAAGTATGCATCTGTTTAAGAATTTTTTCAGGCTTCTTAAGAGCAACAGCACAGGCGTGATCATATATGCGGTTATATTTGTAGCCATGGTAATAGGCGTAATGGTCGCAGCACCTGCAATGGCATCCGAGACCGGCGGTCCGGACTATGCCGTCCAGGAATCGATAGAGATATCTTATATTGATGGCGATCATTCGGCATTGTCCGAAGGACTTATCGATTACTTAAGCGTAAACAACAATGTAACATCTGTGTTCGGCAGATCCCAAAGCTCCATACAGGACCTGGTATTCTTCGGATTAAGCGAGTATCACCTGAAGATCGAAGATGGTTTTGCTGACGGTACCGGAGAGATCACATATCTTACTAATATGGATAAGTCCGGTGCGATCTATATGATCGACTTAGCAGTTAATAACTACATCCAGGCATACAAGGATTATGAGGCTATGGGTTATGCGCCCGAGAAGTGCGCGGAACTTGCGAAGGAACTGATGCTTGATACAGCGACTCTTAATATCGTTCAGGAGGAAGACGGAGGATCTCCCACGACTGAAGGTGATGTTGTTATCGTATTCATCAATCAGTTTTTTCCGTATCTTGCTATTGGATTTATGACGCTCGGTATCGGACACACTGTAATCGCCAACAACAATAAGCTCATAGGCGACCGTATCGAGTGCTCGCCCGTAAACAGAAAGAAGATCAGCTTCTCGAACTCTCTGGGTATCGCCGTATCGGGAATCGCATTGTGGATCTTCTTCATGCTTATCAATGTGATCATCGGATTTGCAAAAGGCTCGGATGCATTCGTCGAGTACTGGTGGCTTATTATGATCAACTCGTTCCTTACGACGCTCATCGCATGCGCATTTGCATCATTCGTAACGTCATTCGATCTTACAAGCAATTCGCTGTCGATGGTTACGAATATCGTGAGCCTCTCGATGGCATTCATGTCAGGCGTATTCGTTCCTCAGTATCTTCTCGGCGAAGGACTTCTTACAGTAGCCAAGTTCATGCCTATGTATTGGTGCGTATATGCTTCGAACATGGTCGATGTGAATACCGCTTTCGAGTCGGATAAGCTTCTCATGTGCTTCGGCATCGAGATCCTGTTCACGGTAGCATTTACCCTGGCAGCGGCTTTCGTTAAGTCGTCCGGCCTTGGCAAAGCAAGGAGCGCAGTAAAGACTGAATAATCGTATAATGTAGTCATGACCTACAGGATAGTCGACAGAATAGTAATATGGACAGGCACCGCCGCTTCCGTATTTGTCCTCTGCGGAGGGCATCCGGGGGCGGCGGATATTGCTGTTATTCTGGTATCTTTCATCCTGGGTATCGCATGCGAACTTAAGCGTAATGAGCTGATAGCGATACTCAGTTCCGCGGCAGTTTTTGCAGCCGCGTTCTTCCTTCCCGGTATGGCGCTTGTGATGCCCACTTCTGTGTATTCATTGGCAATCTGTAATACAAAGCTTGAGAGAGTTAAGTCGATTGCTTTTCGAGGCGTGGCAGGAGGTGCGATGGCACTTGCAGTGGCGCTCGCGGACATAAGCCTCACGCTTAAGCTCATGACGCTTCTTATCTCGGGTCTTGCTTTCTACCTCGCATTTAAGACGGGACGCCACGAGAAAACGGAAGAGAACCTCCGCGCGAAATACGACGATGCCCGCTGGGATTCGCTTAATGCGCAGAAACTTCGTGAGGAGACGATGAAGAATGCGGACAACGAGGTCTACATGGCGCGCCTTAAGGAGCGTAACCGCATCGCTCGTGAGATCCACGACAATGTAGGCCACATGATCACGCGCGTTATCGTGCAGCTTCAGGCGCTCAAGATAATCAACAAGGACCCCGGTGTCGGCGAGCAGCTCGAGTCCGTGTCGCAGACGCTCGATCTCGCGATGACTTCGATGCGTAAAAGCGTGCACGAACTTCACGACGAATCGATAGACCTGTCGATCGGTATCAACGACATAACTTCCACTTTGCCCGAGCGGTTCGAGGTCACGGTGAACACCGTCATAGACTCGCCCGCGGACAATGCGCTCAAGAGCAATATCCTGGGCATCATAAAGGAAGCCGTCACCAATATCGCGAAGCATTCTGACGGCGACAAAGTACTCATCGAAGTAGTGGAGAACATCTCCTTCTGGCGCGTGAAGATCCATGATAACGGCAATAATCCCGTGAGGGAGTTCGAGCTGTCTTCGTCTGAGATGACGGGTGAGGGCGGCATAGGTCTTAACAATATCGCATCAAGAGCGGGGACAGTCGGAGGCCGCGCGAGTGTCCTGTCCGATAAGGACGGATTTACCGTGATGGTTACGATCCCCAAGGAAAGGAAGGATTGATCACATGATCAGTGTAATGATAGTAGACGACGATCCGTTCGTATCGGGTTCATTAAAGATAATCCTCGATAACGAGCCTGACATCGAGGTTAAGGCTGTGGCTAATTCGGGTGAGGAAGCGGTGAAGCTCGCGCCGGAAGTCGCGCCGGATGTTATCGTAATGGATATCCGTATGGAGGGCATGAACGGCACTGAGGCTGCGCAGAAGATACTCGAGAACGGGTCAAAGGCAGCGGTGCTTTTCCTCACGACGTTCCTTGATGACGAGTACATAAACAAGGCTTTGAAGATCGGTGCGATGGGCTACATCATCAAGCAGGACTGCGGCTCGCTGCCGTCGTCCGTTCGCGCGGTCGCATCAGGTCAGGCGGTGTTCGGAGGCAAGGTAGTTGAGAAGCTTCCTGACCTTCTTAACCGTAAGGAGAGATTCGATCCTTCGGAGTTCGACATCACTCCCAAGGAACTCGAGGTGATAGAGCTTGTTGCAGACGGTTTGTCGAATAAAGAGATCGCAGAGAAGATGTTCTTAGGCGAGGGAACAGTGCGTAATATGGTGAGCTCTATCCTTACCAAACTCGATCTTCGCGACAGAACCCAGCTCGCATGCTTTTACTATCAGAAGATGGTCTGATAATATAAGCGCATACCTACTTCACGAGGAGGTTTTATATGAAGAGATCTATCAGATACGCAGCGCTTGTGATGGCTGCCACCATGGCAATGAGTGCATGCGCTAAGGAACCCGAGGCAACCGCTTCCGAGACGGCGCCCGCGCAGGCCGAGACTTCAGTTGCAGAAACGACTGCAGCAGAGACTACGGCTGCCGAGACA
>OCTX011953634.1_pt1 | contig 13631 bp, 5 predicted proteins | sample 1539691 | NCBI WGS metagenome assembly OCTX01 (sample SAMN02144231, study PRJEB22623) | gut metagenome | biome: sheep rumen | host: Ovis aries | place: New Zealand | reverse complement strand
TTATTTTTGCAACGACTACGAAAAAAGTCGTAACGAAAAAAGTCGTAATATGGAAAATCCTTTTAAATTCGGAACAATCGTTGAAGATGAATACTTAACTGACTGAATAGAAGAGGTGAAGTATATAACCCAATTATCCTCTACTATATATAGATAAACTACTGATAATAAAAGGTTTGAGAAAAATCTAATTCTACTTTATTCTCTACTAACCCTCTACTAACTTTCTACTAATCTTCTACTATTATCAACACTCCTCCCACATGGTTTATACAAGTGATGCGTTTGTTAGGTAGTTTTACGACCATAAATATATGCTTTACGTCCTCTAAACATATGCTTTACGTCTACTAACTATATGCTTTATGGTTAGTAGAGAATAGGTAGAGATTAGGTAGAGGATTAGTAGAGAAAAAGTAGAGGATATAAAATTTGCAAGTTGTTATGAGACATTATACTTATAGAGTTTTAGTAGAGGATAACAAACAAATTCACAATTCGCAATGAATAATTCTCAAGGAACTATTTACAATTAATGAATGGGGGGATTGAAAAACTTTTATGTAGAAGTCTATCCAATGAAAGTGCATTTCTTAACAAGAATAAAACAATGATTTGAAGTAACGTAAATGTCATTTAAAAATCTTTAGGCAAAACAACCTAATAACCTTATCACTTGATGAAACTTGTATTTGTGATAGTAGAATGATGGTCTGTTTTTGATATTTTTTAAGTGTCTTTTTACAACAAACGCCTAAAACAAGCCGTTTTTAGCCCCATAAGTGTTAAAAAAATAAAATGGAGAAAAACAAATGTGATTTAGAGTGAATAAATGCAATTTTGTATTTATTTTTGCAAAGAAATAGTAGCTAAAAGCATTTTCACTATTCTTGGGAAAGAGAATTTTCAAACAATTTATTAATAATTATGACCAGATGAAGAAGAAAAGTAAATTTTATCTATTAGGTATCTTAGCGCTTTTTTGCATGATGCCTAATGTGCTGTTTGCCCAGAATCTGACGGTGGAAGGTACGGTAAAGGACGAGATTGGAGAACCCCTCGTCGGCGTTACTGTCCATGTACAGGGTGTGGGTACTGGTGCCATTACCGACTTGGATGGTCATTTCACCATTCCATCGGTGAGGCGAGGAGCAACACTCGAGTTCTCTTATGTGGGTTATCAAACAATGACTCACAAGGTAGAGGGCAGGACTGTTAACGTGACCATGGAGCCTGATCGCAAGAATCTGGATGAAGTGGTGGTAATTGCCTACGGACAACAGAAGAAGGTGACTATTACGGGAGCCGTTTCTGCAGTCGGTGGTGAAGAATTGCTCAAGGCACCAGTTGCCAGTGTTGCCAACGCCTTGCAAGGAAAGTTGCCTGGTATGTCGGTAGTTCAGCCCTCAGGTATGCCTGGTGCAGATGAGCCCGTTATTCGTGTGCGTGGTATCGGTTCGTTGAATAGTGCCGAACCATTGGTACTCGTCGATGGTGTAGAACGTTCGTTCGGACAGCTCGACCCCAATGAAATCGCCGACATCTCTATCTTGAAAGATGCCTCCGCAACAGCCGTTTTCGGTGTGCGTGGTGCCAATGGTGTTATCCTCGTAACTACCAAGCGTGGCACGGCAGGTAAGGCTTCGGTAACCGTTTCAGCTAATGCAGCCGTCCAGCAAATTGCCAAGTTCGTGGATTTCGCCGATTCTTACACGTATGGAAAGATGTGGAACTACACGATGATTACCGATGGGCTGCCGATGAGCCAGTGGCCAGGAAGTGCTACGATTGCCGATTACACACCCTACGCTGACTTAGGTATCCGTTTCAGCCAAGAGGTGATGGAACATTTCCGTAAAGGCGATATGCCTGTTACGTTCCCCAATACCGACTGGATTAATTATATCATGAAGGATGCGGCTTGGCAGGAACAAGTGAACGTGAACGTGAATGGAGGTACGGAGAAGATGAGGTACTTCGTTTCAGCTGGTTTCCTGAACCAGAACTCACTCTTCAAGACGTTCTCAAGTAATAAAGACGAGACCTTTAAATACAACCGTTTCAACTATCGTGCCAACTTGGATATTGACGTGTCTAAGTATAGTCAATTGGCATTGACGTTGGGCGGACGCGTTCAGAACCGTACCACGATGGGTGGTGGTGAGGGATTCCTCTTCCGCTATCTGCAAGGAGCCACACCATACGCAGGTATTGGTGTTGACGGTCAAGGTCGCCATATCGTTGCCGATGAGAACTTCGTAGGTCCATACGACCGTGATGCCCTTTCTAACTATTATGACTTAGGTTACGTGAATGAGAGCACCAACGTGTTGAACCTCGACTTGCAATACAAACTCGACATGAGCTTCCTCACGCCAGGTTTGGATTTCAAGATTAAGGGTTCGTACAATACGGAATATACCGCACGAAAGAATCGCCAAAACGGATTTGGTACAGGTGTCACCTATGTGGCAACGCTCGTTGACGGTAAAGAGGTGCTTCGCAAGGAGAATATCACTTGGCCAATTCCTTACGATGAAGCTAAGTGGGGAAGTCGTAACTGGTATGCAGAGGCAAGTTTCAACTACGCTCGTAAGTTTGGTGCACACAACGTTGGTGCGTTGATTCTCTATAACCAAAGCAAGACCTATTATCCTTGGGATTCAGACGGCAGTCTGTACCAATCAATTCCAAAGGGTTATGTAGGACTCGTGGGACGTGTGACTTACGACTATGACACCCGTTACATGATTGACTTCAATATCGGTTATAATGGTTCAGAGAACTTTGCCGAAGGTAAGCGCTACGGTACATTCCCATCCTTCTCAGTAGGTTGGATTCCATCCAACGAAAAGTTCTGGGAGCCCGTCAAGAAGTATATCGGCTACTTGAAGTTGCGTGGATCGTGGGGTAAGGTAGGTAATGACAATACCAACGGAGCCCGCTTCCTCTATCTGCCAGGTGCATGGCAATTCTATACAGGTTCGACGACGACCAACCCACAGAACCGAGGAGCCAACTTCGGTACGAGTGGCGGATGGTTGCAAGCCGTGAAAGAGTTGACAGCAGGTAATCCCGACGTGACTTGGGAGACCGCCACTAAGATTAATGTTGGTTTGGACGCTGCATTCATCAACGACCGACTGACGTTGAACCTTGACTTGTTCTGGGAAGACCGCAAAGACATCTTGGTGTCAAATGCCTCTCAACTTCCTGCCGTGACCAGTCTTCCTTCAAGCTATGTGAACAAGGGACGCGTGAAGAATCACGGTTATGAATTGACCTTGAAGTGGGCAGATCAGATTCGTGACTTCCGTTATAGCATCAGCCCCAGCATTTCGTTTGCCAGAAATAAGGTGATTGAGATGCTTGAGGTACCACCTATGTATGACTACCTGAGACATACGGGATTGCCAGTAGGACAACGTTTTGGTTACGACCTGTTTGAATTCTACCAGAAAGGTACCGAAGACCGTTATAAGGCAGCGTATGGCGTAGACAAATTGCCAGACCAGAAGATTGACCTGAAATATGGTGATGCTGTCTATGTTGACTTGAACAATGACGGTGTTATCGACCAAAACGACCAGAAACCACTCGGCTATACTGACAACCCAGAAATTACTTGGTCTATCAATGCCAGCTTGAACTGGAAGGGACTCGACTTCTCTATGCTGTGGGTAGGTGCTGATAATACCAGCCGCGCATTGAACGGATACTTCCGCGACCAATTCGGTTCTACCAATACGTCAGCATTGGCACAGTGGGTAGCCGATAACTCTTGGACAGAAGATAATCCAGGAGCCATCCTGCCCCGTATCTCGTTCACCAACCGCGTTCATAACAACCGTGATTCGCGTGCTTGGGTTATCGACTCTAAATATGTGCGTCTGAAGAATGTGGAGATTGGTTATACCATCAACAAACCCAAGTTCTTGCCATTGCTCAACTACGTGAGAGTATATGCTTCAGGTCAAAACCTGTTGACATTCGCTGACTTCAAGGGCAACGACCCCGAGGCTCCAGGTTCAGGACTTGACTTCGGTGTACGTTATCCTATGACACGTGTGTATAACTTTGGCCTACAAGTAAACTTCTGATGAACCCAAAATATTGAAGAATTGAAGATTATGAAAAAGATATTTAATTACATATTGGCTTTGGGGATGGCAACTGGCATCTTCTCAGCATGTGTGGACGATATCAATGTGGGTAATGCCTTCTTGGAGAAAGCCCCTGGTGTAGATGTCAACATCGACACCGTGTTCTCCAAGGCTGAATACACCCGCAATTTCCTATGGAGTGCATACGGTCAGCTCTATTGTACCTACACTTCTGGAAATATGATGAACGGTGCACCTATCGACGTGCTTTCCGACTCCTATCATTGCTATGTGGGATGGGGCGGTCCTATTCAGAGTTACTATCCTGGAGGTTTGACCGAGGATGCACAAGATACGGATAATGGTAACTTCCAAGGTAAATTCTCTTATTCAACGAAACCTGGAGGTTTGGATAGCGATGCTGGCGGTCGTGTATCTATTTACGAGACCGTACGCAAGTGCTGGCAGATTATCGAGAATATCAACCGTGTTCCCGACATGAATGATGCGGAGAAAAGTCGTCTGCGTGGCGAGGCCTATACGATTATGGCCAGCCGTTATTTTGACGCATTCCGTAATTTCGGTGGATTGTGCCTCGTGAAAAAGGCATTTGCCGTAGGTGAAGACTTTACTGAAGGTCGTTCTACCGCTTGGCAAACTGTACAATTCATTGACTCTCTGATTCAATGTGCCATCGATGAGCCTGGATACATTTGGAATGTTCCCAATGCAGATATCGGTCAGTGGTCTGGTCGTTTGACGCGTGCTTCAGCTCGTGCTTTGCGTGCAAAGGTGTGGATGTTTGCCGCATCCCCATTGTTTAATAGCAATGAGCCTTATATGAGGTATACCAATAAACCGACTGGATTTGAGAATGAGGAACATGTTTGGTTTGGCAAGGAAGATCCCTCATTATGGAATCGTTGCTTGAAATATTGCGATGAATTCTTCGAAGACAATGCAGCCAATGGCAACTATTATCAGTTGGTACAACCAGAAACCCAAGACGAGGCAGGCTACCGCATGGCTTATCGTCGTGCTTACCGCTATCGTAACAATGAGACACGTCATGAAAAACTCTTTGACGCTCATCCTACTCTTACCCTCTCTGACGGAGGTTGGGGCTGGGGTTGGAGAGGTTTTGCCCTCGACTGTCTCCGCCAAGGTGGTGCCGTTCCAACGAACGAGTTGATGGAATGCTTCGGAATGCAAGATGGTCGCAACTTCCCCTATTCAGATATTTATGGTGCAGGCAAGAATCCCAGTGGTATCGATATCTTTGCAGATCGTGACCCGCGTCTGTATGAGACGATTGTGGTTCCAAGGAAATCTGTTCCTGGAGGCTTTGACTATGCAGGTATGAACTATATGGACTCTTGGGTTGGTGGATTCTTGGAGAAGAACAGTAATGTTACCAATAAGGATGACGTTGCTTCAGGTTATTGCAAGTTCAAGTGGTTGCTCGACTACTACGGTGGAAGTCGCTATGATGACGATCTCATCGGTGTTCCCTACATCCGTTTGGCAGAGATGTATCTCATCCGTGCCGAGGCAAAGGCCGAGACAGGAGATTTCAAGGGTGCGCTGGATGATTTGCATATAGTTCGCAGCCGTGTGGGCCTCGGACGCCTCGAAGAAGTAAATGGCCAGTTCAAACTCGGAGCAGCACAAGATTTGACAAATGCCAAGAATAAGGATATTCTCATTAACGAAATCCTCCGTGAGCGCAATTGCGAAATCGGTGCTGAGTGTGGTGATCGTCTATACGACATGGTACGCCGCAAGCGTCAGGACTTGTTCACCAAACCGCTTCATGAAATTCGAATTTATTGCCTCGATGCTTCTGGCAAACGCCTGACAGAAGGAGACCAGCAATATAAAGAAGGTAATCCTTGGCCGAAGTTTGAATATGAGAAGCCAGAAATCGCCGTTGGTCATCGTCGTTGGTGGGATCCTGGCTACTGGACCAATAAGTGGTATCTTGACCCTGTTTCTCGTATTGAGATTCAGAAGGGATATGGACTTACACAGAATCCTGGTTGGTAAGATTGAAGATTGATAATTGACAATTGATAATTCAAGATTATGAAAATAAGAAACATATTTATATATACCTTGGTGGGACTCTGTGCCGCCCCGATGGCAGTATCTGCCCAGGTGACGCTGAGCGATAAAGAGTCGCAGAAGGTAGATTTAGGCTATGGCGTTGAGCAATCTGAATTTCTCACTACGGCGGCAACGACTACTATCACTGCTGAAGAGCTTCGCCGTACGTCAGCCATCAGCCTGGCAGATGCCCTATATGGCAAGCTCCCTGGCCTGAATGCCTTCCAGAACACTGGTTTCAAGGGTGAGGAAGGACGTGGTGCAACGTTTAACATCCGTGGTGTCCAGACGACTGGCGAGAAAGACATTCTGATTCTTGTTGATGGAGTGGAGCGTCCTATCGACCGTCTGACTGTAGAGGAAGTGGAAAGTGTCACCGTACTGAAAGATGCTGCTGCCGTGGCTCTCTACGGACATGAGGGTATTAATGGTGTGCTATTGGTGAAGACCAAGCACGGTAGCAAGGACGGTAAATATCACTTTAAGGTAGGTGCTTCACACAAATTCCAGTTCAATCCTCAGATGGCTGATATGGTTAGTGCCCACGACTATGCCAATGCGCTCAACCGTGCACGTTTGAACGATGGTGCTTCAGCCGCCTATACGGATGCAGAACTTCAGAAATTCTTAGACGGTAGTGATCCCTTGGTTTATCCTAACGTAAACTGGAAGGATGAAGTGTTTAAGAAAACTGCTCACGAGTCGAATGCTTACCTCTCTTTCTTTGGTGGCTCAGAAAAGGTTCAGTATTATACACAACTTGATTATACCGATGCTCGCGGACTCTATAAGAATCCCGATCAAGGCGATTGGAATTCTCAATTGAAATACTCAAAGGCCAATATCCGTGCCAATGTAGACTTCGAGGTAAGTCCAAGCACAAGGGTAAGCGCTAATGTATTGGGTATCTTGATGGAAACCAACGGTGTACCTAATGTAAGCTCAAACGATGCTTGGTGGCATTTGTATAAGGTTCCTGCCTTAGCATTCCCCATCAAGACTGCTGGTGGCGTATGGGGTGGTAGTCAGACATACGGCGACTTCAATCTCTTGGCTAAGTCGCAAGGTACTGGTTTCATGAAGACTCACCAACGTCAGATTTGGGCTAACATGACATTGGAACAAGACCTTGATGTCATCACGAAAGGTTTGAAATTCTACGTCGGTGCTTCTTACGACAACTCTTCCATCACCGTTGAGAATCGCACAAAGGGTTATCAATATGGTTGGAATTACTATGATGCCGCAGGTGCCATGCAAGAGACGGTAATGGGTACGGTAGAGGATAAGTTAGTATTCAACCACTGGGTAGACACGCAATGGCGTATCGCTACCTTCAAGGCTGGCTTTAAGTATGGCATACAGTTGAATAATGGAGACAACTTTGCCGCTAATGCCAACTATAACATGAAGAGCGAGATTCGCGACGGTCAGAATAATACGTGGTATCGTGCTAACTGGCAATTGGCTATGCATTATGACCATGCCAATAAGATAATGGCCGACATTGTGTTGGCAGCCAATGGTTCTAACCGTAGTTATCCAGCCAAGTGGGCATTCTCACCGACAATTGGTTTGGGTTATATCTACGTGAACAATCCAGAAGGTAGCATCCTCAATTATGGAAAGGTACGTCTCTCTGGTGGTATTCAACACACCGACTATGTGCCAGCAGCAGGTCTATGGCTTCCCCGATGGAACAATTCTCACGGACAGTTCTGGTATGGTACTAACTTCGCCAACTCATGGGGTGCTTTCTTGACTCAGTTCCCAACGGATAATTTCGCACAAGAAGCTGCCTATAAGGCAAATATCGGTACCGACTTGAGAATAGCCAACTCGCTTGACGTTACGCTCGATATCTTCTATCAGCAACGTAGAAACATCTTGGTAAGCGCCAGTTCGCTCAATTCCGACGTGGTTGGTATCCAGTCGTCTTACGATGATAAGGGACGTGTTGCAAGCTACGGTTTCGAATTGGGACTTCGCTATGCCAAAACCTTGGAGAATGGCCTTAACTTGAATGCCAGTGCTTCCTTCTCAACGGTGAAGAACAAGATTCTGCAATGGATTGAGAATCCCGCTTATCCTAACCTCTCTGTGATTGACGGTCCTGCTGATGCCGAACGTGGACTCATAGCTTTAGGATTCTTCCAAGACCAGGCAGACATCGACAAAAGTCCTATCCAGCAATTTGGACAAGTGAAAGTGGGTGATATTAAATATAAGGATGTCAACGGCGACGGTGTCATCAACGAGAATGACTACGTGGCTCAGGATTATGGCAACACCTTCCCATCACTCAACTACGCTTTCAGTCTTGGTGCAGAGTATAAGGGATTTGGTATCAACGCCACCTTCCAAGGTGCTGCTCATCAGGTGAAGAACCTTCGCTATGTTGACGGTGTATGGGGAGCACTCTCCGGCAACCGCAACCTCTCTCAGGAATACTATAACAACTGTTTCGACAAGATTGGAACCAATGCAAGTTATCCACGTCTGTCAACAGAGAATGTAGCTAACAATGCTCAGAACTCCACGATATGGTATCGCAACATCAGTTGGCTGAAGCTTCGCGATTGCGAAATCTACTATAAGTTGCCTACTAAAGTCATTGAGCCTTTGAAGATTACAGGTGCCAAGGTATTCGTACAAGGACAGAATCTCTTGTCTTTCGACAATATCAAGGCCATGGATGCCGAGAATCTCAATACGGGCTATCCGGTGATGAAGAGTATTAATATTGGTCTTTCTGTGAATTTCTGATTGATGAACGATAATTGATAATTGAAGATTATGAAGACAATAAATATAATGAAGATTACCGGTAGGTTGTGTGTCCTTTGTCTGCTCAGTTGCTTCTTTGTTTCATGTGCTGATCTTGATTACACGGAAGAGACAACTCGCGACGAGGCGTGGACTTACGAGTATTATGAAAACGGCATCAAGAACCTCGTGTTCGATGTCTATGCGCAAATATATAATAATGAGTTGGCCTCCAATAGTGCCTATTTCCTTGCCGGTGCTACCGACGAGGCTCAGTATGCACTTGAAACGGGTGCTGTCAACAATTACGTGAATGGTGGATGGAGTCCTGCCAATCCCTATTCCAATACTTGGACAAAGGCATATACGGCCATTGCCGATGTGAACATGTATCTCGAGAAGTTAGACGAGACCAACATCACGGACTGGCAGTATAACCCTGATTACAAAAACTGGGTGGCTCAGATGGAATTGTTCCCCTACGAGTTGCGTTTCCTCAGAGCATACTTCTATTTTGAGTTGTTCAAGACTTACGGAGACGTACCCCTTGTGACAACCACATTGACCAATGCGCAAGCCAATAACATGCAGCGCACTCCAGCAGACAAGATTGTTAAGTTCATCGTTGACGAGTGTGATGCTGTTGCGCCTTACCTGCCTGTATCATACGAAACGGAGGTGTTCTCTGAAATCGGACGTGCTACTCGTATCGCTGCGTTTGCACTCAAGGCTCGTACGTTGCTCTATGCTGCATCACCACTTCATAACCCATCAAACGACAAGGCGAAGTGGGAGAAGGCTGCCGAGGCTTGCAAGTATATTCTCGACAATGCTTCCGTATGGGGATTGAAGCTCAGTTCTTACTCTGCATTGTGGGGACATGATGCGTTCTACAATCCAGAACTCATCTTCGGACTCGGACGCGGTGAAAGCAACTCTTTTGAGATGGCTAACTATCCCGTTGGTGTGGAGAATGGTTCTTCGGGCAATTGTCCTACTCAAACTTTGGTAGACCAATATGAATATCAGGATAATGGCGAGACCTTTGGCGAACGCCATCCGGGTAACATCGACCTCAACGCGGAAGATCCATACGAAGGTCTTGACCCACGCTTTGCCCTAACGGTAGTGAAGAATGGTGATGAGTGGCCCAGCAATGGTGCTCAGAAGAAGACAATGGAAACGTTCGTTGGTGGATTCAATGGTGCTCCTAAGTATGGAGCTACCCCCACGAGTTACTATCTGCGCAAATACGTAGATGGTTCGTGTGTCACCACGACTGACAACCAGACCACTCGCCGTCATACTTGGATATTGTTCCGTTTGGGAGAGTTCTATCTCGACTATGCAGAGGCAGTATTTAATGCTACAGGAAGCGCCAATGATGACACATACGGTTTGACCGCTAACGATGCCATCAACGTGTTGCGCAATCGCCCAGACATTCAGATGCCCAAGTTCACCGAGGATGGTGCTGAATGGGTGAAGCGTTACGAGCGCGAGCGCCTTGTTGAGTTGGCTTTCGAGAATCATCGCTTCTGGGATGTACGCCGTTGGAAGAAAGGTGCACAATATTTCAAGAACATTCAGACGGCAACCATCAGTAGTGGTCTGATACTTTCACGCTCTACGATTACTCGCCAATGGGATGATAAGTTTAATTTCTATCCCATTCCGCAGTCGGAACTGAAAAAGAATCCCAACCTTACCCAGAATCCAGGATGGTGAGATGAATTGATAAACGTAAAATGAAAATTGAAAATTATGAAACATATAATCAATTATTTAGGCGCATTGCTTGCTGTGATTCTCATCGGTACCACTTTCACGGCGTGTTCTGATGACGATGATAACGGGTCGGCTAATGTCGGACTGGGCATCAAAGCGTTCTTCCCGACGAAGGTTGTCACCAACCAGCCGATAACCATCAATGGTTCAGGTTTCGATGCTGTTACTGAAATAGAATTCCCTGGTGGCTTGAAAGTGACCAATTTCGAGATTGTCAGTTTCGATATGATTAGGGTGAATGCTCCTGCTGGACTTCCTGCTGAGGGCGGTAAGATTAAAGTACGTACCGCTAACGATGAGGCAGAGTCGCGCTTGCCGTTGACCATTGGACATACCAATGTGACGGGATTCTCTAAACAGCCTGGAGAGAGTGCCATCGGAGGTGAATTAATTACCGTCTATGGTACAGACTTGGAGTTTATCAATGCTGTTGAACTCCTCGATCCAGATTCTGTTCCTCAGTTAATTGACCATAAGGATTTCTATCGCAAAGGTACAAGCAACCTCGTGTTCCGTGTTCCTCCGAAAAAAATCTATACTGGTACTTTTGTGGGTTATCTTTATACTTACGACGGTCAGAAGATTCCTCTGCCAGAACTGGCTTACGAACCAAGTGCCGATGATGGTCACATGGAGATTGTAAGGACTGTTATCTGGAAGAACGATGATCCCGAAGGAAACGGTTCTATCAACTGGAGTGGTACCTATCGCTTCGGCTTAGATGGCAAAGATGGTAACAATGAATGTATTGCTACATTCCCACAAGATGTTTGGGATAAGATTAAGACGGGCACGTTCTATATGAAGTATCGTCCAGATGGCGACTCTTACCAAATCCGTGTAACTACTGGTTGGTGGTCTGTTCAATGGCTTGGTAAAGACCAAGATATTGCTCCTTGGAGTATGTCAGAACGGATTATGGATAATGGAGACGGGACATACTACATTGAGGTTAACTTCGATGGTGATCCGATTGTCGATGCCCTTGATGATCAACATCTGCTCTTCACGGGTATCGGATATACTCCAATGGAACTCTATTTCGAAGAAGAGGTTTGGGTTGATGGACCTGGCGACGTAGAGGTGAAAGATATTGTATGGTCGAACGGAGGCACACTCGGTGATATCAATTGGAGTGGTGACTATCGTTTCGCTACCGAAGGCTTCTCTACTGGTGAGGAATGTTATGTTGTTCCAGCGGATATTTGGGAGAGATTGAGGTCTGAGACTTTCTTCGTGACCATCAAGGGTGCTAATCCTCAAATACGTGTAACATCAGGATGGTGGAGCACCACATGGACAGGTAAAGACATCCAACCAGGTAATGACCTGTTATCTGACAATGGCGATGGAACATGGACGCTTACCGTTGACCTCGCAGGCGACCCGTTGTTAGACGTGATGAATGAACAACATCTGCTCTTCACGGGTAGTGGTTATTCAGTAGAGGAAATCTACTTCATCAAACTCGTTCCTGGCGGAGGTCCAAAAGAAGTTGTATTCTGGACAAATGACGGATCTGCCGGTTCCATCAGCTGGAATGGTACCTATCGCTTTGGCTTAGATGGCAAAGATGGAAACAACGAGTGTATAGCCACTCTCCCACAGGATATTTGGGACAAGGTCAAGAATGGCACATTCTATATGACGGCATCAGCTGATGCAGATTGGTATAACTTACGTATCACTACTGGATGGTGGAGCACCACTTGGACAGGTGCAGACATTGGCAAAGGTGATGAGCGGCTTGTCCTCAATGATGACGGAACGTTTACCATTGAAATTAATTTCTCAGGAGACCCGATTCTTGATTCCCTTGACGATCAACACTTGCTCTTCACGGGTGAAGGATATACTCCTTTGAAACTCTTCTATTACGAATAATTGAAGTTTTTATATTCACTATTTGTTAATTAGTTAATTTTTGTCCGCAATGTGGTTAGTCGCATTGCGGACAATTTTATTTGGTGTTGTTTAGCGCACTTTTCGTTCTTCACATTCGTGAATATTATCATTTTTGTCAAGACCTCCCGTCGTTTTTACTAAAGCAATAATAATCAAGTACTTAAGAATCGGTAGACCGTGAGAGACCTCCCGTAACACCTCCCGTAAGACCTCCCATAGACCTCACCTAAAACCTCCCGTTTTGTTGTCTTGCTTTTTGGTTGACATTTCTCGTTTTCGCTCATTTCATGTACATCAGATGACTTTTTCATCAACTCTTCTTCTCGCCAACTTATCTAAGCAAAGACGGGAGGTCTTAGGTGAGGTCTATGGGAGGTCTTACGGGAGGTCTTAGGGGAGGTCTTGAAAAACATAATCGATTGATAATAAGGTCTTTAGCTAAAAATACGGGAGGTCTTGGCTAAAACAACAAAATTCATGCATTTTGAATGCTAAAACCATATCTTTAGACGTTGTAAACATATCTTTGTTTGTTATAAACCATTCGTTTGTGACGCACAAATCAATTGTTTATAGCATACAAATCAATTGTTTATGATATATGGAAGAATGGCTCAGTCGATTTTTCGTAAGGGATAAAAACTTAGTTAGATAATCAAAACTTGCATGGAAGATGCCGTAGGCATCAGATGATAGTAGCCAGCTATGCAGCCATGCCGATAGGTATGGCGAACCAACGGTCACTGTTCGCGAAGCGAGGGAAAGTAAATGGCTGGGTAAGATTTAGATATATAAAAATGCAAGCCCTTCTGTTTGCGACATGCTTCATCATGTCCCTTGCATAACAGCAAGGAATTATATGTGCATCTTCCTAACCAGCCATTTACTTTCCCTCGCTTCGCGAACAGTGACCGTTGGTTCGAAACACCTAAAGGCGTTTCTGCATAGCTGGCTACTATTATC
>OCTX012178850.1_pt1 | contig 13632 bp, 13 predicted proteins | sample 1539691 | NCBI WGS metagenome assembly OCTX01 (sample SAMN02144231, study PRJEB22623) | gut metagenome | biome: sheep rumen | host: Ovis aries | place: New Zealand | reverse complement strand
GATATGTGGGGATATAGTATAAGAGTGCCTGGTGTGAACCTTGGAGTTATGGGCGCAGCTATTGGAACACTTTGTTCTGAACTGGTAGGGGCAGTCTGCATACTACTGGCAATACTGAAGTTTTCAGATATGCTACATCTTCGCAAAGAAGAAAAGGGTGGAATGAACCGTGAAGAGTGGTGGACAAGCATTAAAATGTCACTTCCGGTTATGCTTAGTTCTGCTATAATGGGTTCAGCTTATGTGGTATCTACAAGAATAGTTTCCCCTCTAGGAAATGTATCTATAACAGCTAATTCCTTTTCCATAACTGCTGAGAGTTTATGCTATATGCCGGGTTATGGAATATCTCATGCGGCTACAACTCTTGTAGGTCAGGCAAAGGGAGCTGAAAGAAGATTTCTTAGTCGCAAATTCGCATATCTTTCGATTATAATAGGAATGATAGTTATGGCATTAGCGGGTGTATTATTATATATATTTGCACCGCAGATGATAGCCATAATGTCACCGGACGAGGGAGTTAGAGCTCTCGGAACGACAATCCTTCGGATAGAAGCATTTGCAGAACCTATGTTTGGGGCTTCTATAGTTGCTGAGGGAGTATTCAGAGGTCTGGGGAAAACAGGTACTCCAAGTGCACTGAATCTCCTAAGTATGTGGTGTGTAAGACTACCGCTTTCAGCATTTGCTGCGATTCACTACGGATTAGTAGGAGTATGGTATGTGATGTGTATAGAGCTTTGTTTCAGAGGGACTATATTTATTATAGCTATTTATAAATCATTTCATGAGAAAGATGCAGGATGCTACAAAAGTGCTTGAATCAAAAATGAAAATCTAACATATCTATATTATCTTAACTGATTTCCCTCATACAGATGAATATATTAATTCTTATCATCCGGATATTTATATCCGGATTTTTTAATGTATCCATATCACAAACCCTTTTTTTATGCGGTCTTAAGGGGATATAAATTTTTCTTATAATCAGTGATAAGTATTAAGTATTTTCCTTATTTGCAAAAATGTGACTTAATTGGTAGGTACAAAAGCCTATCAAAGTGATAGGTAAAAGCTATTTTAAAGGAAGATGTAAATTCAGATGGATAATGAATTAGAAACACGATGTATTCACTTAGATGAAGAAGTTGCCTATGAAAAAACAGGCTGTATATCATTTCCTATATATCAGACGGCGACATTCAGCCATGTGGGATTAGGGAAAAGCACCGGATATGATTACAGCCGTGCTCAGAATCCTACCAGAGAGAGAGTTGAGAAAGTAGTTGCCTCTCTGGAAAATGGAAAAGGAGCGGTAGCATTTACTTCTGGTATGTCTGCGGAAGCTGCTTTGATGGAATTATTCAAACCGGGAGATCATATCATTATAGAAAATGATCTTTATGGAGGCAGTGTAAGACTTTTTTCAGAGATTAATCACAAAAATGGAATCGAGTTTACCGGGGTTGATTTGTGGAAGGATGATGTTGAAGCATACATCAGAGAGGAAACTAAGGCGGTATATGTCGAAACTCCGACAAATCCGATGATGAATGTCACAGATATCCGATTACTTGCAGACAAGCTTAAGTCGAGAAATATATTACTGATTGTTGATAATACATTTATGTCTCCATATTTACAGAATCCTTTGGAACTGGGAGCAGATGTGGTTGTACATAGTGGTACTAAATATCTGGGAGGACATAATGATACTCTGGCAGGATTCATAATTGCTAAGGATGAAAGGTTAATCGAAAGAATAAGGTATATAGCGATGACAACTGGCGCAGTACTCTCGCCATTTGACAGCTGGCTGATACTTAGAGGGGTTCAGACTTTATCAGTAAGAATGGAAAAGGCAGAACAAAATGCCAGAAGACTTGCAGAGTGGTTTGAAAAACAAGAAAAAATAACCAGGGTTATATACCCGGGACTGGAGTCTCATCCGGGGCATGAAATAATGAAAAAACAGGCAAGAGGATTTGGGGCTATGCTCACGCTGGAATGCGAGAGTAAAGAAACGGCTACAGAGCTGCTTGAGAAAACCAGGCTTGTAAGATTTGCAGAAAGCTTAGGAGGTACGGAATCACTTATTACATATCCGATTACTCAGACTCATGCAGATCTCTCTGAAGAAAAAAGACTTAGAAACGGTATAACAGACAGGATACTTCGTATATCTGTCGGGATAGAAGCTATAAGTGACCTTATAAAAGATTTTGAACAGGCGCTGAAGTAGTGGTGAGGAAAATCATGGAAGAAAAGAATTTGGATTTTGACTTGATACTTAACAGAAAAAATACAAATAGCTTGAAATATGATTTTGCCAGAAGAAGAGGTTATCCGGAAGATATTCTTCCTATGTGGGTTGCCGATATGGATTTTAAGACTTCTTCCTTTGTACAGGAAGCTATAGATAAAGTAAACAGACTGGGAGTTTATGGATATACAGAAACAGCTGAACACTACTACGAAATCATAAAAAAATGGATGTACGAGCAGTATGGCTGGGAACTGGAAAGTGAGAGATGGCTTATAAAGACACCGGGTGTTGTTTTTGCACTGGGGGCTGCTGTCCAGGCTTATTCAGAACCGGGAGACAGTATCCTTATACTTCAACCTGTATATTATCCGTTCTCAGAAATTATAACAGATAATGAAAGACAAATAGTTGTAAGTAATCTTCTGGATACAGAAGATGAAAGTGGAAACAGAAGATACAAAATAGATTATGAGGATTTCGAAAAGAAAATCATTCAAAATGATGTGAAGATATTTATTCTTAGTAATCCCCATAACCCCGGAGGAGCCGTATGGACTAAGGAAGAGCTGAAAAGGATTGGTGATATATGTCTGAGGCATAATACGGTAGTTATAAGTGATGAGATACATGCAGATTTTATATGGAAGGGTAAACATCAGGTATTTGTAAATCTTGATAAAAGATACAGGGATATAACAGTTACATGTACATCGCCGACCAAGTCCTTCAATATCGCAGGATTGCAGATATCAAATATCATCATACCGGATAATGCTCTCAGAAAAAAATTCAGGAAAAAGATAGATGCCTTTGGTTACAGTCAGGCAAATATATTTGGAATCAGTGCTTGTGAGGCTGCTTATAGATACGGTGGCGAGTGGCTTGCCGAAGTAAAGAAGTACATATGGTCGAATATCGAGTATATGAAAAAGTATATTGAAGACAGTCTCCCACAGATAAAGATGTTTGTTCCTGAAGGTACATATCTGGTATGGCTGGATTTTAAGGGAACAGGACTCAGTGATGAGGAAATAAACAGGAAACTGATATACGAAGCTAAACTGTGGCTTGATGCAGGACATATATTTGGGGAAACCGGAAAAGGCTTCCAGAGAATAAATGCAGCCTGCCCGAGAAGTGTTCTGACAGATGCGTTGGAGAGAATAAAAAGAAACTTTGAAATAGAAAGTGGATGAAAGGAAAATACAGATGGTTGCAAATTCATATGAACAGTTACAACAGTCACATCCGTGTTTTGGAGGATATAAGAATTCAGGAAGAATTCATCTGCCGGTCAGTCCCGGGTGTAACATAGGATGCCGTTTCTGCGACAGAGTTATTAACACAGAAGAAGACAGACCGGGAGTAACATCCGTTGTGCTTAAGCCTGAAGAAACGATAGAGGTTATAAAAGAAGCCTTAGAGGTTTGTCCTGAAATATCGGTTGCCGGAATTGCAGGACCTGGAGACACACTTGCTACAGAGCATGCACTCGAAACCTTCAGGATAGTAAAAGAAAAATATCCAAACCTCATAAAGTGCATGAGCACAAATGGTCTCATGCTCTATGAGAAGGCAGATGAAGTGATTGATATAGGTATTGATTCACTTACTGTTACAGTAAATGCAGTTGATCCTGAAATAGAAGCGAAGCTGAACAAATTTATCATATATCACGGAAAAAAGTATGAAGGTGTTGAAGCGGCGAAGATACTTATAGAGAATCAGCTGAAGGGAATAAAAAAGGTTGCTGACGCAGGAATGACTGTAAAAGTAAATACAGTACTTGTTCCGGAGATAAATGGTGATCATATAGAGGAGATTGCAAAGACTGTAGCGGAGGCAGGCGCATGGATATATAACATCATACCGCTAATCCCGCAGTTTGAACTGAAGGATTATAAAGCTCCGTCATGTATAGACCTGGATGAGGCAAGGACGAAGGCAGGAAAATATATTGACATATTCAGACATTGCCAGCATTGCCGTGCTGATGCGGTGGGAGTGCCGGGAAAGTCTGAATTCGGAGAACAGATATATTTTAGAAGAGTAAATATAAAAGAAACATTTTCACATGGTTAATTAACCCCAATGGGCACAATATAGAAAAATATAAAAGAAAGCAGGAAGAATAATTATGAGACAGATAGCTATTTATGGAAAAGGTGGTATCGGTAAGTCAACAACAACACAGAATCTTACCGCAGGATTAGTTGAAGCAGGAAAGAAGGTTATGGTTGTAGGATGTGATCCTAAAGCTGATTCTACAAGACTCCTTCTTGGAGGACTGGCGCAGAAAACAGTTCTCGATACTCTTAGAGATGAAGGCGAGGATGTAAAGCTTGATCAGATCATGAGAGAGGGATTCCTTGGAACCAGATGTGTTGAGAGTGGTGGACCTGAACCGGGAGTAGGATGTGCAGGTCGAGGAATTATCACATCTATAGGTCTTCTGGAGAATCTTGGAGCATATACGGATGATCTGGATTTTGTATTCTACGATGTACTTGGAGATGTAGTATGTGGTGGATTTGCAATGCCAATCAGAGAAGGTAAAGCTAAGGAAATATATATAGTGGCAAGTGGAGAGATGATGGCTCTTTATGCTGCTAACAATATATCAAAGGGTATAAAGAAGTATGCAAGAAGTGGTGGTGTCAGAATAGGAGGCATCATTTGCAACAGCCGAAATGTAGATAGAGAGTTAGATCTTCTGAGAGCATTTTCAAAGGAACTTGGAACAAAACTTCTTTACTTTGTACCAAGAGATAATGTGGTTCAGCATGCTGAAATAAATAGAAAGACTGTTATCGAGTACAGACCTGACTGCAATCAGGCTCAGGAATACAGAAATCTTGCAGAAGCGCTTATCAACAATGAGGATTTCACGATACCGACACCTATGACATCAGACAGACTTGAGGAAATTCTCCTTGAGTTCGGACTCATGGAAACAGCAGACGATTATAAGATTTAAAGCGATTTAGTACTAGGATAAAACAGGAAAGAGGAATAGTGATGAGTGATAGACTGGCTCAGACAGAGGTTACGATCAGAGAGAATCGACTCAAATCAATTATATATTATTCAGGAAAAGCAAGTGAGCTTGCTAAGGCAGAGGGTACAGAGAAATTTGTATGTAAGGAGAGAAGCTACAGTCAGTGTAGTGACTGTGCTCAGATGACTGCTTCTACGATTACATATTTCGTTCGCGATGCAGCAGTTGTGGTTCATTCACCGATGGGATGCTTTGCAAATACCCCGCTAAATGATACTCAGTTCAGAAATTCTGCTATAGAGCGTGGTGAACAGCCGGATAAGGTAAGAGTTATATGCAGCAATATATCTGAGAAGGATACAGTATATGGTGGAACGAATAAGCTTAGAGAAGCAATAAATGAAGCAAAGAAACGTTTTAATCCTTCAGCTATATTTGTTCATTCCTCCTGTGCAACAGGAATAGTAGGAGATGATATCGAAGGTGTTGCACTTGATATGCAGGAAGAAATCGGTATTCCAATCATTCCCGTATATTGTGAAGGATTCAAATCGAAGATATGGTCATCGGGATTTGATGCAGCATATCATGGAATACTTAAGAATCTGGTCAAGGAACAGCCAGAGAAGAATAAAAAGCTTGTAAATGTATTCAACTTCCTTGGAAGCGATACTTTTACACCGCTTCTGGGAAAGCTTGGACTAAAGCCTAACTATCTTGTTCCTCTGGCAAGTGTGGACAGGATATCAAGAATGCCGGAAGCTGCATGCTCTGCTCATATATGCGAAACACTGGGTACCTATGTGTCAAGCGTGCTTGAATCAGATTTTGGTGTTCCGAAGGTAAAGTCTCCGGCTCCTTTTGGAATCAGCTGGACAGATAACTGGCTTAGAGAGGTTGCAAAGTATACCGGAACTGAGGATAAGGTTGAAGAAGTAATTGAGAGTGAACATAGGAGAATTGCTCCGGAACTTGAAAGATTGAGAGAAAAGCTTTCAGGTAAGAAGATATATGTATTTGCCGGTGATGCATATGCACATAATGTAGGAAGTGTTGTATCGGATCTGGGCATGGAGATTGTAGGAATTACCACTCTCCATCATGATATGCAGGATGACACTGAAGGGACAGAGAATACTCTGGAAGCGCTGGTAAAGAAAACAGGAGAGATAGAGAACTTTTCTGTATGTAATAAACAGCCATATCAGGTACTTAAGATACTTGAGAAGCTTCGTCCGGACGTTATGATTGTTCGACATATGAATATGACAATCCTCGGCGGTAAGCTCGGAATACCGAGTCTATTAGAGGGCGAGACAAATATAAGTGCGGGATATGATGGAATAATAACGACAGGAAAGAGACTACTTGCACTTATAGAGACTAAAGGAATACTTAAAACATTATCAGAGTACAATGAATTTCCATATACCAAATGGTGGAGAGAAGAGGAAGATCCGTTCTACTTTGAGAAAGGGGCTAAACAATGAGTCATTTAATAGAACAGGCAAAATTTTCATGTGCTCTGGGTGGGCTTCAGACAGTACTTGCTATAGAAAAAGGAATACCGATTGTACACGCAGGTCCGGGATGTGCGGCAAGACAGTTCTCATATCTTGGAAGTGGTTCAGGATATCAGGGAGAGGGATATGCTGGTGGAGGCCAGATATCATGTACGAATTCAACTCAGTCAGAAGTAATATTCGGTGGAGAGAAGAAGCTTCGTGCAACAGTTGATGGAACACTTAAGGTAATGGACGGTTCATTATATGTTATTTTGGCAGGATGCTCAGCAGGTATTATAGGTGATGATGTTAAGCAGATTGCATGTGAATTCGCTGATGAAGGATATCCTGTGGTAGGAGTTGATACAGCTGGCTTCAGAGGTAACAATTATCAGGGGCATGAGCTTGTGGTAAATGCAATCATAGATCAGTACATTTCCTACGAAGTCCAGAAAGCAAATGTGAGAAAAGGACTGGTAAATGTATTCTCAGTTGTTCCTTTTCAGGATGCATACTGGAGAGGTGACCTTCATGAGATTAAGAGACTTCTGGAAGGAATAGGACTGGAAGTTAATATTCTGTATGGACCTGAAAGTAAAGGATTTTCGGAGTGGATGGACATTCCGAATGCTGAGTTTAATCTGGTTCTTTCGCCGTGGGTAGGCCTGTCTACAGCTAAAAAGCTTGAAAGCTTATATAAGACTCCTTATCTGCATGTGCCGGTACTTCCGGTCGGACTTAAGGAAACCGGCAGATTTCTTAGAAAAGTAGCCGAGTTTGCTTCTCTTGATAAGGATAAGGTAGAGAGCTTTATTGCATCAGAAGAAAAACAGTATAAGAGCTATTTTGTTTCCTTTGGTGATCTGGTATCTGATTTTGGATGCTATCTCCCATATCATCTGTATACAATTGCAGATAGTACTTATGGTATAGGAACCAGCAAATTCGTTGTAGAAGAACTTGGTTTTACTCCAAAAGGCTTCTACGATATCGAAAATCCTGATACTAAGACAAAGCAGTTGATAGAGGATACGATTAAAGATATAGATGACAGGTACGATGGCAATATCGTCTTTGAAGGAGATAATAAGGTTATTCAGGAAGACCTGGCTAAAAAGCTTGATGAAGAAGGCGTTCGTTCTGTTGTTCTTGGAAGCAGCTGGGACAAAGAACTTGTTACTTCGAAGAACGACAGTATTCTTATAAGATTATCACTTCCTATAACTGACAGAGTAATCCTGAATAAGAGCTATGTTGGTTATAAAGGAGCTTTATCTCTGATTGAAGATATATATAGTGGTCTTTTCGCGGACGGTATGATCACAAATACTACCCATGCAGATCACTGATCGGGGGATGATAAAATGAGTGATTTAAAAAACAAAGTATTTAAGATTGCAGCTGCTTCGAGAGATGGGAAAAGAGTTGATTCACATTTCGGTATGGCAACTGTATATCAGATAATCAGCGTGAATATGGATGATGGCACATGGAAAAGTGACAGAATTCAGGAGGTAAATTTTCCGGGAACAGAAATGGCAGGTGATACTCGATGTTGGGGCCATAATGAGGAAAGGGTGACTTACGTTGCAGAAAAGCTTGCAGACTGTAAGTATCTCCTGATAAGCAAGATAGGACCTCATCCCCAGAGAGTTCTTGCACGCTATAATTTTGAGTGTCTCGAAACTAATATGGAGATAGATGAGGCAGTAAAGAAAATAATAGAGTTTGAGACAAAACAAGGAGGAAAATGATTATGAAAAATAGAGGATTTATAAAAAAAGTAACTGGTTTAGGTTTAGTATTTGCGCTGGCACTTTCAACAGTTGCATGTGGTAAGAGCGCTGATAATTCATCTGCAGCAAGCACAGAAGTAGAAGAAGGAGTGAAGAAAGTTAAAGTGGCATGGCAGTCTAATTCATATCCTTTGGCTTACGAAGATGATAATGGTAATCTGACGGGTTATGAAATAGAAGTGCTAAAGCTTGTTGATGAACAGCTGGCGGACTATGAGTTTGAATATGAACTTGCAGGTGGACAGGATGCACAGTATGCAGGACTAAGTTCAGGTAAATATGATCTGGTATTATCAAATGCATTTTATACAAAGGAAAGAGATGAAGCATATTCTCTTCCAAAGAATCCTTTAGGAGCTTCTCTGGTTGGAATAATTGTCCCAAAGGGAACTGAAGGAATCAAGGATTTTGAAAGTGCTGCTAAGGCTGGTATCAAACTGGCGCCAATTCTTGCAGGTGATGGTCTCTACTATGTTGTCTATAAGTATAACGAAGAAAATCCTGACAATCAGATAGCTCTTGAGGCAACTGACAGTTCGGATTCATTTATGAATGCTATCAGCTGGGTGGCAGATGGCAGATACGACTTTGCTGTATGGCCAAAGAATTATTATGAACAGCTTGTTGTAGCAGATGGCGGAGATCTTCATGAGTATAACGATAAGCTTGATTTCTATGACTGCCGTTCCGTGTACACATATCCTATCATCAGCAAGGATAAGCCGGAAGTTGCAGAGGCAATAAGCGGTGTGCTTGGAAGCCTCAAGGAAGAAGGAAAGCTTTCTGAGCTGTCCGAGAAGTTTTATGGTTATGATGCATTTAAGTATGATACTGTGAAGAATGATTAAGAAGTAGGTAGATAAAATGCGAGGATTCAGGTGGGACATTTTCATAGATTTTTTTATCAAGGTTCTTCCCTACATTTATGTGACAATCATATATGTTGTTAGTTCAGTCTTCTTTGGATTTATGATTGGGCTTGGAATAGCCATGCTTCGATTATCCAGGAGAAAAATACTGAGGGGGATAGGGAGTATTTATGTAACGGTACTAAGATCAGTCCCATCTGTAGTTCTGCTCTTTATAGTGTATTATGGTCTGCCGCTTTTCCTGAGAACTTATTTTGCGGTAGAGCTGGGGGATATAAATACAATACTATATGTTATTGTTACTTTCTCTTTACTGCTCGGTTCGCCTATGTCAGAAATCATAAGGACTTCTTATTTATCTGTTCCGGCGGGACAGTATGAAGCGGCAGTCATGGTAGGGCTGACACCGGTACAGGCTATAAAAAGGATAGTATTTCCGCAGGGCTTCATCATAGCACTTCCAAATCTTGGAAATATATTCATATTCATGATGAAGGAAGGTGCTTTGGCATATACGATAGGACTTCATGATGTTCTGGGACGAGGAATGTATCTTTCGGGTCTCAAAGCTAACGTATATAATCTCGAACTTTATCTGGCACTTGCACTGATTTACTGGCCTTGTACACTTGTTCTGGATAAGGTTTTTAAATTCTGGGAGAAGAAGTTGAGAGATAGAAATAATAAAACTAACAAGCAGATGAGGAAGGCCATATGTTAGATAGTAGACTAATGCTTGAAAATTTTATAAAGATAGCTGCCTATCTTCCGGTTACGATTAAACTGACAATAGGTGCTTTACTTATAGCTTTTCCGATTTCATTTTTATTTGCATTTGCGGAGTTAAAAAAGATTCCGGTTCTATCCTCGCTTGTAAAAGTATGGTTGTCGGCGATACGTGGAACGCCTGTTCTTCTTCAGATGTTTACTATATATGCATTAATTCCATTATGGCTGAATAACTTATTTAAAGCCAGTGGCAGGGAAATAGATATCTACAGCATTGACCCTATATGGTATGCATATGTAGCAATCTCTCTTTCTGCTACGGCATTTCTGACCGAGGCCATAAGATCGGCGATTTTATCTGTTGATAAAGGACAGAAGGAAGCGGGCTATATGGTAGGACTAAGTAAGTGGCAGGTATATAAGGAGATTATAGTTCCACAGGCCATGACAGTGGCAGTTCCGATTATGGGAAATGTGATAATAGATGTTATCAAATCTACCTCTTTAGCATTTACGATGTCTGTAACAGAAGTAATGGGAAGTGCCAAAATAATTGGAGGTATGACGACAAAGTATCTTGAGATGTATATAGATGCTTTCTTTGTCTACGTAATCTTTATAGTTTTTATTGAGATTTTATTGAAACGTGTAGAAAAAGCTTTTGCCAGATATAAGAAAACCGTTTAGAGGAGATAAGAAGTGATAGAAATAAAAAATGTAAAAAAAAGCTTTAAAAATCTTGAGGTTCTTAAAGGGGTTTCGCTGGATGTGGAAGATGGGGAGGTTGTAGTAATTCTTGGTCCTTCCGGCTCAGGGAAAACAACTCTTCTCAGATGTATAAGCTTTCTGGAGAAGGCGGATGAAGGCGAACTAAAGCTGAATAAATATGAAGTAAGTCTGAAAAAAGCAAATAAAAAGCAGATAAATGAACTTCGCAAGAATATGGCTTTTGTATTTCAAAATTATAATCTCTTTGCCAATAAGACTGTTTTGGAAAATGTAATGGAAGGTCTTACCGTTGCACGAAAGGTTCCCAGGAAAGAAGCTGAAGAAAGGGCTCTTGAAGCTCTTGAATGGGTTGGAGTGCTGGACAAAAAAGACTCATATCCATCAGAATTATCGGGAGGTCAGCAGCAAAGAGTTGGAATTGCGAGAGCTGTAGTTCTTCATCCTGAAGTCATACTATTTGATGAGCCGACTTCGGCGCTTGATCCTGAGCTTGTTGGAGAAGTTCTGGAGATTATCAGAAAAGTAGCAAGGAGTGGTATCACTATGATAGTAGTAACTCACGAGATAGCATTCGCTGAAGAAGTTGCCAGCAAGATAGTTTTTATGGATGGCGGAGTAGTAGTTGAACAGGGAAAACCTAATGAGATACTTGTATCCCCTAAGGAAGAGAGAACGAAGGAGTTTCTTGCAAGAGTTCTTCCAAAGGATATGTATTATATATAAAAGAAAACAGGGAGGATATTTATATGGGTAAGATTAAAGAAAGTTCATTGGAATTAATCGGTGAAACACCTATTTTAAGACTTAGCAGATACTCAAATAAGAGAGGTGTAGAAGGGACAACAATACTTGGTAAGCTGGAATTCCTTAATCCTGCGGGTTCAGTTAAGGACCGTATAGCATATGCTATGGTCGAGGAAGCTGAAAAGAAAGGAGAACTGAAACCGGGTTCTACTATTATAGAACCAACTTCAGGTAATACAGGTATTGGAATAGCTGCCGTTGCAGCGACTAAAGGTTACCGGGCTATACTTACTATGCCGGATACCATGAGTGTGGAAAGAAGAAATCTTCTTAAAGCATATGGCGCAGAGATAGTTCTCACAGAAGGTGCTAAAGGAATGAAGGGAGCTATAGCTAAGGCGGAAGAACTGAAAGAAGAGATAGAGGGAGCTGTTATCCTGGGACAGTTTATTAATCCGGCTAACCCTGAAGCACATAGAAAGACTACCGGTCCGGAAATATGGGATCAGACAGATGGAAATGTAGACATATTTATAGCCGGTGTCGGAACAGGTGGAACGATAACAGGTGTAGGTGAGTATCTGAAACAAAAAAATCCGGATATCAGGATAGTTGCAGTTGAGCCTGCCGGAAGTCCGGTACTTTCACAGGGCAATGCGGGACCTCATAAGATACAGGGAATAGGCGCCGGATTTGTTCCGAAGACACTTAATACAGACATATATGATGAAATAATTACAGTTGAAAATGAAGATGCATTTAAGGAAGGAAAAGTATTTGCCTCAAGTGAAGGTATACTTGTAGGTATATCATCAGGTGCAGCACTTAAGGCGGCTCTGATACTGGCAGAAAGACCTGAAAATGCAGGGAAAACAATAGTTGCGCTGCTTCCTGATTCAGGTGACAGATATCTGTCTACAGCTCTGTTTAGGGATTAGATTAAAGCTAAGCACGGAAATCATCTAACAATAGGTACCGATTTCTGAAAGAAATCGGTGCTCCGAACGGAGAGAGGATACATTCTGCGAAGCAGAATCATAGCTTTTGAAAAAAGCTATGCAATCATGCATAGCATGATTGGTACAACATATAGAAACTTGATATCATATATGTTATACTTGTCTGGTACATTTTCTATTAGGAGGAATAGTGATATGGATTTAATTCCAAGCTTTTCGGTTGACCATACAAAGATAGTTCCGGGTATTTTTGTCAGCAGAGTAGATGTGCTTGAAGATCAGCTGGTTACAACATATGATGTCAGAGTCACAAGACCAAATATAGAGCCGGCCATAGATGTTGCAGCAATGCATTCGCTGGAACATATTATAGCTACATACCTGAGAAATGATTCTGAGTGGAAGGATCAGGTGATATATTGGGGACCGATGGGATGTCTGACAGGTTTTTATCTGATTCTGAAGGGAAATCATAAACCGGAAGAAATATATAATCTGCTTCTTAATGCCTTTAAGTCAGTAGAGGAAACAGAGGAAGTGCCTGGAGCATTACCGGTTAACTGCGGTAATTATCTGATGCATAATCTCCCTATGGCTAAATGGCAGGCAAGAAAATTCGCTCAGTATCTGGCCGAAAATGCAGATAATCCTGCCATCTTTGAATACCCTAAGTCTGAGAGACTTGTAACAGAGGATGGTCGGGAATTCTTTGATTCATAGAAGTTATAAAAAAGTGTAAATGCTGTATGCATCTGCACTTTTTTTTATTGCGATTCAGACTCATAGAAAAGTTTATGTTAATTAGTTGCGGATTTGTTGCGCTTTGGATGATATACTTTGAAATGTGGTAAGCAGATATGATTAAAAAATAACTTTTTTGAATTTAAGGAGGGTATAAGGATGAAAGAAGTAGATGAAATAATACAAGAAAATGAGAAGGATTTTGATACAGAAGTATCGGTAATTGCAAAATACGGTAAGAAGTCCCTTGAGGAACTGGAGAGACATGCACGAATAAATGCCGGATTTCA
>OCTX014567415.1_pt1 | contig 13633 bp, 11 predicted proteins | sample 1539691 | NCBI WGS metagenome assembly OCTX01 (sample SAMN02144231, study PRJEB22623) | gut metagenome | biome: sheep rumen | host: Ovis aries | place: New Zealand | reverse complement strand
GGTTCGAAGACTGTCGGAGTGGCAGTGACCGATCCGTTAGGACTAACAGCGCAGGGCGTAGAAATTATCCGGAGGCAGAAAGAGAACCATATGCGCAAAACATATCAGCGCATCGGGGAACTCTGCAAGCAGTACGATGTGGAGAAAATCGTGCTGGGTCTGCCACTGAATATGGATGATACGATGGGGGACAGGGCAGAAAAGACACTCGAATTCAAAAAAGAACTGGAGCGTCGTTTTTCTGTACCTGTTCTTCTTGTCGATGAACGTCTTACTACGGTAGAGGCCATCGAGATCATGGACGATGCCGGAATAAAGGTAAACGAACGAGAAAAATACGTGGATATGATCGCCGCGACGATCATTCTGCAGGATTATATGAACTCGCATGAAGGCAAATGAAAGCTGCGGAGGCATCACATGGATACGAACAAAATCATACTGATCGACGATGAGGGGAATGAAGCGGAATTTTATATTGAAGAGCAGACGCGTGTGTACGGAAAAAACTATATCCTTGTCTCAACGGCACAGGAAGGAGACGCGGAAGCTCTCATTTTAAAAGATATTTCAGAGGATTCCAATGAGGAAGCAGCCTATGTTCCGGTAGAGGACGAAAGTGAACTGGCTGCTGTCATGAAAATCTTCGAGGAGATGCTGGAAGACATAGATATCCAGTGATAAGAACGTGAATTCTGGATATCGCCAGAAAAGAATGGAGGGATTTTTTTATTTGAGAAGCAAAGACAACAAAATGGAGAAGGTGAAAATTATTCCGCTCGGCGGACTTGAGCAGATCGGAATGAATATCACAGCATTTGAGTACAGGGACAGCATTGTTGTCGTGGATTGCGGTATGGCGTTCCCGGAAGACGATATGCTCGGAATAGATATCGTACTGCCGGATGTCACTTATCTTGAAGAGAACTACAGCAAGATCAAAGGATTCGTAATAACGCACGGGCATGAGGATCACATTGGCGCGATTCCATATGTGTTCCGAAAAATTAATGTACCCATTTATACGACAAAACTTACAATGGCCCTGATCGAGAACAAACTCGAGGAACATGAGATGCTGGACCTGGTCAGACGGGAGGTCGTCGACTACGGACAGTTCATAGAGCTCGGAGATATCAGTGTTGAGTTCATCAAAACGAATCACAGCATTCAGGATGCGGCCGCACTTGCTCTCCACACACCTGCCGGTGTAATTGTACATACCGGCGATTTCAAGGTCGATTACACACCGGTCTTCGGCGACGCGATCGACCTGCAGCGATTTGCCGAGCTTGGCAGGAAGGGGGTGCTTGCGCTCATGTGTGACAGCACCAACGCCGAGAGACCCGGCTATACGATGTCCGAGAGGACAGTTGGCGAGAAATTCCAGAAAATATTCGCGGAGTATGCGAATTCGAGGCTGATTATAGCTACATTTGCATCTAACGTCGACCGTGTGCAGCAGATCATCAACTGCGCGGCAAAGTTTGGCCGCAAAGTTTGTCTGGAAGGCCGGTCTATGATCAATGTCATCGGCACAGCCATCCGCCTTGGATATATCGAGGACTCTGCCCACACGATTGTCGATCTCGACACGATTCGGAACTATCCGCCGGAGAAGACGGTGCTGGTGACGACAGGCAGCCAGGGAGAATCCATGGCAGCCCTGTCCCGCATGGCAGCCAACATTCACAAGAAGATAAAAATCATGCCCGGAGATGTCATTGTCTTCTCATCACAGCCGATTCCCGGGAATGAGAAGGCCGTCTCCAACGTCATGAATGAGCTTGCGGAAATCGGCGCGACAGTCGTTTTCGGCGATACCCATGTATCAGGCCATGCCTGCCAGGAAGACATCAAGCTGATCTATTCACTCGTGCAGCCAAAGTATTCTATACCGGTCCACGGTGAGATGCGTCATCTGCGTGCGCAGGCAGCTCTGGCGCGCAGTCTCGGTATACCGAGCGAGAATACCTTTATTCTGCACTCGGGCGACGTGCTTGAAATCGGTGAGGATCATGCCAAGATCATCGGTAAAGTTCAGACGGGGACGATCCTGGTCGACGGACTTGGTGTCGGAGATGTCGGAAATATTGTCATCAGAGACCGTCAGAGACTGGCTGAGGACGGCATTATCGTTGTTGTCATGACATTGGAAGGTCGGACAAATGAGCTGCTCGCCGGTCCGGATATCGTATCGCGCGGCTTCGTCTATGTCAGAGAGTCGGAAGGGCTTCTGGAGGAGGCCAATCAGACGACCTACGAAGCTGTGATGAAATGTCTCGACTACGGAGTTACGGACTGGTCGAAGATCAAGCTCGAAATCAAGGATGCGCTGAGTGATTTTGTGTGGAAGCGCACACAGAGGAGACCGATGATCCTGCCAATCATCATGGAGACGACGCTCTGATTTGCGTCTTGCGCGCATAAGTCTGTTCTGATATCATAATGTCATATTTCTGTTGTACAGAAGGAAGGTTCAAGATGGAAAGCAGTGTTGACGCCTGTACAGATAAGTTGGTAAAAAGTATACTTGAAAGCCGGGCTTACCGTCGTTTTATTAAGGCGCAGGAAAACCTTAATAAACGCCCGGATCTTAAAGAACAGATTAATCAATACCGAACTGATATTTTTAAGCTGTATGAGGAAGGGGCGGATGAGGACCTCATCGACACTTCCGACATACTCGAGAAGAAGTTCCAGAGCATGCAGAAGATTCCGGAGGTCAATGCTTATATGGACGCGGAGACAGAGATCATCCGCATGGTAAGGGAGATATATCAGCGGCTGATCAGTGAGACCGGAGTGGAAGAACCGGAAATCTGAATGTGAAAGGATGATTTGATGGCAAAGAAAAACAGAGATGTGGGATATGCGGTCGCGCTGTTCGGCGCAAAGGGAGTCATCAAGATCCTGCTGTATATTCTTGTAGCCATATTTTTTATTTCTATCGCAAGGATGTCCTACGTTTTTGGCTATTCGATTTTTAACGAGCAGGCAATAGCGTCGGAGCCGGGCCAGGATGTTCTCGTTGAGATCCCTGAGGGGGCTTCGACCCGCGATATCGCTGATATTCTGGTGAAAAATGACCTGGTCGAGAGCAGATGGATATTTATTGCTCAGGAAAGGCTCTCATCCTATCACGGCCAGCTCCAGAGCGGAACGTATCTTCTCAATACATCTGAAAAACCTACGGAGATTATGCGGATCCTTGCAGGAATAGATACTGAGGGGCAGCCGGGTTCAGGTTCAGGCTCGTCCGAAGAAGAAGAGAATTAATATGGGACGGTTCTGAGGATCGGTGCAATAAGATGGCACAGGGTCAGCGGAACCGTCCTTGCAATGTAACGGGGAAAGAGGAGCGGCGCTGCGCTCCCGGGTCTACAATGGATAGAATAGAGAGAATGCATACTTTTCTGGCCTCCATGGATACGGGAAATTCTGATTTTCTAAGCCGTCTTGAGGAGGCGGCACAGGAGGCGTATGTCCCGATCATACGCAGGGAAACGCAGAGTGTTCTTCGGGTGCTGCTTACGGCGGTGAGGCCGGAGACCATACTCGAGGTGGGGTGTGCCGTGGGATTTTCCGCCATTCTTATGTGCGAGAATTCGAACGCGCATATCACGACGATTGAGAATTATGAAAAGCGAATAAAACCTGCCAGGGCGAACTTTGAGACAGCGGGAGTGAGCGACCGTGTCCATCTCATTTTCGGCGATGCGCAGGACGTACTCCCGGAACTTGACGGACCTTATGACTTTATATTTATGGATGCCGCTAAAGGTCAGTACATACACTTTCTGCCTGAGATCATGCGTCTGCTTGCTCCCGGCGGCATGCTGGTCAGTGACAATGTGCTTCAGAATGGGGACATTCTTGAGTCCCACTACGCTGTAGAGCGCAGGAACCGGACGATTTACAAGCGGATGAGAGAGTACCTGCACGAGATCAGTCACAGGGATGACCTTGTGACAACGATACTCCCGATCGGCGATGGGCTCGCTGTATCCGTTAAGAAATAAATGAAAAAACTTCCCGCTTATTATCTGTGGAGCATGTCGAAATTGAAAGTACATTTTTCGATGAGACTGTTTTACGACTTGGATGTAGGAAGTTTTGTAAGTGAAATGCTATGGAGGATTTATGAAAAGACCGGAACTGCTTCTCCCGGCAGGGAGTCTGGACGTTTTAAAAGTGGCGGTGCTCTACGGAGCGGATGCCGTTTATCTCGGAGGGGAAGCCTTCAGTCTAAGGGCAAAGGCTGCTAACTTTACGAGAGAGGAGATGAAGGAAGGAATTGCATTTGCACACGCGCACGGAGCCAAAGTGTACGTGACCGCCAACATATATGCTCACAACAGCGATCTGGCGGAGGCTGAGAAGTATTTTAAGGAACTTGCGGAGGATATAAAGCCGGATGCGGTCCTTGTGGCCGACGCAGGCATGTTCGCGCTGGCCCGCCGGGTCGCGCCGGAGCTTGAGATTCATATCAGCACACAGGCCAACAGCACGAATTACGAGACCTGTCTCTTCTGGCACAGTCTCGGGGCTTCACGCATCGTCACGGCAAGAGAGCTCTCGCTCCGTGAGATCAAGGCAATACGTGAGAGGATCCCGGATGACCTTGAAATAGAGGTCTTTGTCCACGGCGCTATGTGCATCTCCTACTCGGGCAGATGTCTCCTGTCCAATTATCTGGTCGGCCGCGACGCGAACCGCGGTCTCTGCACTCACCCGTGCCGCTGGAAATACGCGGTAGTCGAGGAGACGAGGCCCGGCGAGTACATGCCGATCGAGGAGAATGAGCGCGGGACGTACATATTTAATTCCAAGGATCTGTGCATGATCGAGCACCTGCCGGATCTGTACGATGCAGGTATTGACAGCTTCAAGATCGAGGGCCGGATGAAGACCGCGCTGTACGTGGCGACTGCGGCCAGGACCTACAGGCTGGCTATGGATGCCTATGAGAAGGATCCTGCCCTCTATGAGAAGAATCTGCCGTGGTACCGGGAGCAGATTGCGGATTGCACCTACCGCAAGTTCACGACCGGCTTCTTCTACGGTAAGCCCTCGGAAGAGGATCAGATCTACGACAATAACACCTATGTGAATGCCTATACATTTCTTGGAATTGTGCGCAGGATCGACGAGAGCGGCTGCGCGGTGACGGAGCAGAAAAATAAGTTCTGCGTGGGTGACGTGATTGAAGTCATGAAGCCGGACGGCAGGAATATTGAGGTGCCGGTGCTGGCTATTTATGACGCGGACGGCAGTGAGATGGAATCGGCGCCGCATCCGAAGCAGGAGCTTCATATCAAGATCGACGCGGAAGTGATGCCGTGGGATATACTCCGCAGGAAGAATTGATGAGGGCAGCAGAAAAGCTTCAAGCTGCCTTGATCCAAAAAAAGTGACAGTTCAGACAGGCTGTTTCAATATTTCGTTTCCGGCAGCAAAGCATCCATCTTCGTGAGAAAAACATTGCAGGTCCTTTCTGTGAGATCAAAAAGCTTTAGCTTTTTAAGCTCACAGAAAGGACCTGCGTTTTTCGATGAAGATGATGTTTGAGCCGGATTTTGAAACTTCGCTGCAGCCTGTCTGAACTGTTACCGAAATATCAGTCTTTTCTGTGTCTTGCCTTCAGTGTGACACCTCGGTTCATATCGCCCTCCGGGCTTACGCCGAACTCGTAGTCATTGCCCGGCAGGATCGCGTTCAGCAGAACGCCTGCGATGGAGGCAATAGCCAGAGATGTGAGAGTGATGGATGTGCCAGCGATCTCGAAGGTGAGACCGCTTGAGAAGCCGAGTCCGCAGACCAGAATGACGGCTGCGATGATCAGGTTTCTGCTGTTCGTGAGGTCAACACGGTTCTCGACAACGTTGCGGATACCGATTGCGGAAATCATTCCGTAAAGGATGAAGCTTACGCCTCCGATGATGGAAGCCGGCATGGAGCCGATGATGCTTGCGAACTTCGGAACGAAGCTGAGCACAACTGCGTAGACAGCCGCGATGCGGATGACTGCCGGATCAAATACGCGGGAGAGCTCCAGAACGCCTGTGTTCTCGCCGTATGTCGTGTTGGCGGGACCGCCGAAGCAGGCCGAGAGCGCGGTCGCGAGACCGTCACCGATCAGAGTGCGATGAAGACCCGGATCCTCGAGGAAGTTCTCGCCTACTGTGGCTGAGATCGCGGACATATCGCCGATATGCTCCATCATGGTCGCGATGGCGATCGGAGCCATGACCAGGACCGTTGTCAGGTTGAACTTGCAGAGAATGAAGTCCGGAAGTCCGATCCAGGCTGAGGAAGCTGTGGAAGTGAAATCAATAATCGTGCTTCCGTCAGGGTTCGTCATGCCTGCGAACTGCATAGCCAGCGCAACTGCGTAGGAGATCAGGACACCCATGAGGATCGGAATGATCTTGAACATGCCCTTGCCCCAGATATTGAATGCGATGATGACGATGAGTGCTACAAGCGCGAGGAACCAGTTGGTCTGCGCGTTATTGATCGCGCTGCCTGCCAGGGAGAGTCCAATGCAGATGATGATCGGACCTGTGACAACCGGCGGAAGGAAACGCATGACGCGCTTTACGCCGACAAGACGGATGACCAGCGCGAGCACCAGATACAGAAGACCTGCCACGACGATGCCGCCGCAGGCGTACGGCAGTTTTTCACCGTAGGTCATATCTGCAAATATTCCGGAATTGAGCTCTGCTACAGTTGCAAATCCGCCGAGAAAAGCAAATGATGAACCGAGGAAAGCCGGGACCTTCAATTTGGCACAGACATGGAAAAACAGTGTGCCAACGCCCGCAAAGAACAGTGTTACCTGGATGGAAAGTCCTTCGCCGTGAAAATAGGAGTTGACCAGGATCGGGACCAGAATCGTTGCACCGAACATGGCGAACATATGCTGCAGGCCGAGGATGAGCATTTTCGGCGTTCCGAGTTGTTTCGCGTCGTAGATGGCTCCCTCTTTCTCAGTTGGTGTGTTACTCAAAATAAACCTCCTCCTCTTTTACGTAGGCCGCCTGCTGACCTGAACAGTTAAGCTTTTGTCTTTCCTGTCCGGATCCGCCGGCCCTGATGTCAAAAAGTCTAGAACAAAATGCACCACATGAAAGAATATCACCAGTTTCTTTTCTTGTACAGCAAATCTTTCCTTAAATTCCCGCAAAATATTCGGCTTATAGTCACAGCAAAGACAGGCGCAGCCAAGTTCAAGGGTCCGGCCGCAACCATCATCTTCATCGAAAAACGTATATCCTGCCCTGCGAGCTAAGAAAATGCCGAAGCATTTTCTGATCTCTCGGTCGGATATACAATGTTTTTCTCACGAAGATGGATGATTTGCTGCCGGATAAATAAGCTAAGAGACGCGCCTGTCTGCAGCCAAGTTCAAGGGTCCGGCCGCAAACATCATCTTCATCGAAAAACATATCCCTAGCCCCGCACAAACAGGTTTTTTCCCACCTCTTGGATACAGCCCTCCATGAGAAGCTCCACGGCGGCGGACATGACCTGTGCTACCGGAAGATCGGTCTTCTGGCTGAGCTCGTCCGCCCCTTGAGGGTCGCTGCTCAGGCAGGAATAGAGCTTCTTCGCGGCGGGTGACAGCAGCACATTTTCCTGTACGGTCTTTTCCGCCTCATCGCTGTCGAATGTCAGAGTCATCTGGTGGAACTTGACCGGCGGCGCAGATCCTTCACTCAGCCGGTGTTCTCTGACTTGCGGTGAGGATCCTGTCATCTGCGCGCTTTGGAAAGCTCTGTCCCTTGCCTTTGCCTTCCTGAGCGCCGCCATGCCCTCGAGCTCCTCCATCACAGCTTCGAAGGACCAGAGTATCCCGGCCCCCTGCGCAATCAGGTAGTTGCATCCGTCGGAAAGCCTGTCACCTATGCGGCCCGGCACCGCATAAACGGTCCGACCCTGTTCGAGAGCACAGTCTACTGTAATGAGAGAACCTGATTTTTCCCGGGCTTCCACGACGATCACAATGTCGGAGAGGGCGCTGATGATCCTGTTGCGGCGCGGAAAGTTGTAACCCAGAGGCTTAGTGCCGGGCTCGACCTCCGCGATGATCCCGCCCCGGACCGCAAGGGCATCGTAGATGGCATAGCTTGTTCTCGGATAGCAGATGTCAACTCCGCATCCGAGTACGGCAAATGTCTTTCCGCCCGCTGCGAGCGCCCCCTCCTGCGCTGACGAGTCAATGCCCATAGCCATTCCGCTCACGACCTGAACTCCGTGCTCGGCGAGGAACTTTCCGAGGGCAAATGCCGTCTTCCGTCCGTAACTGCTGCAGCTCCGCGCTCCCACCACGGCGACTGACGGAATATTGTCGTCCGGAAGGCTCCCTATGCAGTAAAGACCCTTGGGTACGTCGGAGAGTCCTTCGAATCTCAGCGGAAAATAATCACTGTTTCTTCTTATATAATGTATAGTTTCAGCCATTTATTTCACCTGTCTTTCTCTCGGAGCGGCATACATTTGAAACGTTTTTCTATCGTAGTTCATAATCAGGGCGGAGACCACGGGGATTCGGGTCTTACATTGCTCTGTATTTCTTATCTACCGTCCGGTAGCTCACAGCCTCACTGACATGTTCTTTCAGGATGAGATCGGAGCCGGCAAGGTCGGCGATCGTTCTTGCGACCCGTATGATCCTGAAGTAACTCCTGGCTGTCAGGCCGAGTCTGTCGAAAGCTTTCCTGAGGAATATACCGGCAGATTCTTCCATAGGGCAGAATTCCCCGATGCGGCTCGATGGTATCTCTGAGTTGAAATGGAAGCCGGCATTTCTGTATCTTTCCTTCTGTACGGACACAGCCTTCATGACCTCTTCGCGGATCTCACGGGAAGATCTGCCTGACGGCGTTTTTTGTGTCAGCTCATCGATGGGGACCGCAGGGCACTCGACGCACAGGTCTATGCGGTCGAGCAGGGGCTGCGATATTCGGTTCAGGTAGCTGTTTATTTCGAGGGGAGTACATCTGCACCTTGATCTGTCGGGATAGTAACCGCAGGGGCAGGGGTTCATGGCTGCGAGGAGCAGAAAATCGGCAGGAAAACGGAATGTGCCGGCCTGCCTTGAAATGATGATCTCGCGGTCCTCCAGCGGCTGGCGCAGTATCTCGAGTGAACCGCGGGTGAATTCCGGCATCTCGTCGAGAAAGAGAATGCCGCGATGTGCAAGTGTGATCTCACCGGGCTTCGGGATGCGACCGCCGCCGGCGAGGGCCTGAGGACTCATCGTGTGGTGAGGGGCGCGGAAGGGGCGGGTGCCCATGACCGGGGAATCCGGTGACAGGAGGCCGGCTATGGAGTAGATTTTCGTGATGTCCAGACTTTCGTCCCGGGTCAGAGGCGGCATGATGGTCGGAATTCGCTTTGCTATCATGGTCTTGCCGGAACCCGGAGGTCCGATCATGAGGAGATTGTGGAAGCCTGCCGCGGAGATAGCGGCAGCGCGCTTTACTCCGTCCTGTCCGCGTATTTCCGAAAAATCCACATTGTACGAATTGATTTCCTGTTCCGCGGAAGAAATGTCGTCTTTCGGCAGAACGCCGTCCCGCAGGAAATCGATGACCTCGGAGAGGGAGCCGCAGCCAATGGCGGTAAGATCGTCAACGAGCCGGGCTTCCGCGAGATTGGCCCTGGGAACGAGCATGGTGCTGACGCCGATTTCTCTGGCTTTCATGGCGGACGGCAGAATGCCGGCGACCGCATTGATCTCACCGCTCAGGCTGAGTTCTCCGACAGCCATGATGCCGCCAAGGCTTTCGGGAGAAAAGACCTCCTCAGCCGCGAGCATGCCGAGGGCGACAGGGAGGTCAAAACCTGAACCGCTTTTCGGTACATCCGCCGGAGATAAATTGATCGTGATCCGCTTCGGCGGGAGAGCAGATCCGATGTTTTTGAGCGCAGTGCGCACACGGTCGCCGGCTTCTTTCACCTGACTCGAAACGAAACCGACCATAGTAAAATGAGGCAGTCCATCGCTGACATCAGCCTCGACCTGCACGGGAATGACATCCATTCCGACGATGGCAGCGGACATGATCCTGGTGAACATAGTAAGTCCTTTCTGCGTTATGCGATTAAAAATAGGGAAAGTAAGCGGGCAGAACGCCCTGGATGAAATTATTATAGCGTTTATGCGAAGTTTCAGCAAGACGTTTTGATTGTGTGTGCTGCTAATTTCAGAAGAAATGCGGCAGTTCAGACAGGCTGTTTTTGTTTTCGATGAAGATGATGTTTGCGCCGGATTCAGAAACTTCGCGGCAGCCTGTCTGAACTGTCCCGAAGAAATGCCGACACGTTCTTGAGAATCAGCTGAAAAAATTGAGGGTACAAAATAGGGGTTGCAAGGAAAATTAATTTATTGTATAGTTTGAAACTGTCAGAATACGGAGACTCTGCTCTCCGCATCAGGAGGTTTTGCATTGGCTAAGAATCTGGTCATCGTCGAGTCACCTGCCAAGGTGAAGACGATTAAAAAATTCCTCGGTTCGAATTATGAGGTCGCTGCGTCCATGGGACATGTACGTGATCTGCCCAAGAGCCAGATGGGCATCGATATCGAAAATGATTTTGAACCGAAGTACATCACGATCCGCGGCAAGGGTGAGCTTTTGGCAAAGCTGCGCAAGTCCGCAAAAGGCGCGTCGCACATCTATTTGGCAACCGACCCGGACCGTGAAGGCGAGGCGATTTCATGGCATCTCATTACTGCACTGAAGCTGGATGAGAAGAGAGTCCGCCGCATCACGTTTAATGAGATTACCAAGAATGCCGTCAAATCATCGCTGAAATCACCCAGGGAAATAGACATGAATCTTGTCGACGCTCAGCAGTGCCGCCGCGTGCTTGACCGAATGGTCGGCTATAAGATCTCACCGCTCCTCTGGGCAAAGGTGAAGCGCGGTCTGTCCGCAGGGCGTGTTCAGTCGGTTGCCCTCCGGATCATCGCGGACCGTGAAGCGGAAATCGGCGCGTTTATTCCATCCGAGTACTGGACTCTTGACGCGGAACTGGCTATCGCGGGTGAGAAAAAGCCGCTGATCGCTCATTTTTACGGCGGAGACAATCGGATAAATATTGAGTCAAAAGAGCAGCTTGATAACATTCTGGCAGCGCTTGACGGAGTGAAGTATGAGGTCGCTGATACAAAGACGAGCGAGAGAAGCAAGAAGCCTCCGCTTCCGTTCACGACCAGTACACTTCAGCAGGAAGCCGCGAAGACGCTGAATTTCTCTACGTCGAAGACAATGCGTTTAGCCCAGCAGCTCTATGAAGGCGTTGACATTGCCGGTGAAGGCACGGTCGGTGTGATCACTTATCTGCGTACGGATTCGACACGAATCGCTGACGAGGCGGATGCCGCCGCAAGAAGGTATATTGCTGCGGAATACGGCGAGGCCACGGTAGGCCACGCCCACAGTGAGAACCAGAGCCGCAACGCGCAGGATGCTCACGAAGCTATCCGTCCTACTGATATTGCACGGACTCCGGTGAAAATCAAGGCTTCGCTGAGCAGAGATCAGTTCAGGCTTTATCAGCTGATCTGGAGAAGATTTGCGGCAAGCCGGATGGCCAATGCAATCTATGACACTGTTTCGGTCAAGATACGGGCTGGTCAGTATTATTTCAACGTCTCTGCTTCCAAGATCAAAAAAGCGGGTTTTCTGGATATTTACACGACTGACGAGGATGAGAAGACGGGCGGTCTTACACTCGCGCGCAGCATTACAAAGGACACGGAGCTGAGCCTTGGACGCCTGGTGTCCGAGCAGCACTTCACACAGCCGCCTGCCCACTATACGGAGGCATCGCTGGTCAGAGCGCTGGAAGAACTGGGTATCGGACGTCCCAGCACCTATGCTCCGACAATTTCAACGATCCTCGCAAGACGCTATATTACGAAAGAGCAGAAGAACTTATATATCACAGAGCTGGGCGAAGTCGTCAACAGTATTATGTGCATGGAATTCCCGCAGATCGTCGACGTGAATTTCACGGCTAACCTCGAGATGCTTCTCGATGGTGTGGCTGACGGCATGGTCGAGTGGAAGACGATCGTCCGCAACTTCTATCCGGACCTCGATGAAGCTGTCAAAAAGGCAGAAGGAGAGCTTGAGAAAATCAAGATCGAGGATGAGGTCAGCGACGTCATCTGCGAGAACTGCGGACGTAACATGGTAATCAAGTACGGCCCCCACGGAAAATTTCTGGCATGCCCGGGCTTTCCGGAATGCCGTAACACAAAGCCGTTCTTTGAAAAAGTCGGCGTGAAGTGTCCGCAATGCGGCGGAGATATCATTTTGAAGAGGACGCGAAAAGGCAGACGCTATTTCGGCTGCGAGAACAGTCCGGAGTGTACGTTCATGTCCTGGTCAAAGCCGGTTGAGAAACGCTGTCCGGAGTGCGGCAGCTACATGACGGAGCGAGGCAATAAGCTGGTATGCGCGAACGAGGCCTGCGGTCACCGTGAGGACGTCCCGAAGTAAGATTTCGCGCTGTTATAGCCCCTTTTTATGAGTTTTTTTGTGCAACTTTTACGAAAATCCTTCCTGTTTAGGTTAAAAAATTGTAAGTAGTTAGAATTATCAGAAAACAAAACTACTATTGTTGATTTGTAGATAATTTTGTGCTAATATCATTAAAGAGATGATATTAGGGCGGAATTGTGCCTGAAAGACGGCGTTTGCCCAAAGTGTATGTATTTTCAGCCCCAGGGCTTTCAGGAAGGAGATGTTGCATATGAGCGTTCAGCTACTGGATAAGACCAGAAAAATTAACAAGCTGCTGCATAATACAAGTAGTTCTAAAGTGGTTTTCAATGACATCTGTAAGGTCATGGTCGAAACACTTAAGTCTAATATATTGGTGATCAGCAAGAAGGGAAAGGTCCTCGGCGTAGGCAGGAGCGACGGAGTTCCTGAAATTGAAGAACTCCTTTCCGGAACAGTCGGCGAGTTTATTGATCCGCTTCTCAATGAGAGATTCCTCGGTGTTCTTTCCACGAAGGAGAATGTTAATCTGATGACTCTGGGTTTTGAGAGCCCGGATATCAGCAAATACGTGGCAATCATCAATCCGATTGATATTGCCGGTGAGAGACTGGGTACAGTCTTCTGCTACCGTGCAGGAGAACCGTTCGACATCGAAGACATTATTGTCAGCGAGTACGGAACGACAGTCGTCGGACTTGAAATGATGCGTTCGGTCGATGAGGAGAATGCTGAGGAAGCGCGCAAGAAACAGGTAGTAAAGAGCGCGTTCTCCACACTTTCCTTCTCGGAGCTTGAAGCCATTATCCACATTTTTGATGAGCTCAGCGGCCGCGAGGGCATACTTGTAGCCAGCAAGATCGCCGACAGAGTCGGAATTACACGCTCGGTCATCGTCAATGCGCTTCGCAAGTTCGAGAGCGCGGGGATCATCGAGTCGCGTTCCTCCGGCATGAAGGGCACCTACATCAAGGTCCTCAACGATTACATATTCGATGAGCTCGAGGATATAAAGCTGAGGCGTGAGCAGCAGTAATATCGCAGGGTACATGAGCAATTAATAAATGGAATATAACTTCCCGCTTTGACGACAATGTTGTATCGTC
>OCTX012255124.1_pt1 | contig 13633 bp, 9 predicted proteins | sample 1539691 | NCBI WGS metagenome assembly OCTX01 (sample SAMN02144231, study PRJEB22623) | gut metagenome | biome: sheep rumen | host: Ovis aries | place: New Zealand | reverse complement strand
GCCTGCGGTGGGTACCAGATACCAGTCGTAGAGCTGCCAGTACATCGACGGCCATGCCGAATTGAGCATCCACTGCACGATTCCGGTGGTGTGGGGCACGTTGCAACGGAAGGCCTCGAACATGGCCCTGGTGGCATCGTAGTCGAGGGCGTGGGCCTTGCGTACGAAGTCCTGGATGCCTCCCGGGGCGCCGTACACTCCGGTCGCCGCCTCGAGCGCCGCGCGGGGCGAATTCATGTCGGTGGTGGAAGCTGTGCAATGGAAGTTCCACACCGAGTCGGCAGGCCAGAGATGCTCCTCGCCGACGGTGCGCACGAGCGATTCAAGCTGAGGTAAGCTCATGCCCGCGCTCGTCTCCGTGTTGAATCCGTATGCGCCGCCGTTGCGGGTGTCGCGGTACCAGTAATCGGGACCGACGTATTCGTAAGGGCCGGCCATCTTGGTGCCCGACGGACCGCTTACGGTGCTGGTGATACCCTTTGCGGAGCACACGTACGGCCTGTAGTCAAGCTTCTCGTAGAGCTCGAGGTAACGTTTCTCCAAACTGGGGTTGGGGATCCAGTCGCTGCCTGTCAGCCAGCCGATTACGCTGGCGTGGTTGCGCAGCCTTGTGACCTGGTCGCCGAAGTACCTGACGGCAAGGTCTTCATACTCCGGCCCGTTGATGCAGCCGAAACCCCATTTCTCGGGCAGGCCGCAGTAGCCGTTCCACTCCCACTGGCAGCTGAAGCCGACCAGCGCGAGGATGCCGAGGCTGTCGCAGGCGTCGTAGACGGTGTCGTCCTTGCCCCAGATGTTCTCGAAACGTATGCAGTTGAGCCCCATGTCGGCAGTCATTTCAACCTGCCTGCGGATTCTTTCCGGGGTGTCCTGCTGGAAGATGTCGTCCGTCCAGCCGCCGGCCTTCAAGAGGAGCGGGCGCCCGTTCAGGATGAACAGCCTGTGTCCGTAGGAGTCGATGCATGACTCTATGCTGCGTATGCCGAAACGCACTGATTTGCTGTGCGATACCATATCGTCCACCACGAAGCTTGCGGTGAGTCTGTACAGTTCGGGAAAGCCCATTTCGCGGGTCCACCAGATGCGGGGGTTGACTACCTCCTGACGGACGCTGACGACGCTGGTCTGGCCGGCGTCCAGGGTCACCGGCTCGCAGAAGCTGCCCGACTCGAATACGCCCGAGAGGCTTCCGCTGACGCTTTCGTCGCTGAGGTTCTGAAGCGTTACCTCGATGTCGAGACTGGCCTTGCCGAGGTCGGAAGGGTCGACCAGCGGTTTGACGAAGATGTCCTTCACCCTCACGTCGGGAGTGGATATGAGTTCTACCTTCTGCAGGATACCCATGCTCTCGTCCACCGGACGCGGGTTCCAGTCAACGTAGCCGGTGTTGAGGCTCTGCTTGGGCGCACGGTACACCTTGACCTGCAGGTCGTTGATTTTGCGTGCGATGGAAGAAATGTCGAATTCGCGTACGGCAAAGACGCCCAGGGTGGTGTCCGCCGACGCTATGAGGGTGCCGTTGAGGGTGATGTCCGCCGAATAGCCCAGACCGTTGAACCGCAGTATGCTGTGCTGCCCGGTGGGAGCGTTGAAGCGGGTGCTGAACACCCAGGGAGTGCTGAACTGCGCGGTGTCGATGCTTTTGTAGCGGTCCTGCTCAAGCACTCCGGGCCCGAATGCGCCGGCCTCGTTGAGGGCGCCCGCCACGGTGCAGGGAACTTGTACGGTGTACTTTTTTGCCGAGCCTTCCTGCGAAAGGGTCCAGGTGCCCAGACCCTGTACGCCGGTGCATGCGGCTGCGGCAATGATGGTGATAATCAGTGCTATGCGTTTCATGTCTTTTGTGGTTGGTCAGAGAAGTGAGGCCCCGAGCAAGGCCATTTCGTCGCCCGGCATGAAGTGGATGCTCAGGCGCTCGAGGGCGTGGGGATACAGATAATTGCGGCGCAGCGTTTCCATCATAGGCCCCTTGAAACAGGGGGCCGTATGGGAAATGCCTCCGCCGAAGACGATGCAGTCGGGGTCGTAGGCATACATCACGAGCGTGAGAAGGTTGCCCACGTGGGTGCCGAATTCGCGGAAGAACTCCAGAGCGGCAGGATTGCCTGCCTCGGCCTCCCGGACGGCCTCCCGGCTGCCCCAGCCGCGGGTTTCGAAGAATTTCTTGGAGCAGAAAGACTCGTAGTCGCTGCCGTTGTAGGGCACGGAGCAAAGCTCGCCGGCGCCGCAGTTGGCTCCGCACATCAGCTTGCCGTCCACGACTATTCCGAGACCGGTGCCGGTGCCCAGGGTTATGCCTACGACTACCTCATGGGGCCCCTTCACGGACGCGGCCGCGCCCAGGGCGAAGCAGTTGGCGTCGTTGTTCACACATACCGGAAGCCCGAAGCGCTCCTCCAGGAACTCCTTGAGGTGTACTTCTTTCCAGCTGGGGATGTTGGTGGCGTTGTACACTATGCCCTTCTGGGAATCCACCAGCGTGGGAACGCCTATTCCTATGCGGGAAACTTCCGGGGTGAGAATCTCGAAAATCTTTTCGGAGAGGTATTCGAGCGTCTCCTCGCATGTGGCTTCAGCATTGAAGGACGGAAAGCTTACCCTGCGCAGGAGAGACGCCCCGGATACGATTCCCAGGTTGAGGGAGGTGCCGCCTATGTCGATTCCTAATAACATTTTACAGCTTGTCGAAATGAATCTTGTATATCTTGCTAGTCTCGTCGTCACCGACCCAGATGCAGCTGCCGGCGTGGTCGACGCAGAGGCTCTCACCGTTGGCTATGAACGGTATGGGATAGCTGAGGAGCACTTCGCCGTCGGTATTGCAGAGGTGCAGCTTGAACTTGAAGCTGTCCGCTATCCACAGGAATCCGGTTACGGGGTCGTAGCACAGGCCGGCGATTTCGGAGGTGTTCTTCAGTTCCTTGCGGGAAAGGATGCCGTCCCTGGGCGAGTAGTGTATCAGCTGGATGGGCTGGTACTGGTTGCCTACGAGCAGGGTGCCGTCCTTGAACCATGTCACTCCCTCAAAGCCGTGATTGGTGTCGAATGCCGTGTCTTTGAGCGTGAGAAGGGTCTCGGGCTTGTCGTATCCGGGTGCAGCCAGCTGGCAGAGTTCCTGCCTGCCCTCCACCACGTAGTAGACGTCTTTGGTCTTGGGGTCCATGGTGACGCCTTCGCAGTCGAGCCAGTCGGCCTTCATTGTCCAGAACGGGGTGCTTTCACCGTCGGGGGAGACGCTCCAGAGACCGTCCTCGTCGGAGGCTGCGAGCCAGCCCTTGCCCGAAGGGTGGGCGCACAGGCCGGAAATCTCCTTGACGCCGGTCTGTACCGTGGCCTCGACTTCACCCATCACGGGGCGGTAGCGTACGGCCTTCTTGAAGTCCTCCCAGCGGTAGTAGGGGCCTCCGGGGAGCAGGAGAGTGGTGGCCTCGCGTTCGTTGATGTAGAATTTGACCAGCACTTCGCCCGCCTTGTTCCGGTAGAATACCATCTGGAGGTTGCCGGCGAAAGGAGTGTAGAAATGGCCTCTCCACGACTGGCAGGCCTGAGCGTCGAGCCTCTCGCCGATGCCGCGTATGCCTACGCGGGAAGAGAACGCGAGGAGGTGGTAGTCGTGCCCGAAGCGGAGGTCGGCGCAGCAGTCGCCGCCCGCAATGGCCTCGTCGGCCTTCTCTATGACGTCATCGAGGAGGGCTTCGGTGTCTTTCATGCGGCTGTCGCCGAATTCAATGGAGTTGCATTGGCGCAGGTACATCACCATGCACTGGCGTACGTTGTACATGCAGCGGTCGCTTTCGGTCAGGCACCTCAGCATGAAGTCATCCATGTCCCAGGCGCCACAGATGCGAGCCATGTTCTGGAATGCGTCCATGAGGCGTACCGTGTTGCCGGTGACGGCGCGGGCGGCGTCGGGGTCCGTGAACATGCGCCTGGCGAATGCGACGGTGTCGGGGAGATGCGTCTTGCGGTATTCGGCGATGATTTTGTTTGCGGCCTTCTTGACTTCAGAACTGCTGCTGGAGCTGACGAGGGGCTGTATGGTCTCGCCCGTGTCCCACCAGAAGTCGAGCCGGGGGTTGCGGCGCTGAAGCTCCGTCGTGAAGGATGCCATGCTGATGATGCAGCGCTGCGTCATGCTGGAGATGGCGCGCACCCTGGCTCTTTTGCGGTCGCCGAAGACAGTCTTGCCGTACTTGTCGTACATGCGTCCGGCTATCTGGCGGTGCTCCAGCGTGCCCCTGCGGGTGAGGCGTCCATCCATGCCGTCGTGCAGCTCTATTATGCGGTTGATCCTGGCGAGGGCCGTGTCTCCGTCGGGAGTGAGCAGGCCAGCCTTGGAGGCCGCTTCAAATGCGTCGCGCACCCCGGCATAGCCACTCTCCCAGTCGGAGCGGGAGCCGTGGCGGCCGTAGTGGCTGATATAGAATGGCTTGAACCCCTTGGGAACGGGTGTCTCCGCAGTCGGAATATACTCGTACGGGTTGGTGTTGACCCCGGTGCGGAAGATGTTTTCCTGCAGGTCTTCGGAAAGACTTGCGTTCCCGATGCCGGAAACGCCGGGCTGGCCCGTTGCGAGTGCCGTGCAGAAAATGGCTAGAGCGGCTGTCAGCAGTTTTTTCATTTTCGGATGCTTAAAATCGCAAGATACGAAAAAACTGCAAAAAAGTGCGCTACCCGGCGTCCTTTTCCAGTTTTTGGCGCAGTTCCCAACTGTTGAAAAGGTTCTGCCAGATGGCGTAGAGCCCTCCGGCAACCGCCGTGACAGGGGTGAAATAGTTGTACCCGAGCCATATCAGGAAGCCGGTGTTCTTCTGGCCGAGACCCTGTCCTGCCGTTATGCGCACCGAAGGGTCTTTGCTGATGTGCCTGCCGATGAAGAACTGCAGCGCGCAGCATGCGAGCGACACCAGGACGATGAGTGCGATGGTCCCGAGGCCCAGTCGGCTCAGGGCGAGAGCCCTTGTGGCCAGCGTCATGGCGAGCGTCAGGCACACCCCCCAGAGATAGAACGAATAGCTACTAAGGCGCATCAGGGTGCGCTGCAGGCGGTGCGTGGTGTAGCGGATGAGCCATGCGGCCAGGGCGGGAAGGACCAGTACCGGGAAGACCTTGAGGGCGAGGTGCCCCACATAAGTCCAGAAGCCCAGGTCTGCCGACGGGCGGACTATGGGTATGGCGAGCGGAATGAGCAGGGTTGCCGCCGCATTGGTGAGCGCCACATAGGTCACGACGCCCGCGAGCGAGCCTCCGAGCTTTTCGGTGACGACGCCCGACGCCGCTGCTCCCGGGCAGATAAGACAAAGCATGGCGCACTCAAGGAGTATGCGTCCGCTGCCGTCCGGAGTGACTGCGGCTATTGCCGCCAGGGCGGAGAAGGACAGGACCTGGAACAGAAGCGCAACGGCGTGCCAGCGCCTCGGACGCAGGTCGTGGGGAGAAATCTTAACGAACTGGAAGAACAGCAGGAAGGCAATCAGCGTCCTCTGGACTTCCGAGGCCAGGGTGCCCAGCAGGCCGCCGTACTGGTGGAGGAATCCTGCCTGACGGTACAACAGGTACAGGCAGACGCCTGCGAGGAGCGCCGCCGGAAGCATCCATTCCTGTATTAGCTTTGTAGTCCGGTTCATGGCCAGTTTCGGGCCGCAAAGATAATTTTTTTTGCATTTTGGTGCAAGATTGCAGGCAAGGATGTATTTACACTGTGCAGTCCGATAGATAGCGCCAATTAACCCGGCTGTATTTTGCCGGCAGGATCAACCCCCTGCCGGCTCTTTTTTTCTATGACGGCGAAACAAACCGCTGCGGTTTGCCTCTCGCGCGCGTAAAAAACAATGGTCTTCGGAACAATGTTTCGGAATATTTCGTAAATTTGTCCAAATTTCGCTTTTTATGAGATTTTTTAACCACACATTTGTAACACTGCTTGCCACGGTCTTCGCTGCCGCGGCATGCACGCAGGAGGCGTCAGGTCCCGAAGTTCCAGCCTCCGGGGAGATCTCTCTGAGTCTTGGCACCGAGCCCGGCACGAAGGTCACTTTTGCAGATGACAGGACTTTCACCTGGCAGGCCGGTGACGTGGTTGGCGCCTACATGTATTCAGAGACACTCAAGAACGTTCCCGGCTCATACGGCGTAGAGGGCGAGTACGGCCCCTGGATCGCCCCGTTCTCACTCAAGAGCGGCGCAGGCACCGGCACCGGAGAGTTCGTTTTCAAAGTCCAGTACCCCGAGAACAACGAGGCCGTGGGCCATGTGGCATTGTATCCTTACGTCAGCGAGGAATACATCACCGTGGACGAAACCCAGACGCTTCATTACAAGTCCTCCTACGACGAGGCCTCGGGCAACCTGGTATTCCTCCTTCCCCGTTACTGGAAAGACCTTCCAGACCTGGGCGGCGTACGCATCCCCATGGCCGTCAACCTCGATTCCGGTGAGAACCCGCTGGTATTCAAGCACGTAGGTGGTGCCGTCAAGGTCACGCTCACCAATGTGCCTGCCGGAGCACGGTACTTCAAGCTCACGGCCGACAAGAACATCTCCGGCGAGTTCGTCATAGCCCGCAGCGAAATAGGCACCGGCGTCCTTCACGGCGACGGCGCCTCCAACATGGTGGAGCTCCAGCTCGCCGAGGGTGCAGGCAAGGAACTTGCGTCGGTGGACGTCTATTTCCCGGTTCCCGCCGGCACCTACACCTTCGGCCTGGGAGTGTACGGCGACGGAGTGGTATACTGCGAGAAGCAGGGCACTACCCCAAACACCGTCGGCCGCGGCACGATTCTTCGCCTGCCCTCCGTCAACCTCGGAGTCGACCTGGGCGAATACGATCCCGACCTGCCGTCGGAGCAGAAGCTCTCCGGCCTCACTTACCAGATGAACGTCTTCTCCTTCGCCGACAGCGACGGTGACGGCATCGGCGACTTCCAGGGAGTCATCGACCATCTGGATTACCTTGACGCCCTCGGCGTGACCGCCATCTGGCTGTCTCCCATCCATCCTGCGCAGTCGTATCACGGGTACGACGTCGTGGATTACGACTCCATCGACAGTCGTTACGGCACCAAGCGCACCTTCAAGAATCTCGTGAAGGCCGCGCACAAGCGCAACATGCGCATCTACCTCGACTACGTCATCAACCATACCGGCAACGAGCATACCTGGTTCGCGGACTGCAAGCGCAACGGCCCCGACAGCCCCTACTGGGACTACTATGCATTCTCCAAGAACCCGCACGACGACTGCTTCGCGGGCAACATAGACCAGATTCCACAGGGCTGGTATGACACCGGCAAATGGTTCCCCGTAACCATCACCTCCACCGGCGAGACGTATTACTACTACTCCGAGTTCGCCACCGGAATGTTCGCCGACTTCAACTATCACCATGGCTGGGAGTGCGCCGATTCACCCGCTTTCAAGGCGGTCGTGAACGCCATCTCCACCTGGCTTGAGTGCGGAGTGGACGGCCTGAGGCTCGATGCCGTCAAGCACATCTACGCTGACGAGAACGGCCAGGAGAACATCCAGTTCTGGCAGGCGTTCTACAGCGCAGTCAACTCATATTACGGCACTTATGCCGAATTCCGCGCGGACCTCACCGGCAAGGCCGACCCCAACATCTTCATGGTGGGCGAGGTGCTCGCGGGAGAGAGCGTCTGCCGTCCCTTCTACGCAGGTCTTCCGTCCATGTTTGACTTCCAGTACTGGTGGGACCTGCGCGACGTTCTCAACGGCGAGAACGCAGGCAACTTCTGCGGCGGCATGTGCGACCGCTACTACGCTCACCAGAACGTACGCGGCGACGCGATTTATTCCCCCAAGCTTTCCAACCACGACGAGGACCGCACCGCACATACCCTCGGCGGCTACATGCCCAAGATACGGCTTGCGGCCCAGGTGCTGCTCACCAGCCCCGGCCGTCCCTTCATCTACCAGGGCGAGGAGCTCGGTTACTGGGGCAACAAGGGCGGCGGCGACGAGTACGTCCGTACGCCAATCATGTGGACTTCCGACATCAGCAGCGCCGCGCTTAACGGCGTGAACGGCAAGTACGACGCCGACATGCTCAAGCCGGGCATAGACGTGCAGTCTCAGGAAGGCGACAGCGCTTCGCTGCTCAACCTCTACAGGCGTTTCGCCTACGCCCGCAACGTCAATCCCGCGCTGGCGGACGGCAGGCCCGAATACGACTCCAAGACCAGCGGCAACAGCGCGGTCCTCTGCTGGTACCAGCATGCCAACGACGGCAGCGGCAAGAGCGTGCTTGTGATGCACAACGTCACCGGCAGCAGCCAGACTGTCGAGCGCTGGGATGGCGACAACCTGAGCAATCTGCTCGTAGCCAGCGACAAGATCGTCGTCTCCGGGCACAATGTCACCCTGCCTCCTTATTCTTCCGTAGTGTTTGCGTTGAACTAAATTCCTTGAAGCCATGAAAAAGCAATATATACAGCCCTGCAGCGAACAGCTCCCGGTATTGTTGAATTACAGTCTCCTGGAAGACAGCCTCGTGGACACTTACGGCGGCGAGGACAGCCTCCCCGTAGACGGAAATTGGTAATAATTAACAACTTGAGATATGAAAATGAATTATGTCAAACCCGCGGCGGAGGCTCTTGCAGCCATGGCCGCAACCGCTATGCTCGACGCTTCCCTTGAGGGAAATCTCGAAGGTTATGGCGACGAACAGGATTTCACCTGGTAAAGAGGAGGATGCTAACATGAAGAAAGTTCTTTTGTTCGCGGCATCCATTTTTGCCCTCGCGGCCTGCAACAAAACCGCAGACCAGCCCGAAACAGCCACTTATGAAATTACTGTGGAAGCTACGGTCGACGGTTCCCTCACCAAGGCTCTCGCACAGAGCGGCAAGTCTCTCAATGCCGTCTGGGGAGCGGCCGACGTGGTAACCGTCTACAATGCTTCCAACCAGTCCATCGGCACCCTCAAGCCCCAGAGCTCCGGCTCTGCAAGCGCGACCCTCAAGGGTACAGTCACTGCCAGCGGCCTGAGCGCCGGCAGTACGCTTACCCTCCTTGCTCCCAAGTCCTCTTGGCTGTATTCCGGCCAGGACGGCACTTTCGCCAGCGTCTCTTCCAAGTACGCCTACTCCAAGGCCACCGTATCGGTTACGTCCGTAAGCGGCTCGTCCGTGCAGACCTCTGCCGCCAGTTTCGCTCCCCAGCAGGCAATTGTGAAGTTCACCCTCGTTGACGGAAGCAATGCCCCCGTCAACGCCGAAGAACTGGAGATTTCCACCGCCAGCGGCAAGCTCGTGCGCAGCTTCAACAGCAGCATGCAGGCCCTTACCGGCACCATCTCCATCGAACCTGCTGACGAGACCAACGTCATCTGGGCTTCTCTCCGCAACGATTCCGGAGCGGCCGACACCTATACTCTCAAGGCCACAGTGGGCAAGAAGGTCTATACTGCCGAGAAGGCCGGCTTCAAACTGGAGAACGGCAGCTTCTACGGAATTACCGTCAAGATGGCGGAAAGCGTTGACGATTACACCGTTGCCGGTGCCCCCGCATCTCTGTTCGGTACCGAATGGGATGCCACCAACACCGCCAACGATATGGTGCGCCAGTCCGACGGCACTTACGTCAAGGTGTATAATGTGAAGTCTGTCACCGATGTCGCCTTCAAGGTCGTCAAGAACCACGACTGGGGCAGCGCCGGAGTCAACAACTGGCCCGTGGACGACATTTCCCTCACGGTCGGAGCCGGAGAGTTCAAGGTGATGTTCGACCCGTCAACCAAGAAGGTCACATACACCTTTGTCAATCCCGGCGTGGTTACGGAGGTCTATACCGTGGCCGGAGCAGTCAAGGACGGCACCACCGACGTCGCCTCCTTCTTCGGCACCGCATGGGATCCCACCAATACCGCCAACGACATGGTCAAGCAGTCCGACGGCACCTACGCCAAGTCCTACTCCAACGTTGCTGCAGGCACGTACATGGAATTCAAGGTGACGGTCAACCACGCCTGGACCAAGAGCTACGGCTACAACGGCGGCTCCGGCAACGCTTCCCATACCATGGGCAAGACCGGCACGCTTACCATACATTTCGATCCCAACACGCACTACGTGACGGCTACCGAAGATTAATATGAAAACATTATATGTCAAACCCGCGGCGGAGGAGCTCCAGGAGATTCTCGCCGCAAACATTCTGGATGCCTCCGGGGATGCCGAGCGTGAAGGCTACGGCGACGGCGGCACCTTTGAATGGTAAAAGGAGGACCGCATCATGAAGTATTACAGAATTATAGCCGCGGCCCTTTGCGCAGGCGCCCTTTTCGCTTCCTGCAACAAAACCGCTATCACTGATACGGACGCACCTGAGGTTCCTTCCGTGAGGGAGTACACCATCAGCATCGACGCCACCAAGGGCTTCGATACCAAGGCGCTCGCCCTCTCCGCGGACGGCAAGACCCTTGCCGCCACTTGGGAAGACGGTGACGCCGTCGCCGTATGCCGCATCCAGTCCGACCCTGCCCAGCCGCTGAGCCAGATTGTCGGCAAGCTCACTCCCGAGACCTTCGGAAGTGCATCCACAAAACTTACCGGCACTCTCAACCTCGAAGGCATTTCCGAGGGCGACTGGCTCTTCCTGCAGTATCCCTACAAGCAAGTCGTTGACTCCGAAGGTGGAATATGGCTCAGCAGCTCATACGACCGCCAGGACGGTACTCTGGAAACCATCTCCAGTTTCTTCGACTTTGCAACCTGCGGAGTGCAGGTGACCGCTGTCGACACCGAGCATCTCAGTGCTTCCGCCGCATCGTTCGTAAACCGCCAGGCGGTTGTCCGCTTCTCCCTCAAGGACGCCTCTTCGGCTCCCATTGCAGCCACAAAGCTGGCAGTCACGGGCGGTGTCGCTCAGTCTTTCTGGCACGACAACTATTACGACGGCACCGTGATTGCAACTGCATCGGCTCCGGTAAATGAGTTTACCATGGCCCTGCACACCATCTCCGCAAGCGCCCACACCTTGTACGCCGCGGGCACCGACAACGTGTATTCGGCAGTCTCTCCCGCAGTCTCCTTCACTGACGGCACTTTCAACAGGGGCGGCGTGAAGATGTCTCCTCTCTCCTATGCCGGATTCGACACCGACAGCGACTGGACAGTCATTGGCGCCCTTTCCGAGTACGGTATGAACTGGGACAACGACCTTAACATGTGGACCAACGGAGCCGGTTTGCACGTGGCGGCCGGCGTCAAGATTGCGTCCGGCGACTCATTCAAGCTCCGCAAGGGCCGTGACTGGGCCGAGAACCTGGGCTATGGTGACCTTTCTGCGGTCGATTTCTGCGTTTCATATCAGGACGGTCCCAACATGTCCGTGAACGCGGGCGGTGTATACGACATTTACCTTGATTCCGCGACCGGACTTCTGGCCATAGTTCCCGCGTCAGGTGCCGGCAAGGAGAGCAAGCCAATTGACGTCGCACCTGCCGTCACCGGCTGGAATGTCATCGGAATCGATAATGACTGGGATAACGACATCCTCGCAACTGAGAATCCTGCAGGCGTGTGGACTGCGGTTGTGACCACCACCGCCTCATCCGACTTCAAGTGGCGCAAGGACGGCGCCTGGGATGAGACTTACGGAGGGACTCTCCACAATCTCGGCGAGCCCTTCGCGGCTGAGCAGCCCGGTGACAATGTCACCATCCCCGCGGCAGGCAAGTATGAGATAAAACTAGACCTTACGGCGACGCCTCCGACTATAACAGTTACCGAACTCAAACCGGTCTGGAGCCTCATAGGAGACTTCACCGGCTGGGGAAGCGATGTGGACATGGTCCTCACCGGCGGCAAGTGGGTAAGTCCCGCTACGCACATGAGCGGACAATTCAAGCTTCGTTTCGACCATGCATGGGATATCAATCTCGGTGCTGACGGTACCGCCCCATTTGCCGTGACTCTTGGAGTGCCCTTTGCAGTGGTTTCTGGCGGTCAGAACATAGTCCTGCCTGGCGAGGATGATTATATCGTTACCTACGACCCTGCAGCCCAGACCGTTCTGGTTGAAAAAGCGGCCTCTACAGTGACGCTTACCGTAGGCGTCATCAGCTACCTTGTCGACGAACTCGGAGCCTCCGGATATCAGGTCCGCTGGTGGGACGGCTCCACTTCGGGCGACGTCGACCTTGTCGCGACGGGTGCCAGTGCAAGCAAATCCGTCGGTACTGACTATTGGAGCGGAGCCGAACAGAGTTTCACCATGTTCAGCGCCGAGGTGCCCGCAGGCAAGAACGGTTACAAGATTCACAACGGCGACCGCTGGTTCGGCGGCGACGGCACGTTCGACAAGCCTTCGGCATATATCTTCAATTACGACGGGGACAAGGCTCTGTACGAGTAGTTTGACTGTTGAATATAAAGGGGGGGGCAACTTTCAGAGTTGCCCCCCTTTTTTAGTTCTAAAGAGTTTTCATCGGTCCCGAAGGCTACCCGCGAAGGTATTCGTCAATAGCCTTCGCGGCAGTCCTGCCAGCACCCATGGCCAGGATGACAGTAGCAGCGCCGGTGACGGCGTCGCCTCCGGCAAACACTCCGGGACGGGTGGTGGCACCTTTCTCGTCTGCGACAAGGCAGCCCCTGCGGTTGGTCTCCAGACCGGCGGTCGTCTTGGAAATCATGGGGTTGGGCGAAGTGCCCAGTGCCATGATGACGGTCTCGGTCTGGATCTCGAACTCGCTGCCGGGGATGGGCACAGGACTGCGGCGGCCGCTCTCGTCGGGCTCGCCGAGTTCCATCTTGATGCACTTGAGGGCGCGAACCCAGCCCTTGTCGTCGCCAAGCACCTCCACGGGGTTGGTCAGCATGTCGAATATGATGCCTTCCTCGATGGCGTGATGCACTTCCTCGCGGCGGGCGGGAAGCTCGGCCTCGGTACGGCGGTACACGATGTGGACCTCGGCTCCGAGCCTCAGGGCTGTGCGGGCTGCATCCATCGCCACGTTGCCGCCGCCCACTACGCAAACCTTCTTGCCAGCGTGGATGGGAGTGAGGTAGTCTTCCCTCCAGGCCTTCATGAGGTTGTTGCGGGTAAGGAACTCATTGGCGGAGAATACGCCGCAGAGGTTCTCACCGGGTATGTTCATGAACTTGGGAAGACCGGCGCCGCTGCCGATGAACACGGCCTTGAAGCCCTCGGAGTCCATCAGGGAGTCAATCGTAACGGTCTTTCCTATAATGACATCGGTCTCTATCTTGACGCCGAGCTTGCGAACTTCGTCAATTTCGTGCTTGAGGACCTTGTCCTTTGGGAGACGGAATTCGGGGATGCCGTATTCCAGTACGCCGCCGGCCTTGTGAAGGGCCTCGAAAATCGTCACGTCGTAGCCCCATTTGGCAAGGTCGGAAGCGCATGCGAGTCCTGCAGGCCCGCTGCCGACAACCGCGACCTTGATTCCGTTTGCGGGAGCGCACGATGCGGCGGCTTTGCCGAGCGTCTCGTCGGCGACAAACCTTTCGAGCTTGCCGATGGCCACCGGCTCGCCCTTCACGCCGAGCACACAGCTGCCCTCGCACTGGGTCTCCTGCGGGCATACGCGGCCGCAGACTGCAGGCAGGGAACTGTCGCGTGCTATCACGGCGGCGGCTCCTTCGATGTC
>OCTX012248065.1_pt1 | contig 13633 bp, 8 predicted proteins | sample 1539691 | NCBI WGS metagenome assembly OCTX01 (sample SAMN02144231, study PRJEB22623) | gut metagenome | biome: sheep rumen | host: Ovis aries | place: New Zealand | reverse complement strand
GCCCAACTGTTCGTGGTCTTCCTCGTTACTGAATTCCATAGTTTTACGTTTTAGTTTTTTTCCGGTTGAACTGTTTTGGAGAAAAACAACGGAGGGACGTGGGTGAATTGGAAGGTTAATAACAGCAAAGTCTCTCGGGTCTGCAACAACCCATATACTAATACTTAACCACCAATGCCCACGTATCCGTTGCCGTATACTATATGTCTTCAGAGTTGCAGTTCGAGAGACTTACAAAAGCTGCGGTTGCTTTTCTTTATACGATTTGTGCGCAAAGTTACTCCATTTCTTTGAGACGCCCAAACCTTATGCCAATTATTTTAAGGACTCATGCTATTTTGATACTAAAGGGGGTTGATATTTCCGTTTACTTACAGGTAATACTGGAAGCTAATCTGGGGCTCTATTCGCTTGATGCCATAGAAGTCATACTTGTCGCCTAAGCCCTCAGGCTTCTTCAGTGACATGACAAAATAGTCTATCTGTAAGCCTATGCCGACGTTTTTCGATAGCATATACTCGAAGCCAGTCTTGATCATAACGCCAACTCTGCCCGAAGAAACTGCACTATTAGCGTATGCACTCAGTCTTGAGTCAGTAATATTCTCCTTATAGTGGGCATAGCCTACGCCGAAGGAGGAAACCCAACGCCACTTCTGTCCCAGCATCAGACTGGCCACGAAGCTCGGGCCGAAGTAGTGCATCCGTATGTTGAATCCATCGTCGAACGAGGTACCGTAGTAGAGGTAGTTCGCGCCGATGCCGATACCACTTCCCCAGAGGTGCTGGTAGTCGGCACTGAGAGAGAAGCCGCCCTTCGACTTATACACCCTCTTGTAGGTCTCTATCTCTGAGACAATCCATGACGGACCTGCTCCTATCTTCAGGATGTTTCTCGGATTGTTCAGCCTTCGGTCGCGGATGTCGGTTATCATCTTACTGGCCCGCTCCTGAACCTGGTCCTCCTCATACGCTTCCAGATTGCTGAGAGCTGATCTGGTGTCAGTGGTTATCAGGCTGTCGGGCATCAGATACATGGTTCCCCAGACACGATGGCATGTGCTCCCATGAAAGCCAGGATATTTGTGCTCGTCGATATGAAAGGCATTACCTCCGCTTTCAGCAGTCTTCTTTACGGCCAGCGCCAGCATATTGGGGAACAGGCAGTCCTTCGTAGGTGTCAGTCCTCCGTCTTTCACCTTTACCGTTCCTATTGCCTGTGCCGATACAGGTACAGCCTCAGTCGTTCTGAATATCATGACGGAGTCGGCCGAGCGTGCAGGAAGATGTGCTGTAAGGTCAGTCGAAACCCTCGGAGCTGTCTGGCAACTTATCAGCAAAGCCCCAACAGCAATACATATTGTAAATTTCATCCTTTTATAAAAATTATGTATAGCATTGAAATAAAGCTAGAAAAAACATAATACCACCTCCGATGGCACAAAAAAATGAGCAGAGAGCAGTTAAAATCCCTATTATAAGCCATTTCAGAACGTTCAAGGAATCTTCAAATTGATCACAAAGATTTTTATCTGGTTCATCCCATATATAATTCTTAACATATCGCCGAACAAAATAGAAAATGACACCAAACAGAAATAAAGGAATAATAATGATATAATCAAAATAATTCCGTATGAAGAAAAGCGTAGGGATTGCAGCCAAAGCAGATGCTATCCCGAGCTCGAATCCAGCAACTATTTCTATAATTTTCCCTCTTGAGAAATCGCCCTTTTGATTTGACAAGTTTATACCATTCTCTGTTTTTGAAAAGGCGTAATATATTTTATTGAAAAATGATTTCATATGTATTCAACGATAAAAACAATAATTTTAGTATATTATCATATAATTATAGAAACCATCCCAATCTCTGTTATCAGGTTGTAATCTTTGTATATTTTCATCCATAATGTTTCCTCTTACCATCATTTCATAAGAGAAAGAACCAACAAGAGTGCCTATTAATGTTCCACATGGACTTACCACACTTCCCATGACTCCACCTACATATCCTCCTCCCATATTTGCAATATCAATCCTCAAATCTTTTGTAAAGTTATAGCCAAAACCATCATCTTTGATAAAGTCCCTCATAAGTTCCTCAATTTGATATCCATAGTTAATCATGGAAATGCGTCTAATAGGGGATTTAAGTAGTGTAGAATTACCACTTTTCTTTTGTAAATATTCTAATCCTGCTTTTGCCCAACTAGTACCATTTCTTATACCATTGTAAAAACTATTGAGATAAGAATCATTTTCAAGGACATTGTCAACACCTCGCACGTAACTTTCTTTCATTGAATTGACAGTTCTATTATATGCTTCCTCAGTGTTTTTTACAGCTTTTTCTTCCGCTGAATTCCAATGACCACCAGCTATCGTATTAAATTCGACTTCTGAATGTCGATTATTACTTTTATCATTCCAGTAGTTAACACCAACAGCACCAAATGGAGTTATAGCACTTGCACTAAGTAAAAGATTTCCTGCAGCTATGGCAGAGCCTGCATAACCACCTAATAAACCACCTCCTACAATACCTGCATATGTCCACATTGAGGAATAATTCCATTTAGCAGGGTTCCATTGATAATCATTTGCCACGGCCCCTCCAACATATGCACCAACGACAACACCAATCGCAACAAAAAGTATTGCGTCATCTATTCCAAAGAGAGTTCCTGTTACATCACTATACCTCAGCGGATTATTCAGGCAATATGAGTATCTATTGAAGTTCTGGGTCATGTTAGGAGCCTGAACGAATGGATCTGCAGCAAGGAAACGACCTAATACGGGATCATAGAGGCGGGCATTCATATTGATGAGACCAAGCCCCGTAAGATGTTCATGACCACAATAGCCACGACCGAGGTATGGCTCTGGTTCACTCATCGGTGCATACAGGGTAAATGTTGACGGGTCACGCATGCGTCCCCATGCGTCATAGCTGAGTTCCTGCACCAGCGTTCCACTGGCATTATATACACGTGTGACACTGCCAAGATGATCGCGGACTATGTTATAGACACTGCTACTGCTGCCCTGCTTGATCAATACAGCAGGAGCATCATAATAGCCTCCATTTAGATAGAGTTTCTCCGTTGTGCCCGATGGTTTTATGTCCAGTTCATAGCAGCCGCCAATGTAGTAGCGAGTAAGTTGAGTCTGGCTGTTTCTTACCTTGGTCATCTTCACCCGGTCATAGTCGCTGTTATAGGTAAACGATACTGTATATCCATTATCCGTAATTGTAGCAGGTCTTTCAAACGAATTGTAGCTGACAGACTGTGCTCCTGCGGAGATACTATTGGACAGTGTAACCTCAGAGACGGCAAAAGGCTTTCCTGACACTGTGTATGCAAAAGATCCAACATCGCCTTTCGACAGAATATTGCCGTTGTCATCATAGGTAACACCCGTGCCTCCGAAATTGGTTAGTCGGTTCAGATTGTCGTATGTGAAGTTTTCAGTCTTACTTTTCATTGGAAAGGCCCTACTTGTCAAATTGCCTGTTGCCGAATTGAAACTGTAGGCGACTACGTCTTGGGCACTGTTTCCAAGCAGTGTTGTTCTTGCTGTTGGCATTCCATAGGAGTTAAAACTATAGCTTCTTGTCAGATTGCCTGTTGAAATCTGCGAGGGCTGGCCCATGCTGTTCTCACTCGTCAATTTGAAAATACTCGTTGAATTATTCAGTTTTACTTCTTTCAGCCATCCGTTGGCATAGGTAAAGTTCTCTGTTCCAAGAAGTCCTGACTGTGAGGTATATTGTATAGCGCTTACCCTTCCGTTTGCATAGGAATAGTCCTTCTTCAGCCATTTGCTATCCACGACATTTTCCCTGACTGATGACAATCTGCCATAGGCATCATAGCTATATGTTGTCGAAGTTCCGTTGGTACTCGTCACCGCTGTAAGCGCATTCAAGTTGTTATCATAGCTATAGCTGGTGGTGAACTCTGGAACTGTCTTAGTTGTCAAGCGATCGTAGTTATCATAGGCATAGGATATAGTCGCATTGTTGGCATTCGTCTCGTTTTGCAGGCGACCGCTTCCATCGTAGGAATATGTTGTGGTGCCATAGCTCGGATCGTTTGTCGCCGTCTTGCGCTCATACGAGTCATAAGTGATGGAGGTTGAGATTGTACCGTTGTCCGATGGTGTCGTGACGGCAGTCGGATTGCCGGCACCGTTAAGTGTATAGGTGATGGTTCCTGCCGGATCGGCTACAGACACCACGCCTCCCAAAGCATCTGTTGTGGTGACGGTGTATGTCGTACCATCATCTGCCCTTGTACTCAGCCCTGTGTAGGTATAGGCCGTTGTTTTTCCCGCTTCCACTTTCTGTGTCAGACGATCGTAATTGTCATAGGTATATTGCTTAAAGACTGGGGCCGAGTTTTTGTATGGTAGTGATTCCTGATTCATATTTCCATAGGCATCGTAGGATTTTACTACCATAGTTTTTGTTCCGTCAAAGCGGGTTGTAATGTTCTTAACCTCTCTGTTCAGGGCATCATAGACAGTCTTAACTGTTGGGTGTCCTGTAATTGACTTGGTAACGGCATAGAGGCCTCCATTGCCAGAATCCCAAGTGAAACTGATATTCAGTTCGGTGTTGTCAGGAGATGTCTCTTTAATTTTCCTTCCAAATGCATCATAATTATAGGTGGTGTTTCCTGTATATTCTGCCATTTGGGATAAGGTGCCGTCCGTATTATACGTAAACGACTGAGTGGCCCCGATGGGGGGAGTTGCACTTGCTAGACGATTCTCGTTAGTATAGGTATATGTAGATGTCCGTGGTACAGAAGAATAGGGCTTAATGCTCTTCGATGTAATATTGCCTTTGTTGTCATAGGTGAGGGTCGTTGTTCTGACTGTATTACCATTCACCTTTTCCACTATAGTTTGAGGCTGGTCGAATGCGTTGTACGAGGTATATTGCTTCGTCTCAGTATGCTGGCTGCTACCGCGACGGGTTGTCAAAGTTGATGTTGCGGGAACTCCCAGATGATACTTGCTATTGATGTTTGTATAATTCGTATATGAGAAGGTTTTACTGACACTGATACTACCAGGAAGTGTCGTGCTTTCACTCAACAGTTGTCCGTAGGTATCATAGGTGTAGGATATATTGCCCGTAAACTCTTTCAGTTTGTCATAATGAGTCGCGGAGGATACGACTGCTTTTACTATTTTATTGCTTGCCACAACCACCGAGTTCGTATTTGTATGTCTGAAAGTCGGGGCATCCACTTCTTTCAGCAAACTGAAATTATAGGGTTCATAAATCGTAGTTGTTAATTGCCCACGTTTATTCAGTGTCTTTATTTTCTCGAAGCCTCGGAATCCCATTCCCTGTCCATGTAGGACAGCATTTTCGTAGTAGTATTTCTTTATATCCTTGGAGGAGCCGTTTAGGAAAACCTCATTACCCGCGATTACTGGGATACCCTCAAACAGATTTGAATAAGGAAAAGAGGCACTAGATGATTTTACATAGATACCATAGTGGTCTTTGGCTATACTATAATAGTAATTTTTATCGATGACCCCCAGGCTATTGATCATACCAGTCAGTGCTTGATCCGTCATCAGATTAGTCTTGTAAGCATACAGTTTGGCCATATACCCTTTGATGCTGACTAACTGATAGGTCAGCGTAGTTGAATTTGTATTAACAGGTACAACCAGTTCATTCTCACTGTTTAGTGAAATCGTTGAGGCCTGGTTTGCCTGTTGGTTCTTCGTGATATAGGTTTTCATTTGACTGGAACTCAATTCAATAATATCCGAAATACCATCTCCATCTACATCCTGTGCGATAAAGTCAGATTCTGATGAATTCGCCAAATTGGGTCCCTGGATGTTACTAAAGTCAAAACCACCATCCCCCCTTGATGTATATAACGTCCAGTAATTGCTGTTTGATCCCCGAAAACTTGAAACTAAGATATCAGTCAATCCGTCACCATTAAAATCACCGTTTAAGTAGAAACGATCACTTGACAATAAACTTCTTGTAATTAAAGCACTGTTCCCTACGGTATTAGCACTCCAAGTTCCATTATTGCAGTCAAAGGAATAGATTGTAGATCCAGAGGCTGAGACATGACAGATATCTGTTTTCCCGTCCCCGTTATAGTCAAGCGGTATAATCTTGTCCGAATTGTCTTCCGGTGTGGTGAAATCGCCAGATGTAGGAAACTCCTTATGAAAAGAAAACACATGGCCCTCATATAGTTTGACACCATTTTGCAAGTCAAAAATATAGCATTTAGAAGGCCTGTTTGATTCACCGAAGGGATTTTCTGCAGATACGGCGAGTACCTCCATTTTGCCATCGCCATTGAAATCGCCTGGAAAATAGAATTTGGGTTGCACAGACTTGTTTTGTTCACCATCAGTATATGCCGTTGAAAAGGAGAACGTACGTGTATTATAGAGGTTGATACCCGTTACGGCATTGTGCTTGTAAATCTTAAAAGAAATCTGGTCGTAATTTCCATTGACTTTGTTATTGACTTTAATAAGAGATTCTATCCTTTGCCCTTCCAGATCAGCACAGAACAGATCAATGAAACCTTCCTCTGTATTTAAGTCAGGCAGCAAACCTGCATAGTCTTCACTTAGATTGCAATAGGCGTAGATCGTTTGGTCTGATGGATACTGGTTATTGAATTTTTTTGTGGATCCTTCGTTTATATACAAATAAGGTGTCTCATTTGGAAAAACAAAAAGCCCGTCATCACCGCTATAGTAGTTAAAGCGTCCTCTTACCGCCCTTAGTTGGCGGCGATGCTGATAATTGTATCCTGCAAGATATGTGCATGAGACATCATCATAGGTAGATGCTGCGCTACCATCACCGTAATAGAATTTAAGCGGATTCAGTGAGTTTCCATTTGCAGAATAGTCTATCTGACTAAGAAGTGAGGTACTATTATTAGTTATATGTGATAGGTTGTACGTCCCTATTTCTGTATTGTTACGGGAACAAGTTATGCTTTTCAGCAGAAGACTGCTGTTAAGAGACATCCCCCCACGGTATCCTCCAATATAGTCAGCCCTATTCTCATCATAGGTAAACAGTAGCTTTGCCTTATTATTTTCATACTTAATGGTATTGATATGGAAATGAGCACCATTATACGTATAAGAATAATTGATTTTCCTACCAAGATTGTCTGTCAATTCTGTTATTGGATATTCAAGCAAATTATCGTCGTTTGTCGTATAATAGAAGACAGCTTTATATCCGTTTGGATAATATACATTGAAATACTTTGTAACATTACCTGATACAACAGCGACAGCTTTGATATGGCCTTGTTCCGTTTCATATTCATAGGTGGAACTTGAAGTTCTTATGAGGCGTACACCATTGAGGTAGAAAGCATCGTCGGCAGTCATTTCTATTCCTTTTGTCTTACCATCATAATAGAGTGTTCTGCTCCCGCGTGTAATCGACTGCAATCCACCTACTGTCCAGCCTTTCCCCACGCTGCCACCTCGCCCCTGACTGCTATATGTTAGCGAGATGTCAGGAGAGAAAACACCATCAGCCTTGTAACATTTGATAGGGACGGTATAAGTTTTAGCACCAGAAGGCGATGTGCCTGGCGTAATCTCTATTTGACCGACAGCTTTCTGTGTATTTACTGATGCCGAGCTGGGCACATAATTGTTACTATAGGAGAATGTTGTCTGGCGTTTAACAGGATGCTTGCCAATGCTACTGGGATTATCATTGAAGACCTTTTCCAATAGCGGATGTTCAGAGCGATAGATAGAGTCATAATAAGCATCGAGATTAGCCTTTTTCACAGTATCCTTTTTTTGTATCTCAGAATTGTCAGGAATGCTTGCAGATACCGATCCGTGAGCCATCAATAATGATGTTATTGCAATAGAGTAAAATATTCTTTTCATACCATGATCCTATAAAACAATTATTTTCTGAATTTACAACTTTTTATCATCTCGTCTGCTTCAACCCTAAGAATATAGATACCTCTTGGAATCTCACTGATGTCAATCTGTTGTGCTTGTGAATTGGTCCTACAAGACAGAATTTCTTTTCCTGACAAGTCATATATCATAACATTGTACCCTGTAGATCTGAGATACTCGATCTTTAGTTGGTCATGATTTCCATTCAACACAGCAGTGATATCATGATCTGCAAAAAGATTCCCGTTTGCTTCATTTGCTGTTCTAGTAAAGGCACTTGATGTTACAATTCTCGTGATTCGGTTTCCTGCTAGGTCATAAGTGTATTTCCATTTTGTCTGCGCTTGGATTTTCTGCGATGCAGACAACATCCATATTGTCAAAATAACTATAAAGGCTTGTTTCATATTCATTACGTTATAGCAGATTTGATAAAGTCGTTTGTCCTATAATTCTATATATCCTCTATAATAATAGGTGGCGGCGTAGGGGACAAGGCGGAGTTCGAATTCGCCGGAGAGGGTAGAGGGTAACGTTACCGTAGTAGTTCCAGCAGAATAATCTGCAGAATATACCACTACGCCATCTTCATCAAGCAGCACCAGCGTGTATGCATAGTCAAAAGCAGGAAGAGTGAGCGTATAATCATCCTGCGTAATGTACCAAGGGCGAGGGGGAATGCGAGTATTACCACCCGCATCTGTTGCACTCTTATCAATAATTTGCATGGGAATCTCTTGACTAGTTCCAAAGGCAAAATTGCCTCCCCCCAAAAAGAACATAGCTGCTAACAAAGCTTTCTTCATAACGTGCGATTTTTTTTACTACGCTACAAAGATAAAAAAGATAAGTTAAGTATAGCACTTTAAGCCTTGTGAATTCAGTTCACAATCTAAAGTGAAACAAATTCACAACATACCTGAATTTCCAATTTTGCCGATTTCATCGTCAAATTCGTCAGCACTCCCTTCTCTTTTAAATATTTTCTTTAGAAGATGCCTGCGGATGTTTGAGACATATGAAGGAACACATTTTTTTAGTCTAGCTATTTCATTGGGTTGAATTTGCACTCGTGTCAGTAAACATACATCATACTCCATCTCAGTCAAAGAAGAATTATCGGAATTCATAATGCCATGAAAAGAAGGGACCTCATGTTCTACAAACGAACGCAATTGGCTCCATTCCTCAAAAGAAGGATACTGAGGTGGATTACTATTAGCTAATGCCTTGAAACGTCTTGTAATGTTGGCATTCTTTAAACGATAATCCAAAGCAACTTTTTTGAACGCTTTGTATTTTATACCAAACAAAAATCCTACTAAAACAAAGAAAAGAACAATAATAGCCAATACCAACCATGCAATACGAGCCTCCAACCTACTTTTCTCTGCCAAGAATTTATGATGATAGTAGTTGTAAGATGCCTGGAGTTGTTGGATATTCTGCATCTCAGATAACGAATATGCCGAATCGTTTAAAATATACCCTAAATTTGCATACTTGGCTATTGAATCTAAATTCTTTTTAATTTCAAATACTTTTTGCAAGCCCTTGCAACCTGCAATCTGATTATTTAAATCTTTTCCTTCTCGTAACTCCTTTCTAAACATGTATTCTGCAGAATCTGTTTGATTAACTTCCAAAAAATATTGTCCTTTTACATAGTAATATATCTCATGTCCTTTATTGATATTACCAAAGACATCAAAACTGGAAGTAGATTCATACTTTTTAATTATTTTTCTTGCTTTATTTGTATCTCCTTTTTCAATCACTTGCAAAATTTCGAGACTTAGAACTTGATGAGAACGATCAATTCTACCAATTCTTTCAAAAGAAGAAGATGCTTTATCAATAATACTGATAACAGAATCCGATTTTTTTAAATAATCATATGTATTAGCTTGTTTTGCATAGCATTCTATTGCCATTAGGGTATCTTTCCCTTTTTTGGCATAATACTCTGCAAGTCTTAGCTCTTTTAATTCACTTCGTGGTTGTATCTGCTTGTGAAAAATGTCTGCACTCTGCGCATGGATGCGGCTCAGTTTTGCAAAGTCGCAGTCGGCTGCTGTGGTATCCGCACAGTCGGCTGCCTCGAAATAGGTTTCGAGGGCGCGGGGCAGTTCGCCCATATCAGCATAGGTGCGTCCGAGGATGTATTTGGCACGCATGCGCTCGTTGGCCGAGCCATGCCGGTCGAAGTAGTTGACAAGGGCTTCTGCCAGCGTGTCGTTGAGCATCGGCTGGCCGCTGTGGTTCTGCTCCTCCAGCTCGGCCAACTGGCGGCGCTGCTCCTCACCGCTGCCGCAGCCTATCAGCTGGCAGGCAACCGCGAAGCATAGGATATACAGAAAGCTCTTTCTCATGTTAATAATAGGTTGCAGAAGTACTATTCCGGACGTTCGTCTTTGCAAAAGTACGGATTAATATCCTCTCTGCCAAAAGATGAGCAAATTATTATCATCGTTTAACAAAAGAGAGGATATTTCGTCAGTCGGACCAGCGGTGATCCTTCGGGAAGGGCTGTCCGCCCCAGGCTTTGACTTGCGTCCAAGGCTGCGGGGCATCGGTCCAGAAGGGATGGCTGGCGGGCAGACCGAGGGGCATGAAGGCCAGCGAGGTCATGTAGAGCGAGCCGTTGTTGGTGTACCAGTCGGCAGTCTCGGGCTGGTGGCCGCAGAAGCCGATGGTCAGGTAACCGCCCTCGTTGAAGTTCTGTTGTTGGTCGAACATGCGGTGGAGCACTTGTGTCAGGGCAGCGCGTACCTGTCCGTTGGAGAGGTCCTTGGGCAGCGTCTGATACCAGGCCATCAGGGCCAGGGGCTGCATGGCGGCCATGCGGTAGGGTGTGGAGCGCCCGATGACGGGGAAGGTGCCCTCGGGCGAGATGAAGCGCTCAAGGATGATGCTGAACTTCTGGGCACGTTTCAGTTCGCGCTCACGGAACTTCTTGTAGTTGATGCCCCATCCGCCGGCATTGGCGTCAATCATGTTCTGCAGGGTCTCCAGATACATGCTGTGGAAGACGTAGCTCGTGTAATAGTCGAAAGCAAATGTGCCTTCTCCGTCGGAGTACCAGCCGTCGCCAACGTACCATTCTTCCACCTTACGGATGGCTGTGTTGATGCGGAAATTATCCTGCTTGGCACCGACCTTGGCGAGGAAGCTCTCGATGGTGGACGAGAAGAGTAGCCAGTTGGTGTAGGGCGGATCTACGCGCCGCAGGTTTGTGAACTCCTCAATATAGCGTTGTTTGGTTACGTCGTCGAGCGGTTTCCACAGGGCGTCGTAGGCACGGATGAAGCTCTCGGCGAGGTAAGCCGCGTCGACAAGCGTCTGTCCTTCCTCTCGCCAGAGCAGATAGTCGGGGGAGTTGGGATCGACGGCGTTCTTATAGGCTGCCAAAGCCCACTGACGGAGCTGACGGCGCTGCTGTCCTTCTGTCGTGTCGTCATCAGGAAGTGTGAGCCAGGGGGCGATACCTGCCATCAGACGGCCGAAGGTCTCCATATAAACGACCTTGCGGTTGCGGTTGTCGAAAGAGGGGGAGAACTCGGTCTGCATGTTCTTCTGCAGTTCGCCCTTGGCCATGTTCTCCAGTACGGGCTGTGCCATCTTATAGGCCAGGGCGCACCAGTATTCGCGGTCGGTCTGTTGGGTCTTCTGTTTCTTGGCAGCCTCGACGGGCAGTAGCAGCACAAGGGCTGCGATGAGGGAAATCAGTCTTTTCATCGGATCGTGTATTTAAGTTGGTTCTTGGTCTTTTTCGATTTTGCCGTCAGCACGATGCGGTACATCTGCTTGCCCCACATGCTCTGAAGCAGCGGGTCGAGTTTGTCGCTGATGTCCTCGACGGTGGCTGACAGCTGGCTGCTGTCATAGCTGATACGCTTTAGGGCATCGGGAACAGTGGTGATGAACATCAGGCGCACGGGTTCCCTGTAATGGCTGAGATGATAGTCCTCGGTGACGGTGATGGCGTCATCGTCGGCTGTCACCGTGCGTTTCCACGATTTCACCGCTGCTTCCTCGGGGTAGGCACCGGCGATGTCGAGCGTCAGGCTGCCGTCCTTGTGGCTGACGACTTTGGCGGCATACTCGCGGCCGTCTCGCTGGTCGGTGCCGTTGATCTGCGGCAGGTTGTGATACTGCGACTGCATGGTCCAGATGGTGTAGCGCTCGTCGCTGAAGGTCTTGGAGGTGTATTCCCCGACACCCGGGTCGATGAACAGGGGCTCGTTGTCGGCATAGACGATGAAGGAGCCCACGTCGTTGTGATTATGGCTCTCATTGTTGTGACCGCCTTTCATCGCCACGTAGAGATGGCCGCGGCGGGCGGTCATGATCTGCAGGTTGCCGAGCCACACATCCCTGAGTGCCGGTTCGCGTGGATTTTCGGCGATGAAATCGCGGATATGGCGCAGGAAGAAGAGCTCACGGCTGAGGGTGGGGAAGTTGCCGCTCTTGTCGTAGAGGGCAGCGGGATTCTCCAGAACGTGCTTCTGCCGCCCTAAATAGGCACCGAACTCACACATCGTCTTGTCGCCGAGCCACAGGCCGAAGGGATAGACGATGTTCACCTGTTGGATGGCCTTGTTCTCATGGGCATCGGCAAAACTGATGCAGTAGTCATGACCGATGTAGGTCTTGTAGGCATAGGAGGCCATTCGTCTGATCTTCTCTGTGTCGCCGGAGAAATCGGGGAGAAGCCGCAGCACCTCAAACATCGATGCGGCAGCACGATCCCAGTAGCCGGCCCCTTCGTCGCAACCGCCATCTTCAGGGTAGGAGTCGATGAAGATCTGGGTGGACTGCCGGATCTGCCGGATGGCTTCTGCCTTGCGCGCCTCGTCTTTCTCGCAGATGAGTACGCAGGCCAGCCAGTTGGAGCATATCCAGGGGTTCCAGTTCATGCCAGCCTTCTTCCACCAGTAGTCCTTCTCGACAGCCGGCTGGAGGATGCGGCGCTCTATCTCACGGTCGATGCGTTGGCAGAGGTGGGGAGAGAACTTGTCGAACTCCGGCTGGAGCATATAGCGCGTCCAGGCTACAAGATTGGCCGTCTCTGCATTGAAGAGGTCCACCGTCTGGTCTTCGGTCAGGGGCGTGCTTGGTCCATAGTGAGCGGGGATGCCCCACCAAGTCTCTTCACAGAAACTGCCGATTCCATCGATGATATCGGTCATAAACCGGCCTTTCCCCTCCATGATCTCTGCCATCACGAGTGCAGCCAGATGACGGCGTTTCTCAAAGTTCAGTCCCTCATAGTTCACGCGGTTGCCGGTGGTCCTGAACTGTGCGAAGGCCGAATAGGGGAGGGTGGTCCAAGGCTTGCCCTGATATTTCTCACCATAGGCAATGTAGCTCTGGCGCATCTCCGCGGGTATGGAGTCGCGCCAGAAGGTGTCGTTGGCCTTGGGCAGCAGCTGCGCTGAGAGGGTCTGGAGGCAGAGGCACAAAGACACAGAGATGACAGTTACTAATCTCATCGGCTGATATATCTACAGTATTCGCATGCAGCCAACAGGAAGGCACCTACACCGAAGTTCTGCTGAGAGTCGGCATTGATGACCTGTCCTGGGATAGCCCGGTCGCCGATGGGCTGTACATAGCCCACCTTGCCATTCTCCTGAAGGGCCATCTCCGTGAGGTATTTCCAGGC
>OCTX011979643.1_pt1 | contig 13640 bp, 8 predicted proteins | sample 1539691 | NCBI WGS metagenome assembly OCTX01 (sample SAMN02144231, study PRJEB22623) | gut metagenome | biome: sheep rumen | host: Ovis aries | place: New Zealand | reverse complement strand
ATTTATAGGTAGTTCATGCTCCGACAATATTCCTGATCCGTCTGTTCAAGATCCTGCCTATGATGATTATGGAGGGGATTATCTGATGGAAGCTCCCCCTGAGGAAACTGAAGGTTACGACGAAGATTATAAATACGAAGATTATGGCGACTAAAACCAACATAACAATAAACGGACGTGATTATTTCCGTATGAGTAAAACCATTGATGGTCAACGCAAGTATTTCTACGGAACGTCAAAAGGCAACGCTGAAAAGAAATACGAAAAATATGTTGAAGAATTGGCGCGCCTGAAATATCAGCGTCAATCTGAATATGATACAGCTACATTCCATGACCGAGCCGATCAATTCATAAATGATACTCTTATGGTGTCTCAGAAATATGCAGAAGGCACTAAGGCCAGGTATGAAAGTTCTTATCGTTGCCATGTTGCAGGATCAAAATTAGACAACATGAAAGTATGCGATGTAAAACCTTCGGATATTCAGAAATTCTATAATTCCCTTGAAGTGTCTCAGCAAACACTAAAAGCTGTTCACAAATTCATATCAGCGTTTAATAAATGGCTCATTAGAAACAATTATTCGGACGACTTTTTATCGGCGGTAGAATTACCAAAAAAGGAACAGACTAAAAAGCATGAAGGTATCGTCACTTGGAGCGAAGATGAAGTTGATGCTATACTACGCTCTGTGGCGCGCTCAGATTCGTTCAGACTGTCTTTCCTTGTTATAGTGTTACTTTATACAGGTATGAGGATAAGTGAGGCTATATCGCTACGATATACTGATATTGAAGATAAGATCATTCACATTAAGCGGCAGTATTATCTTGGAGAAATAAAGCCACCTAAATACAATTCTGTCCGGGATATTCCAGCTCACGAAAAACTGTTATCTGAATTGGAGATTCATAGAGCATGGCACAATGACGAAATGAAAATAAAAGGATATAAAACCGACTATATTTTTACGACGTCAAATGGCAACCTATACTCAGCGTCCTCCATCAGAAAACAGCTCGTTAAATTCTGTCGTGATAATGAGATCCAGTACAAACATATCCACGCATACAGGGCTACGTTCTGCACTCAGATGTGTCGTTGCGGTGTGCCTCTTGAAGTAACATCTGCCCTGATGGGACATAAAAATTTAGAAGTAACTGCTGCTCATTATGCACTTGTAAAACAGGACACAAAAGAGTTCGCTATCGCTTCACTTAAATATTGATGTGTTAAAAATGTGTTAAATGAAATCAAACCGTTGAAATTTCAACGTCCGCTACAACCAATAGGTCGGCGGTTCGAGCCCGTCACGGAACACCAATACCAACGTTTGAGAGGCTTTGAAGCATTGAAATTTCAAGGTCTCTCGCTTTTTTATCCTCTGCCTATTACTTTCCAGTTCTTTCCTATTCTTCCCTGTTCTTTTCGGCAAAATGTGTTAAAAGTGTGTTAAATAAATTTTTAACAATCTAAAAAAGCCCCCTGATAGTCAGGGGACCTTTTCACGATTAGCTCATTGAATCTCTAAGTTTACGCGCTCTCTTTCTGTATGCGTCATTGAGATTTGATTTGCTTGAATGATTTGATACCTTTCCGCCTCTCTTTCCTCCAACATCCTTGAAGCCAGAGAATGGATCAGAGACAGTAACGTTGATTGCACCTGAGGCTGTCTTTGGTACTTTTCCTCCTCCACTACCAGAGCCACCGCTACCGCCCCTTCTGCCTCTTCTCCTGCGTCCTCTTCTTCCTCTTCTTCCTCCGCGTCTTCCATCATAATCGTCCTGTTCGTCAAGTTTAGTTACTCCGGTGTCGTCCTTGCGTCCATAATCTCCGATCTCTCCGAAAGGACTACTCCAGTCATCGCCTACTATGACGTGATACGCTGCCGCCTGGATCTCAGCCGATTCATTCGCGTATTCTTTCTGAACCGCTGCAGCGACTTTACTTTTGTACGCTTTCCAGTCATCGCCTGTCCATCCAGACTTGTCTACATCGAGCTTGTAGCTCTTCGCAAACTTGTTGATCTCTTTTGTCGTGTGTCCGTTGGCTACAAGGCACCTTGCAGGATTCATTCTTTGTGACGTATATCCGCCAACATCGGCAGCATAATACTGTAAGTCTCTGTGCTTTTTACTCGCGAGGATCATTGACTTGTCATAGTCCTGTAGTTCTCGCATGTACTCATTGCCGAGTTTCTTACTGCCCTTGAACAAATCCCTTTGACCTTTGATGTACTCGCCTTTTGTTCCTGTGAATTCAACATAATTCTTGCCGCGCTGGACATATTCTTGCTGTCGTTCTTCTGCGGTCTTTTTGGCTGTTGAGTCAGGAGCGATATAGGCTTTTGCCAACTCGTCATTGTTGCCCTTAGATGTAGCGCATAAAACACTTGCGGTCATCCATCCGGGGAAGCTCTTACTCTCTCCTATAAGTCCGTTGGTGTATCTCATCTGAGTATACAGATTGAGAAAGCGCTGTCCGTTTTTACTTGGATCGTTTTTGTATTCTCCGGATTTCTTGTAGTTTCTCCAAGCGTCCCTGTGCTGATTCTTTTCTTCGCCAGTCTCTTTGTCAACGTAAGTATAGGTTAATTTTTCAAGCGCATAATCTACACCAACGAGTTTCGAGAGTTTCCTTATAGGATCTTTAGCAGGGGTTACAACTCCATCACCATAAACCATATCATGCCTAAAGGCATTTTGTAGTTTCTTTGTGCTTCTGATAAGTTCTTTTGCTTTGGTAGGCTTAAAGTCTCCGCTTGTCTCATAGGCAAGAATAGCACCAGAGTAGGTCATGTCGTCATAACCCTTTTGGTTCAACCATTCTTCCGCTTCAGGCGTTTTGTCGTTGATATTATGTTTATTGTGTCCAAGAACAGCGTCTTTGCCCTTCTGAATGATTTTACCGCCAACTGTTTTCGGATCGTTGAGCTTTTGGAATTGAGCCCACATCTCCGTCCCGGTCTTATTGGAGAATACAGAGTCTTTGACAAACTGATTTATTATTGGATTTCCGTTGTTTACTTCTGATTTCGGTGCAATGCCTAAGTCATATATCATGCCGAAGTAAGAATCCATGAAATCATCTATCTTTTTCGGAGACATATGCGTTATTTCAGACACTGTTTTTCCAGCTATCTTCTTGTTGCCAATCTCTATTGCAAGTGCAGTTGTTTTTTCGTCATATATCTCGTTGGCTTTCTTGTCACCACTCTGTAATGCTAAAGTGTCGGAAATACTATCAATGCTTCCACCGTACCACGTCTTGTTCTGCCAAAGTCTTACCAGCGGCGAGAAAAGGTTGTCTGTCAATGGATTGGTGGGCCCGATATTCTCTACTGCAGAGTGCCACATTTGCCACATCTTTTCGCCAGAGTATTCGCCTTTTTCTATTGTCCCGATTTGCGCCTTGTCGAAAAAGTATCTCAGGCCATATTCTACTGGCTCTGCAAGTACAGCGTTCTCTCTTGGTTTCGGCACCTTGATAAACTTACCATCGTCTCCAAACGGAATAAAGAAGTTGCTGTCTTTCTCCCTTGTATTCAGATTCTGATAATCTCTGTTATTAGCAAGTAAGCACTCGTTCAAAACCGCAGGAGCAATAGTGAATGTTCCGAGTTTCATACCGAGTGATAACAACGCTTTATCGGCTTTACCTTCGGTAAACAGTCTTATCGTCTTGGACAAACCCTGAATTGATGGATTGAGATAAGGTACTGCACCGGCATTTAGTGTTTTACCAATAACACCGTTACGCGAGAAGTTCAGCGTAATGTCTGCAGCGTTTCTTGTCGCTTCATCTACAGCGTCTTTTCCAACAAGTTTTACTATTCTGTCAGCAAAGGCTTCTTCAAGTTCATCTAATTCATCGCCAGTTAATTGCTTGATTGTTTTTCCGGGGTACATTCCTTCGGCAATCTCACTACGGAGTTTCTTTAATGACGATCCGTCCTTTTTTAGAATGTCATCTGCGTGTTTGTTTAGTGTGCCGATAAACTCACATAGCCTCGGTCCTAACTCAATAGCACCGTTAAGATCCTCAATGGCTCCTGTTATTTTCTTTGCACCTTTCAGGACAATGTTCTCGGTTCCAGGCTCAACAAACTTTGCGTTCTGTTTAACCAATGATGAATACTTGCCACCGTTAGCCTCGTACAGCCTAATAAAGGCGCTGCCTTTTTTACCCGGGGTAAGTTCTCTTCCTATTGCCGCATACGCTGAAGGCATACTCGTGATAAACCTACGAGTATTCTTTGAGTTTACAAGAGCTTGCTGCATATCCCTTGCACCGTTTCTTACACCAAAGAAAATGTTCCAGTCGGTAATAAGGTGCTTGAACATCGCGCCGGGCTTAACTATCGCCTTGCTTGTAGCAATAGCGTTCATACCTCTAAGCAATGTTCCAAAGTCCTGCCCGTTGAAGTCCTTTAATCCAAGTGCTACTTGTTTATCGCAAGCCATAACTACCGGCTCGCCATTATTGAAGAATGTGACTCGCCATCCGCCCATATCGCTACCTGAAGCAGAGATAGCGCAATCAGCTATTGTGTCGAGAGAAGCACCTTCCGGAATAGCCTTCGGACTGAACCCTTTTAGTTCGGCATACAGATTCATCATCACGTTTTCTTCACTGTTGATGATAGTTTCTTGTGTCGTCTTTATCATTGACTGATAAAGGTCTTCAATAGGTGCGCTTCCGCCTGTTGCTGTTCTGATACTCTGATCGACACTTGCTTTGTAGTCGCTTCCAATTGTGAGAATATCCATCACTTCATCATTCTCTCTGAATGTAGGAATGTAATGTGGATATTTTGCGTCCAGCATTTTAGCAGTTTCTTTAGAGACAAGCCCTGAATCCACTCTATACTGCATCAGGTCTTTGAAATAGCCATTGATGTCTTCCTCAAACGTTTTAAGCTCTTTCAGTTCAGTCTCTGACATGTCCTTCGTTATGTCGTCCATGAATTGTCTGTACTGATCGGCAGTATATAGGCTCTTTCCATCTTCGCCCATGTGTACCGGCTTGCCCGCTTCAAGTCTGTCTATGGCGTGCTGATACATCAGATAATTTTCAAAGTCTGTTCTCTTTGCAGCGTTTTTCTTGCCGAAAAGTCCCGCGTCTTCAAAGATTGAATTTAGACCCTTGCCAGTCCTTTTACGTCCAAGCGATGTTCTTGTATCAGTGATCCATGCACCGACTCTATTTTTTGCAAGGTAGACTTGCGTAGTCTGATTGAGTAATTTTTTACCCTTTGCGCCGGCCTTGCTTGCCGCTTTCTCAATTCCATAAAGTGAAGATGTGGTACGCCTTATTACTGTTTCTGACTTGTCCAGCAACGAGCCCATAACCTTACTTCTTGTTGTGGGTTTCGGGTTTCGCTCCATGTTCGGCGGTGCTTCTGCATGTGTTGGCGCGTCAGATGGTGTCTTGCTTCCCTCTGGTCTTGATTCCTTAAACAGTTCAGCGGTTTCGTCTTCAACCTCGTGAAAGCCTACCGGCTTGTCGTTAGGATCTATATCCACAGTTGAGCTCCGTTTATTTAGTGATTGTATCTCGTCGTCAAGTTGATTCTTGCGAGCGTCGGCAGCATCCATCTTGGCTTTGATTTCACTTATATGCGCCTCGTCTCTACCAGCTTCACGAGCGTTTTTCATGTGTTTTGCATGTCCTCTCGCTTCAGCTGCAGCCTTTTCTCGTTCTGCCGTTAATTCAATTACACGCTTGTCTGTTGGCTCTCCCTCTTGTAATGACTGGCGTAGTATAGTTTGTGGCTTTTCTTTCTTGCCTTTCGATTCTTTTTTTGTCTTACTTTCAGTTTCAGCCCCCTTCTCGGTCCTTGCTTTCTTTCCGAGCTGCTTCTCTAATTCTGCCTGTCTGTCGGATAACGCCTTAATGTCTTCATCCAACTCTGCGAGATATTCTTTTCTGCCACCTCTTTCTCTCTGCTCTTTAAGCGTTTCAATTCTATTATTGATCGAATCAAGTTCCTTTTGATTTTTCTGCCTTTCTGTAAGTTCTTTTGTATTTTTTACAGGAACATCAGCCTCAATGTTCTTAGCGTTTTCTTCGGCAGCGTCTAAAATGTCTCTTGCTATCAATTCATAGGTGCCATCTATCCACTCTTGATCTCGTAAAGTGGACGTATGAGTTGGGATGTCTTTTGTCTTACGCTGCATTATCCCGGCAAGCGCCTTGAATTGTTCATAGTAATTGTCAGTGTCAGGAAGAAGGTCCGGATATTCCTCTCTCATTTGTGGATATAGCTCATCAATACCCCATGCGTGCGATGTCGATGTGCCGGAATATCCTGTCAAAGGCGTCATTGTAGTTTTTTTACCTTTAACAACATGTACCCTATTTCCGAGTGATTTTTTAGTGCCTCCTAACGCTTCATAAAATTCCTTAACCGTTCTTGCCGATCCTTCAGGCATTTTCCACTTTACGCTCCATATCCAATCTCTAAGAGAAGCAAGTTGATTCTTTTCAGCCTTTAATACATCTGGATCTTTTGGTATAAATTCCATGTCTGAAACTTCGGCATATTTTTCAGCTAACCTTCTTGCCTCTGCTTCTGCTGCGCCTCTGTCTCCATTGACAATCATTGCAGAAATGTCATCAACAGCTTTATCTATCTCTTTTACTTCTGCCTCGGTGAAGGTTCTTGCACCTTCACCCTGGAATTTGCGCTTTTCTATGCCATCATAATTGAGCAAATCCTTAACGGCCTTTTTCGTAGTCTTAGAGCTTTCTGCATTGAGATGCGTTCCTGCCTTGAGTTTGCTTGAATCGTATATATTATTTGAATGTCCAGCTTTGGGGTCTCCGCTTTCAGCAACAATATCAGCATTTCTTCTGACAAGCGCATTATCAGCCTGTTGCTGTCTGATCTCCTTCATGGCAGTCTTGTGACGCTTTGTTATCTCTTCTAAAGCTTTGTTGTCACGAGCTCTCTGCCAGTTGTTTTTTGCTTTTTCGATTTCGCGAGCACCGAATGAGCCAGTCTTGATTGATTCTATAGCAGGTTTATTTACATCTAATCCATTTCTTATGGCGTTTTCTGTCTGTTCACGCAATGCAGCCTTACCCGGGCGTCCTGTTCTTCCTGCAATTCCTGACGCTGCGCCACCCATAACAAGGTTCATCGCGGCGTTTTGGAGCATATAATTTCTCATTTCGTCGCCTTCGAGACCTTGCTTTTTACCTTTGACATAATCTAAAGGTGTTCCGATGGCAATATCCTGAGCAGCATTAGCGAGTAATTCTTTTTCAATGTTTGTTATTGTGTCAGATCGGAGAACTCTTCTTGTAGCTAACTCGATAGCTTCATCAAACGTTTTTCCGTTCTTCATGTAGTTTTGCGCAAGTTTAGCAGCAGCTTCGCCGCCATGTTTAGTGAGAACCTTTTCTCCGGCTTTTGTGGTCTTAGTTAATACCTTACCACCTTTTGCCGCTGTTATTGCTTTTTCGACAGCTCCTAAAGCTTTAAACTGTGTTCCTCCATACGGAATAGCGTAGTCAATGAGATCCGAAGCCATTTCTATGGATTTTTTGCCGGCATCTTTTGTAGAGAATTTACCTATTTGTTTATACTCGTCACTGTTCAGATATTCTTTACGAACATCATCAAACCCTTTATCTATGTCTGCGAGACCCTTTCGTGTAAGCTCACTCTTTAGTTCTTTCCATGTGATTCCATCAGGATGTTCATCTGTGACAACAAGAGTGTTATCCGAAAATCCCTTTTCCACACCGAGAGAATTTACCTGCATCACATAATCAAGGCGTTTTTCATTCTTCGCTTCATTGAGAGATTTATCGTACGCCTTTTTTGCATCTTCTCTTTGCTTCTTTCCGCTTACTAAACCGAGATATTTTCCGCCAGGAACATAATCGACAAACTTAGGTAGTTCATGTTTTTTTTCATCGCTCATATCCTTTGTGCCATATTCAAGCCATTTCTCTTTGGTCTTTTCTTCCCACGCGGATATTTTCTTTGATGTTTCTCGGCCTTTCTTAGCTACTGGATTTGTATATTCAACGGTTTTATGCTCGTTCTGCTTGGTCTTTGGATTCCAAACAGATACATCAATTTTGTACCCATCGTCTCTTATTTTTTTCTTTTCTTCTTCGTTCTTTTTGCGCTGTTCGTAGTATTTCTGAGCGTTTTTTTTATTTGAGTCAGTCCACCTGTCGTTTCTCTTCGTTGGTGCGTTTCGCTGTCCGCCCTTATGGCCTCTTCCGGCGTTCTCTAAAGCCCCTTTCATTGCATTGTCAGGAGCCTTTGTGAGTGCGCTTCCGGCAGAGCCGAACCAACGAGTCAGAGTATATCCACCGAGAGCCCCTACAGGATTGCCCCTTTCTTGCGACCTTTTAGCACCTCCACGCCTTTCATTGGCTTTTGACATAGTTTTAGTCTGTCCACCAATAGGAGCAATGGCACCTGATCGCGTCCTGGGCTTGTTTGACGTATTGCTGCCGATGGAACCACTTCCACGTCTTGAAGACGTATTACTACTTACGGAACCGCTTCCGCGTCTTGATGACGTATATCCGCTTTCGCGTCGTCCTCTCCCTGTGCTTCTGGAAGTGTCTCGTCTGCTATTTCCTGAATCGCTGTTTGATCTACTTCGATTATTCCTGGGCCGTGAATTTGCTCTTTCTCTAACGTCATCATAAGACGATGAAGAAGCTCTGTTCTTCCTTCGGGTTTTATCTGCCCTAACTTTCTTTTTGTACGCCTCTTTAGATGCTTTTTGTGATGATTTTTTTATCCTTGACCAAAGACCCATTATAGTCCTCCTTATTTCTGGTTAGCGAGAACACCACGTCTATTCTGTATTCCTCTGATACGTTGTTGTATTCTTGTTCTCTCTGCCGCTGTCTTGGCGTTCCTCAGATCCTTCTGGGCCTGTTTTAATGCGTCATCAAGACTCTTTTGGCTTGCTCCGCTGTAGTAATCCAAGTAGAAGTTATTCCAATATTCGTTCTGAGCATTGTACTGGTTCAGTGCGTCCTCTCTTTGGGCTTGCCAGTTAGCCTGAAGTCTTTCTCTTTGTGAGTTCCATCTGGCCAATGACGCTTCGCGATCAGCTTGCCATCTTGCCTGTGAAAGGTTCTGTCTGTACTCCTCAGCCCTTGAGTTCATATCGCTTGCATAATCAGCCTTGTTCTTGTCTATAGCCTGATTTATAGAATTTACTGAATTTGAATAATCTGAGTTTGCAGCACTTACAGCTGTTCCGTATTGATTGGCGAGTCTAAGATTTGACGTTTCTGTGGCTCCTCCACGGATACCTGACCTTGTTAGATTGTCATTCAATTGTCTTTGATTTTGGGCGCGCTGTATGTATGCCTGCTTTAATGCACTGTCTCTTGTTTTTCCGGCTTCTCCAATCTGAGTCTGCCTTTGTTTCTCTGCTTGGGTATTGAAGTCGTTGATAGCCTTTGTGTAGTACGATGTGTCAATCCCTGCCCGGTATTTCGCCTCATTGTAGGCAGGATCTACGTATTTGGGCTCAGTATAAAGTTTGGGCGTTGTGTACATTGCCATGTCTTGTCTCCTTTGCACTAAAAAAGAGAGCCCTTCTCGAACTCTCTTTAGTTATGATTTACTGTTTTTCAGCTTTATGGTAGTCTATGCTCTATCTCCTTGAATTTATCTATCCACGACCACTGTGCTTTTTCGCTCTGCTCTAAGACGGCCATGCGCTCTACAAGGTTGTTGTGTTTTTCCACTTTCTTTTCAAGCTGGTCTATCCGGTAGATGGTTTTGCTGTTATTCGCCATAGCAACAATCACGTTTGAGACAATTGCAAGTCCACCAGTAATTAAAGCGATCACAATTCCTTCAGAAATCACGTCATCACCTCCTGACTGTCTTCGCTCTCTTCAGGCACTCAGGTCCAAAAGCACCATCGACTTTTAGTTTTTCTCTGCCTTGATATTCTCTTACCGCGTGTATTGTTAGTCTGCCGACTTCTCCATCTACCGCAAGACCATATCCCCCGTACCAATTAAGGAACAACTGAAGATATTTGACTTGCTGACCTTTATCTCCGGATGTAAACCAACCTCTATGAGGAAGTGTTGGCAGCGTCCCGTGATATGTGCTTTCAGGTTCAGGCTTTACGTCATGTCCGTAGTAGTAATTCATGTCTATACGACCTGAAATACCATTCACACGACCCGAAGACGAATATTGCCACATGAGATATGGGTGCTTGTAATTACACTTTGAATTGTACTGTGCTACCCATATGCTCCACTTCTTATACAGATCCGATGGAAGATAAGCATTAAGAGTAGACAGGTTAGCATATACCCCTGTCTTATATCCACCAGCTTTTATTCTTTTGCAAAATGCGTCACAAATCTGGCCACAACGCTGTTTGCCCAACTTTTTAGCAATGTAGGCACTGAGTCTTTTACCAAACTCCCAGTCAAACCATACTTCCATTGGTATGTAACTCTTGTATGGATTGATCGTCTTTAGAACAAACTCTGCTTCTTTAGCTGCTTCGGTCTCCGATGTAGCCTGTGAGTAGTGATATATCATGAGCTTCTTATGCGCCTTGTAAGCGTTTTTGATGTTGTTATTGAAGACTTTATCAATAGCCATCTTAAAACTGCTCTGAGACGTGTATGAAGACCTCAGGACTATAATGTTTATGCCCGTTTTCTGAAAATCCGCAACACTGACTTTACCTTGCCATGCTGAAATATCTATCGCTTTTTCCATTACTTGTAATACCTCACTACATAAGCATTAGGCGATTTAGCGTACTGGTTGTAACGTCTTTTAGCGTCTTTTGTCACTCGAATTGATTCGGTGCCCCAACCACCATTAGCAGCTTCAACTACTCTACCTGCACCGGCAAATATCCAAACGTGTCCTGGTACTTTATCCTTACCGCTGTTGTTGTTCATTATCACATCGCCGGGTATGAGCTTGTCATAAGGTACTTTGCTGCATTTACCAAGACGCTTGAAATTCGGTGAAGTTTCCCACTCTTTAGGCTTCATACCAAAGCATGTTCCTGCTTTGCAGTAAGCGAGAGTTTTCTTATCATTAGCACCATGGGCATAAGCAGCAGTAGCGAACGTGTTGCAGCAATATGTTCTCTCATAAGTATGTCCGTTACCCTGTTTGTCATATACAACGTGCGGTTCACCTTTACGTTCTTTTTTCTTCATACGGGGACCAGTGTTAGTTCCACAGAAATAACAGCCCGATCTATGGCCTCTTTCTCCTGCTCCATAGGTGAAACGATTATCTTTGGCTACAGATATAGCCCAATTCAATGCTCTCCATCTGCCGCACATATCCATCATTTTAGCGAGCTTCAGACATTTCTCTCCAAACTCACCGTCTATAGTCAGAGTATGTACTTCTTCATAGAACGAAACTGCGGAAATAGTGAGATTGCCTATCTCGCCATCGACTACAAGGTTGTCAACGATTCGTCCTGCATTGAGCCAGTTGAGAAGCCTCTGCAACTTCTTTACTTCTTCGCCTTTATCCCCTTTGGCGAACCATCCACGTTCGGGAAGTTTTGGAAATGCCTCTTTGTACTTTGCCATAATGACCTCCTATTTACACATTGCTTTCGCTTTGCTCTGACATTGACTGCCCCAGCCTCCGTCTACGGACAGCCCATAGACCATCTGAAACGCCCTCACAGCGTTTTTTGTGTCGTTGCCATAATCTCCGTCGGTACCGCTTTTTCCTACGCTGAAACCAGCCCAAATAAGAAACTTCTGAAGCAGGACAACTTGTGATCCTTTATCTCCTACTTGAAACCAGCCACGTTTTGGAAGCGTCGGAAGTTTGCCGGTGTACTTTGCAGCAGGTGTGTTGTCGTATCTCGGTCTAACTGCACAGCAAATAGCCTTATAGTGACGTTTTTTAAGCGCAACCATGCCACCGTTTGACTGGGAACCTGATTGACCGTCAGGAGTAGTGTTTCCTTCAATGCAGTAAATGTAATCTCCCTCTACATGATCCACAAGGCCTACATGATCTCGCCAAGCGTCCATAGCCCCGAAGTCGAACGATACAATATCGCCAGGCTGAGCTTTCTTTGTATACGCCTGCCTTGTAGCGGACGATTTCGTTTTCTTCATTACATACGTTCCGCCGTAATTGCGTACAGTTAAATCCTGAATCGTATCTGCAGATGAAGCCTTTGCTACCGTAAGGTTTTTCTTGCCATCAGCCATCCAGTAGCACCACCAAACAAACTGAGCACACCAAAATACCCCGTTCATGCCATAGGCTTTTCCATATTTCTGTCTATTTGAATTTCTTGGAGACTCCTTTACGCCTATCTGAGACCTTGCGATTTTTACAACATTACTCCTCGTTGCCATCCGTATCATCTCCTTGTTCGAAATGTCCGTGAGGTATGTCCTCTTTTTCCGGCATTGATTTAGTACCCATAGCTTCCATTATTGGGCTAAGAATAGCCATTATGATCATGACGAGAAACGGCTTAAATTCTGCCGGAATAGAAAAAGAGCCGACCACGAGGTCGACATTTGCTATAAGTGCAGCGATTATACCTTGAATTATCGTACGAAGCAGCCTGTATTTGGCTGAGTTAGATGTTAAAAGTCTGTTCATTAGTTTCCCCTTTCTAAAACAAATCTATTCCACCTGTGTTCATTTTGTCTCTCCTTTAAGCTGTTCTGTGCCAACAATAAGCCGCTTTGTATGGTGGCATATTGTCAAATGCTTCTCTTGTAGATGATGCTCCTGCAAGATCTGCAACATCGCCACCTGTTAATGTGTGACTGTGTGTTCCTGAATTTGCAGGAATTGACGCAAACCCCGAACTTGTAGATGTTCCGTTGGCTCTTGGCTGTGATTGCCCTGTTCCTGTCGGTGTCGCATTTGAAGTGTACTTCATGTTCACAGTATGAGTGTGCCCACCTTCTCCAGAGACTACAGTTGGTCTTGTATATGTATGCCCATGTGCCATCTGTTTATCTGTCAATGTGATCTCATCATTACCGCCATCTTTGGCTGTGCCTGATTGGACAGTGTAGCCCGTGCCTGCAGAAACAAGTGTCACTCCGGGATCTATCTTTTCCCATGTTCCACCGAATGTGTTTGCAGGGCTAAAACTACCATTTGAAGTCCAATAATATGATCCTACTGGGTATATTAAATCAAATATACCGCTTGAATCTAATTTGTCTGCCAACACGTTTCCTGATCCATCTTCTATGTCTCCTGCTGCTGTTGTGTTGCCATTCCAATCAACTTCAAATGCGTTGCTTCTGTTATTGCTTGTTCCATTACCTATTTCGAGAGCATTGTTGGACTGGTTGTCATTATATTTTCCTATTGCTGTTTGATCGTTATATCCTGCTACTGTGCCCCTGTTTTGAGCGTGAGATCTTCTGCCGCTTGCTATTGATTCAAAACCTTCTGCATGTGAAAATAGGTTACTTGCTATTGTGTCAGAACCCTCTGCATGTGAATACAGTCCACTTGCTATTGATTCAAAACCTTCTGCATGTGATGCATAGCCGCTTGCTGTTGACTCATAACCCTCTGCATGCGAGTGTGATCCACTTGCTATTGAACCAAATCCTTCTGCATGTGATGTATAGCTGCTTGCTGTTGTTT
>OCTX012187093.1_pt1 | contig 13643 bp, 8 predicted proteins | sample 1539691 | NCBI WGS metagenome assembly OCTX01 (sample SAMN02144231, study PRJEB22623) | gut metagenome | biome: sheep rumen | host: Ovis aries | place: New Zealand | reverse complement strand
CTTCATCAATCAAGATAGAATCTATTTCGTCGACAATAGCAAAATTCAAAGGTCTCCAAATCAGATTTCTTCTTTCCATTGTCTGAACTAAATTATCTCTCAAGTAATCAAATCATAATTCAGAATTTTCAACATATGTAATATCTTTAGAGTATTCTTCTCTTCTTTTTTGTAGGGGAGTTCATTTTACTACGCTTCCAACAGTCAGTCCTAACCATTGATACAAATATCCAATCCATTGAGCATCACGAGATGCTAGATAATCATTCACTGTTACTACATGTACTCAGTTTCATGATAAGGCATTTAAGTATACAGGAGCTGCAGCAACGAGAGTTTTTCATTCTCATGTTTTCATCTCGGCGATTTTACCTTGATGAAGAATGATTCATCAAAGAAGCTGAACATCATAAGGAATCATGTTCCAAGTTTGCTTCTCTCATTTTACATCGTACGTATCTCCAACCATTCTTTTACAAGCTTGTTTTACAACAGCAAAAGCTTCTGGAAGAATATCATCAAGAGTTTCTCATTTATTTAATCTTTCTTTAAATTCTGGAGTTTTTGCTTTAATTTCATCATCAGTTAATTGTTCGAACTTATCATATCGTTCATTAATTTTATTTACTATAGGTCGTAAAGTATTAATTTGTTTTTGATTGTAATCTCATCAAATTAAATTTGTTAATCGGTCAAACATAATTTTGCGAATAAATTGAATATAAAGTACTTATCTTGCTAAACTTTAACAAGTTTTTTGATTATATAAATCCCAGAGAATAAAACAATCTGATTTTTATTATTTTGCTATGTTAAATGTCCCATATAAAATTGAATTAAAGTCAAATTGAAATCTTTAATTTAATGTTATCTTTTTTGCTTTTTTTGAAGATAGTGAGTATAATTGTGAGTGTTTATTTGAGTACTTCGTTTTATGAGAAGAAAATATTTGTTAATTGTTGTATCGGTTATGTTATTTCGGGCTTTCTCCCCATCTTTTCTTTATGTGGAGGCAAGTGTTACTACTACAAGTCAGCCTGAAGTATGTTCATGACCATCTGAAATGATGTCTAATTATTTTAATTTTCAAAAAGAAGCTATAAATTTACTTTTGGGAACTAAAGTAAATGAAAGGCTTTTAAAAGTTACATTTACATCAAAAGGTTTGTTTTCAAAAGAAGTATTGGGGTTATCTGCACTAGATTTGATTGCGAATGGTATTATTTGAAATATTAGATCTTCAGTTTCTAATTTACTTACTTCAGCGGTATTGCTTCTTTTGGTTTCGTCTTCGGTTGTTCAATCTAATATAGAATGATTGGCAATATTATTTAAGGATAGACCAGCTGTAAGAGATTATAAAGAAATGTTAGATATAGAGAGCCAGTTATTTGATGTTGCATATTTTCGTTCAAAACAAATAAATCTGACTCGTCCACTTGAGTGAAGTTTAGCGGGAGACTTGGATGAATTGATTAAAAGATATAAAGATTTATGATTATTGGAACAAGGGAAGCCTCTGGATGGAGGCAATAGTAGTATGGCCGATGTTCTCTCTGATTTATTAATGATGAATGCTGCAATGAAGCATTTTATTATGGTGGGTGGAAAACTGTGAAAATCTGGTTTAAGTGCTTATTATTGATGCTTTTGAGTATTCGATAAAAATAATTGTAATAAAAATATTTTTGTTCTAAAATTTAGTCAGAACGCAGTTAATCAATTAGGGGAAGATTATAGGGATGTAATGGGATTTTCGGCATGTAATCCATCTGTAAATTTGTTTGTAAGTAGTATTGATGGTGCGGTAAGTAATGGTAAAGATTCAGTAAAAAATTCGATTCAAGATGTAAAAAATTCTATGAATATTTTGTGGGGAGCTCTTGTTGGTAAAGGAAGGTGGAACTTTAAAAATAATAGAAGTAATATGTGTGAGTGAATGACTGAATATGAAATGGCTCAATTGAAGGCTTATTGGGGTCCAAATCGAACATGTTGAAAGTGGGTTAATGCTTCTGTAGATTTATGAGATTTTTCTTCGGTTTTATTGGAAGTACAAAATTTTTCTAGAGAGAAAAAGGCTAAACAAGATCTGGAACATAGACTGATAAAGGATACAAGATTAGAGAATAGAAGTATTTCTAAGTTGTTATCGTTTACTTCTACATCTGAGAAGAAACAGCAATGGTATAACATGTTTTGAAGTTGAAGTGATTATAATCCTCAATTTTCTCCAGAATTAAACTCTGGGTTTGAAAATATATTTGAAGAAGTGATAGATCAGTATTGACAATCTTTGGATAATGCTTCATCATCTGATATTATTGATTTAATTATAAAAGGTGGATGACTTTTGAATCAAGTTAATGAAACAATGAGAAAAACAGATGAATTAAAAGATGTTTTGCAGGATATCGCTGATAAACAATGTTCAGGTTAGTCGTTTAGCAGAATTGTTTTATTTGATTATTCTTATTATGAAAATTTGTAAAAAGTGTATGAGCTGCTTGTTTGTGTATGTGGTTATGTGTTTACCTTGTTTTTCTATTGCTTCATGGAAAGATGAGGTATGTGTTGAAGTTGATTTTAATCAAGAAGAGTGATGTAATGAAGTTTCTGAAAATTATAAACAACCATATTGTATTACGAATGTTTGACGTACTCATGGTGATGAAGATATAGATAATGCAAAACCTTGTATTTCATATATTTCAGCAAATGAGTTTTCAATTGATGATTCTTATGGAGAACCAGATTTTACAACAAAGAAATTGGTTGAATCGTATTGTTCTTCTTTGTTTTGAGGATCAAATGAGTGAAGAATATATTTTGCAATATCTAGCAATAATACGGAAGATCTAAATCGGGAACAAACTTTTGATTCGCATCAGTCGCTGTTTTTATATGCTTTGTGTTCTTCTTTTGATGAAAAACGATGAAGTAAAAGTTTAGTGAAAGAAGCTTTTAAGTGAAATATGTCAAAATTGTTACGTTTACAGCAAAAGTCTAAATGAAAAGATATGTGTTCGCTAAAAGATAATAATATTTTAAATGGTTGTGATTTGTCTATTTATGTTACAAAAATCTTTGAATGAATAATGTCAGATTTGTTTAAAATTAAGTATGCGCAAGTACTGCAAGTGGATATGGCAGAAAATTTTGATTCGAAGAAAAAGGTCGAAGAATTTATGGGAATATATTCTTTGATGGAGACATGATATGACAATTTAAAAAAGAGTTATGGTAGGACTGTTTCTATTATAGAATGAAATCAGAAATTTTATAGAGATGTATTGAATTCTCTAAAAATAATAGATAATTCAAAATTGGTTAATTTTGCTGAAAAATCAAACTGTGAATGAATTGTAACATGAACGAATTTTGTGGCATGTGCATTACATCAGAAATGACTTTCTCTAACTCCGTCTTTTGTAACTTTAGTTTATAATGAATTATTGCATTATCGCCATTTTATTTTGTATTATACACACGTAATGCAGACTAAAGCAAAAAAAACAGGAAATTTAGAGTATGAAGTAAATAGACAAGATTTTCAGAAATATTCTGACATGCAAATAGAGGCATTCAAAATGGTACAGAATAATTTTGAAGAATTTAGTATGACATATCCTTTACATATTTGGGTATTGTTATATTTGGAAAAAGTAGAAAAATTTAGAAATAATAGTTTATCAAAAATTATTCCATTGTTTTATTCTTTATCTGAAAAATTACAAAATGTACAGGAGCCATTATCATAGAATATTGTGAGTGTTAATTATTGTTTTTGTTGCATTTTTTTGTGGAAAGAATCAAGTTATATGATTTGATTTGGCCGAAAAAATTGTTTCCAAATTTCAGGGTTATTTTGATCAAGATTCTTCCGATGAGGATTTCTCGGCTATATATTCTTCAAAGTTTTCAAAAGATCCATTTGGTGATGCTATGTCAGTTGTGGAGTGAAGATCAAAACAATTGAAGGTAGCATGAGCTCAGCGTATTGAACAACTTTTAAATCAAATGTGATGTAATATGTCAAAGAAAGAAATTTGGGGAATATTGTATTATTTTGTCCCTGAATTTAGAACAGAGTTGGCAATGAGCTTAAAGCAAGAATATTGAGATTATGATAGTAATAAATATGTGTTCACTGGTGGAAAAATAGCAGAATATTGTGGGAAATATTATCTTTGTGAACAGGCTGAAAAGTTAGATGCTGTTAATTATGTGGCAACAATTTGTGAAAATGAAAGAAAAAAATATGATGAGTGTAAGTCAGATTGTACGGGTACGGTAGCTAAATTTGGTAGAATTGTATCTTGTTGTGAGGCTGAAAGAAAAAAATATGATGAATGTGTATATGAATGAAAGTGGAACAAGATAACGGATACTAAGATGACGGCAAGTAAGCCAAAAGATGTAGAAACAAGTTGTAAGGAGTTTTTTACAATAAATTATGAAAAAGGAAAAATTAATAAAGAAATTTTGCAAACAGTAGAAGTTGCTCAGGTTTGAGCTGATAAATATTGGAATAATACTACGGATGATTCGCCTTATGATATTATGGCAGATTTAGATATTTTTTCGAAAATATTATATTATGGTGTAGAGAGTCCAATAACTCCAATTATGTATAAAATACCAATATTTTCAAATTCTAATAAGAATTTGGTTGATAACAAAAATGGTAATTCTCAACCTGATTTTAAATCTTCAGATTGATGAGGAAAAATACCTGGTTCAGAGTGAATCTATACAATGGATGAGGGATGATTGTTGAATTCAAAGAATTGATGAGAGAGAATTTCGTTGATTTGATGAAATGAGTTAGATCAAGATATAAAAACAGAGGAAGGTTGGTGATATTCGAATGATATTAGAGCATTACCATTTGCATATGAAAAAAATTGATGATTTGATGATTTGGTAGGGTGATTGGATGCATTGAAATTAGAAAATAAAGGGATAGAGTTTTATTCTAGCTTATGTAAAGACCAAGATGATTCAGAAACTGAACAGGAAATTTTAGAAAAAGAAAATGAACAAAATACATGAGATATTCCTAATTTTTCAGATTTGTCTGATGAAGAATATCAAGAAATTATTGATTATATGCTTGATGCTGTAGATGATTATTTAGAGTTATCAGAAGATAAAGAGAAAGAAATACAACAAAATGTGTGAAATATAAATAATATGATAGACTCCACAACGCCATCAGACCTAGATGAAACAACAGAGCAAATAAAAAATTGTTGGAAATCTTGTGAATGATTGCGTATAGACCAAAAAGCTTCGTGTATGTTAAAATGTGCGTGTTGAGAAATAAAATCTCCTGTTTTTAATCCAGAAAAAACTCCATGATTATGACCTATATTTTTAATTAAGTTTTGTGCAGTGCCAGCAGTAAATACGAATTTTTCAGTAGGGGGAAAAAGAATTTATTCTATTGAGGAATGATTAAGTGAAATATATGGAGTTGTGGATAAGCTTTCTAGGGAATGAAAATTGTGAAAATGGACTCAACAGTATGAATTTTTAGATTCGTCGACAAAAAAGATTAATATAGCTGATACATTTGCATTTTCTATTGATGTAGATTTTGTGGATATAACAAATAAATGAACAACACATTCTGAGCAGTATGAAAAAAAGGATTTAGAAAATTTCAATAAAAAAGCATTATTAGTTTATGGAATATCTAATCCATTAAATGATCCGTCAGTAAAAAATACATATCGTATCGATCAAGAATGAAGTGATTGATGATTAAAACCTTTAGTACCTTTAGTTGATTTTATAGAAAATTCGAGAACTAATCGTTATGGTATGAATGAAGAATCTATTGAAAAATGGATGGATCAACAAGCAGAATTACGAAAAAATATATATGAAGGTGTTTTGGATTATATTAATTATTCTCAGAAGTTGTATACAAAAAAGAGTTAAGATTTTTTGTTTTAAAAAGTGGGGGAACTCTTTTCTCCCACTTTTGTAAATTATGCTATTTAAGGTTTTAATAAATATATTAATTATTTTTTCATAGTAAGCATTTTTCTTAGCCTTCCTCTAGTCCATCCATTAGCAGGAACGTAAACCATTTCAGAACCTCAAGATGGAGTTTTGATGAATCTATATCCATCTGGATCTACCCTAAGTCTAGTTTCCCAGCATACTTTTCTTCATCTTAAAAATCGGTGATAAGTATTTCATTTTGGGTTAGTCATTACTCCAATAGCTCCCCAATCTTTTCCATCGTTTAAATCTAACCTTCTTTTAGGATATTCGAATCTCTTAGCTCATTTTGTTCTACTGGCTTGTTTCTGAAGTTGAGCTTTTTTTTTGGCAATTCCTTGTTTGTTTGTTCTTGATGCCATTTTTAATGTTATATTATAATAAAAACCTGAATGGTCAGCTGGCAACGAGGATCGAACTCGTGACCTCACCCTTACGAGGGGTGCGCTCTACCGACTGAGCCATGCCAGCATTTCTCTGACAAGAGAATTTATATTAAATGAATGGGAATTTTCAAGTGAAATTTATTCTCTTGCAACGAATTGTAAATTTTTTATACTTAATTTTTGTAGAAAATCCTTATTTTGAATTCTTTCTAAATTATGAGTAAAATTAAATATTCAAATCAGCTTTCTCAATTTATGTGAAAATTACCGCAGGAAATTAATGATTTATCTGAATCTGAATCAGGCGAGGCTTTTTTGGATCATATGCTCAAAAAATTTGATGAACATATCTGAAAATGATGAAAAATATTACTTATAACTTTGACCAAAAAATCATCAGAGGAAATTACAAATTTTTTGGTATCGAAATGATATAAGGCATTCTATCTTCATTCTGAAGTTCAGACTATGGATAGATGGGAAATTATTAAAAAATTGAAAACATGAGTAATCGATATAATAGTGTGAGTTAATCTTTTACGTGAATGAATAGATTTACCGGAAGTTACGTTAATCTGTGTATTGGATGCAGATAAGGAGTGATTTTTACGTTCAACAACATCACTTACGCAAATAATTTGACGTGCGGCTAGAAATCCAGACAGTGAAGTAATACTTTATGCAGATAATTTTACTGAGTCTATGGTGAAATCTTTGTGGGAAACATATCGTCGTCGTAAAATTCAAAATGATTTTAATATTGAACATAATATCATACCAAAAGCAGCACATTCTAATGTGAAAAATTTGGAATCTGTTAAAACCGATGAAGAACTTACTACGCAGCAAAATTCCAAGTTTACTCGTGGAAGAGTTAAACGTTTAAAGAGAATGACAAAAGCAGAAAAAAATCTGATTATGAAAGATTTAAAATCTCAGATGGATGAAGCTATTAAAGAATGGAGATTTGAAGATGCTGCGGTTATTCGTGATCAGATTAAAGAACTAGAGGAGGGAGGGTAGTGTTTTTTATTGTTGAAATTATACTTTGAAAATCTATTCTCAAAGAAAGTTTTTTAAATTTTTTAGAAAAATCTGATGCAAATTAATTGGTCTGAAATGGAAAAGAAATGGCAGAAAAGATGGAAAGAGGAATGAGTTTATTCCACTCACGAAGATCCAAATAAAGAAAAATTCTATATCCTAGATATGTTTCCTTATCCAAGCGGAGCAGGACTTCACGTTTGACATCCTAAGTGATATGTGGCTTCTGATACATTAGCTCGTAAAAAAATGTTGGAATGATATTCAGTTTTGCATCCAATGTGATTTGATACTTTTTGACTAGGAACTGAACTATATGCCATTGAGAAAAAGATGAAACCACAAGTAGTTTCACAGCAAAATATTGATTATTATAAACAGCAGTTAGAAAAAATCTGATTTTCTTATGATTGGGATAGATCTTTTTCTACAGCAGAGCCTGAATATTTTAAATGGACACAATGGATATTTTTACAGTTTTTCACACATTACTATGATGAGGAATTGGATAAAGCTATGCCAATAGAAAATTTGGAAAAGAAACTTAAAGAGAAATGATTAGATTGAGAAGAATTGAAAAAAGAAATCGATAACCAAAGATTAGCTTATGTGGATTTTAAGCCTATTAACTGGTGCCCTCATTGTCAGACTTGATTAGCAAATGAGGATTTGGCTGATGGTAAATGTGAAAGATGTGGATCTGCTGTTGAGCAGAAGCCTATGCGTCAGCGAGTTTTACGTATTACTAAGTATGCAGAAAGGTTAATTAATGATTTGGATGGACTTGACTGGGATGAAAGTATGAAAGAGCTTGAGAGAAACTGGATAGGAAGGTCAGAATGAACTCAATTCAAAATGTTCTTGGAAGATTCTGAAGACTATTTTGAGGTATTTACTACTAGGGTAGATACTGTTTTCTGAATGACTTTTGTAGTAATGGCTCCGGAACATCCATTAGTGGATAAAATTACAACTGATGAATATAAATGAGCCGTAGAAAAGTACAAAGAACAAGCTAAATTCAAAACTCAATTAGAGAGAACTGAACTTCAAAAAGAAAAAACAGGGCAGTTTACTGGAGCTTATGCAATCAATCCATTTAATGGAGATAAAATTCCAGTTTATATTTGAGACTATGTGTTAGCAAATTATGGGACATGAGTAGTGATGGCGGTCCCTGCACATGATGAAAGAGATTTTGATTTTGCTCATGTTCATAATATCCCTATTATTCAGAGTATCGCTCCTGTAGATCAAAATCATCCAGATTATGATGCAATTGCAAGATGTGAAGTATGTTATCCAGATAAGTGAATAGTTGTAAATTCTTGAGAATTTACATGACTAACTTCTGATGAAGCTATCAAAAAGATGCAAATCTGGTTGTCAGAAAAAGGTTTATGATGAGTAAAGAGAAATTATAAAATTCAAGATTGGGTATTCTCTCGTCAAAGATATTGGGGAGAACCGTTCCCAGTAGTATTTTGTCCAGATTGTGGAGTAGTACCAATGAATGAGTCAGAATTACCTCTTCTTTTGCCTGATGTAGAAAATTATGAACCAACAGGAACAGAGGAGTGACCATTAGCAAATATTGATGAATGGATTAATGTAAAGTGTCCTCATTGTTGAAAAGATGCAAAAAGAGAATCAAATACTATGCCATGATGGGCTTGATCTAGTCGATATTGGCTTAGATATATGGATGCACACAATGATAAACAGTTTGTGGCTCCAGAGAAAGAACAGTATTGGAAGAATGTAGATGTTTATGTAGGATGAGCAGAACACGTTACTAGACATATGATTTATGCAAGATTTTGGCAAAAGTTTCTATATGATTTGTGAGTAGTTACTCAAACTGAGCCATTCCATAGATATGAAAAAGTCTGACTTATTATGGCTGAAGATGGTCGTAAAATGTCTAAGAGGCGATGAAATGTAGTTAATCCAGATGATGTAATAGCAGAATTCTGAGCTGATGCATTCCGTACATATGAAATGTTTATGTGACCATTTGACCAGTACATTTCATGGAATACAAACTGACTTAGATGAACCAAAAAATTCTTGGATAAAGTTGTAGCATTATGGGATAAAGTTAGTCCAGATGCTAAATTACCAACTGATGTAGAAATATTATTCAATCAAACTATCAAGAAAACTACAGAAGATATAGATGCATTCCGTTTCAATACTTCAATAGCTCAGTTCATGATATTAGTTAATTCATTTACAGAATGCGAAGCTATTCCAACTGAAGTATTTGAGAAATTCGTTATTTTATTAGCTCCATTTGCTCCACATTTAGCAGAGGAATTCTGGTCATTACTTGGTCATGAATTCTCAATATTTAAGAATGCTAAGTGGCCAAAATATGATGAATCTAAGCTTTCTTCAGATTTAGTAAAAATGGCTGTCCAATTTAATGGAAAAGTTAGATGAACTATCGAAGTTCCTAAAGATGCAACTCAAGATGATGTAATGAATGCAGTTAAATCTGACTGAAAATTGAATGGATATTTGACATCATGAGAACCTAAGAAAATAATTTATATTCCATGAAAGATTTTGAATATAGTATTATAATTAAATATTTTAATATGAAAAAAAGTCTCCAATTTGGAGACTTTTTTGGAAGTCCTTAAAGTTTTAGATTATTCAAATTCAACATAAACTAATTCTGAAGGATCTTTATATTTACATACTCAGTTTTTTCCGATACGGTTAGAATTTTCATCAAGATTTTCTGATAATCTGAATGTTGTACAAGGTGCAAATTCTTTATCTTCACCATAACATGTTAAATCTGAACAGTGGGCAGGAAGTACCCAGTTGGCTTCTTGCTCAGATAATACACGTTTAATGTTATATCATTTTCTTTCTTCAGTTTCATCAATTAAGTTTTCATCAAGTTCTGTGTTTTCAGTTTCATCAATTAAGTTTTCATCAAGTTCAGTATTTTCAGTTTCATCAATTAAGTTTTCATCAAGTTCTGTGTTTTCAGTTTCATCAATTAAGTCTTCATCAAGTTCAGTGTTTTCAGTTTCATCAATTAAGTTTTCATCAAGTTCAGTATTTTCAGTTTCATTAATTAAGTTTTCATCAAGTTCAGTATTTTCAGTTTCATTAATTAAGTTTTCATCAAGTTCAGTATTTTCAGTTTCATCAATTAAGTCTTCATCAAGTCCTGTGTTTTCAGTTTCATCAATTAAGTTTTCATCAAGTTCAGTATTTTCAGTTTCATTAATTAACTTTTCATCAAGTTCAGTATTTTCAGTTTTATCAGTTAAGTTCTCGCTTAGATTTACTATATTTGCAGATAGTGATGGTTGATATCATCACATATTGTTGAGTAAATCAATGATTTGATCTTTAGCAAAGAAGAATGAGGCAAGTACTACTACTGTAGTCAATGCAACTCATGATAAAATTCATTTTGTGAATCAGTTCTTTTTGGCTTTTGATTCATGAGCTTTTATTAGTTGTAATAATTTTTCCTTTTGTGCTAACTTAGCTTTTTGTTGTTCTTCTTCAGTGTTTGATTTTTCTGTTGGATCGTTTTCTAAAATGGCAGGATTATCTAGTAAAGTCTTACTTGGTTCTGAATAATTTTGAGGTTCTTCTGTCTGACTCGTCATCGCATTTTCAAATTTTCATAGGATTATTTGGTTATTAGTTGATCCGCTTTCTTCTTTAAAGCCTAAACTTTCACTTGGTTGAGTGTTATTTCACATATCCATTCCTGAAATATTTAACTGTGGATTTCCTTGAATGGTGTTTTCAGGCAAATTATCGTTCCCTGTCACTTCCATGGGTTCTCAGGAATTAAATGAGTTTTGAACAGTGTCTGAATTTGTATTTCCAGCATTGTCTAGGGTTGGGTTGTTGTTGTTTTCTAAATCTGTCATGATTGTAATAATAAGTAATTAAAATAATGTTTATGTTTTGGACTAAAACCCTTTAAAAATTTGTTGTAATTGCTTTTTTTTCTGTCTTTCTTGACGTTGTTTTTCTAGTTCTGATTTTGCCTTATTGTAATGATTTTCAGTTAAGAATATAAATTTTTCGAGTATTGCTCTTGTGTCGTTATATTCTGGCAAATCAGAATCAGATTTATTTATTTTTTCATATAATATTATTTCGTCTACAAATATGGTTAGTTCTTGATCTTCATTGTATGAGAATTGAACAAGATGTTCGTTTTCATTGTTTTCATTGTCTGTTTCTACTTTTTTGATATATAAATCAATAGGCTCATTTTCTTCTTCAATTAAGTAGAATAGATATTCAAGAGTAGAATTTTCTGTTTTTCATCATAAAATTTTGAAGTATGGAGTTTGTTTTTTGCTTTTGTGTTCAAGTTTGAATATTCAACGAACGTTTTGTACTAGATGCATAAACTGTTGGCTAAGCTCATCATTTGCGAAAAATTCTGGCTCTTGTTCAAATATTTCTTCATCAGATGGTTGATATTCTTCGTCTTCTTCGTTGTTTGGCATGTCTTGTCATTGTTTTAATTCGATTTCTTCATCAGTAATTATTTCTCAGTTTGTGGAGTTCTTTTTCGTTTTTTTATCTTTAACAGTTTCTTTGTCTTTATCTTTTTGGTTTGGATTAATATCAACCGGAGAGTTGATTATTATATTATTTTTCTCACCTTCCTGTTCCTCTTCTTGTTCCTCTTCTTGTTCCTCTTCTTGTTCTTCTTCTTGTTCTTCTTCTTGTTCTTCTTCTTGTTCCTCTTCTTGTTCTTCTTCTTTTTCCTCTTCTTGTTCTTCTTCTTTTTCCTCTTCTTGTTCTTCTTCTTTTTCCTCTTCTTGTTCCTCTTCTTGTTCTTCTTCTTTTTCCTCTTCTTGTTCTTCTTCTTGTTCCTCTTCTTGTTCCTCTTCTTGTTCCTCTTCTTGTTCTTCTTCTTTTTCCTCTTCTTGTTCCTCTTCTTGTTCCTCTTCTTGTTCTTCTTCTTTTTCCTCTTCTTGTTCCTCTTCTTGTTCTTCTTCTTGTTCCTCTTCTTGTTCTTCTTCTTGTTCTTCTTCTTGTTCCTCTTCTTGTTCCTCTTCTTGTTCCTCTTCTTGTTCTTCTTCCTCATCTAATCATTTTTCAGTTTTATTTTCGATAATTTCTTCGTTATCATGTTTAGCTTCATCGTTAGTCTCTTCTTTATTTGTTCAAAATAGATCGAAATTTTCATCGTTTCATATTGATTCTTTTTCATAGTTTTCTTCGTTGTTTTCTTCATTTTCATCGAAATTTAATTCAAAGGGATCAAAGAATTTTGCTGGTTCTCATCATTCTGATTCTTCAATGTTATTTTTGTTTTCGTTTTGAGAATTTTCATTTATTTTATCATCATTTTTAGATTCGCTTTCATCTTTCTTCATTTGTTCGTTAATGATACTTTCATCTTTCTCATCGTTTTTAGATTTATTTTCATCATCTTCTTTTTGAACTCCATTTTCTTGGTATTCTTCAGTTTCTCAAAACGATATGTCTATGTCATTTTTTTCTTCGATTTTATTTTTATCTTTGATATCTTCCTTATCACTCTCTAGATTTTCTATGACTTCTCATTCAATAGGTTCATTTTTATTTTCATCGAGTTCTTCGAAATTGTTATTTTCTTCATTATTTAATGAATCACTGATTGGCTGTGAATTTTCTTCTGAATCAGGTTCATTTTCTTCTTTATTTTCTATTTCAGATAGCTCTCCGTTTTTATCATCTATATCTATGTTTTCAATGTATTCAGAGTTGTTAGTTTGTTTCATGATTTCATCTAAGTCGTCGGTAGTTGTCATTTCTTCATTTAATTTATCAATTTCTTCTTGTGTGTTGTAACGAAAATCTAACAAATCTTTTGTTTTGGAATTTATTTCTCATCAAAAAAATGAACGTTTTTTTTGTGTTTCATATTTCGTGATGTTCTCCGTATTTTTATTGTTATTATCTGGCATTTATGTGATATGAGAAATAAAACTACAATCATATTATATACATTTTTTTAAAAAATGTCAAATTTTTGGAGACTTTTTTATTTTAAAAAGATTGTATTTGTGTAAAGAAACATTATACACAGGGTGTCGTGTTTGAAAAACGACGTGTTTTATATGTTATATTGTTAGGTTAAATGAGTGAAGAAATGATTATTAGCCAAACTAAACTTTTTGTTGGAGGGCTAAACTGGCAAATGAGAGGTAA
>OCTX014536824.1_pt1 | contig 13645 bp, 10 predicted proteins | sample 1539691 | NCBI WGS metagenome assembly OCTX01 (sample SAMN02144231, study PRJEB22623) | gut metagenome | biome: sheep rumen | host: Ovis aries | place: New Zealand | reverse complement strand
TCAAAATCAAGGGGCGATGACAGATGAAAAAAGAAGAGAGAAACCATTAAAAGAAAAGAGATATTTATATTATATATATAATAACCTATATGTGCACGTGCGCGACAGCGTTGACGACTTTGACGACTTTGACGACCATAAACCTACTTTTGTTGCCAATGGTGCCAAAGGTGCCAAAGGTGCCACTTGTTTTTTTACTGAATGTTGTGGTTGGAGGTGGGTGACAAAGATTTATGTTTATGACTGAAATATAAAGTAGAAAAAAGAAGAGAGAAACCATTAAGGAAAAGAGATATTTATATTATATATATAATAACCTATACGTGCACGTGCGCAACAGCGTTGGCACCTTTGGCACCTTTGGCACCATTTCGAAAAAAATAAACGAGTTTATTTTGTGTTTTGCTCTCGTTTTGTACCTTTATCCTTTCATTGACGGCAACGGACGTATGGGACGCCTCTGGCAGTCGCTGATATTAGGGAAGCTACATCCAGTCTTTGAACATCTCCCTGTTGAGAACATGGTGTATAGCAACCAGCAACAATATTATGATGCCATCACAGCCAGTTCTAAAGCGGCACAGTCAGGCCCGTTTATTGACTTTATGCTACGTGAAATATACAACACACTGATTGTATCTTAGTTTTCGTACTCGCTCCGCAAGAGTCATCCTTGGTCTTATTCTTTTAAAGGGGATAGCAAATCGCGACACCCCTTGCAAGGGGAGTAACGAAACGTGACACCCCTAAAAAAACTTCGTTTTTCTTTGTTTTTTTGAATAAAATCATTACCTTTGTAGGAGTTTTCAACTCGAAGCCCACTTTGTGGGGGTAAGGGTGGGGACTAAACATATTGAGAAAAGGCGTTATCTACGCTTCGTACTTGATGAATCGAAATCTGACAGTTTCCTCATTAGTAGTCAAGAACAAAGCAACTATGACGCCCATTGGGTATGTAAAGACCCATGCATCAACTTCTTTGTAAGGGGAAGATGTGTGGCTATGCATATCGGCGTGGGCTTCGACGTTGCTCGTTCAACTACTAAGGGCAATGTCAGAGCCTCGATTCGTGGGACGAGTAACAGATAGAACTCCCACGCTTTTTATATCATATAGCCTGATACAAAATCTGCTGAACTTAGGGAGTTTCTAAGCTAATACTTTGTTAAGATATTGTATCTAACTTTATGAGCATAAAACCTAATAGTACAAAATATATTTTTTCTGGGCATGAATCATTTCCATGTAAGTCTCTTTGGCTAAAAAAAGGATATGATTTTGTAGTAGCAGGAAATAACTTCAATAGTCCAGAGGCTGTTATTAGCTTGGGAGTAGGTAAAAATATGGTTGCTTCTATACGTCACTGGATGAAAGTCTTTGGTATCCTGAAAGAAGATGAAATAACAGATTTGGGGCATTATCTGTTTAATGACGAGGATGGTAAAGACTGCTATTTAGAGGATATTGCTACATTGTGGCTATTGCATTTTACGCTTGTTTTCTATGGCGAGGCAACACTCTATAATATGTTTTTTTGTGGTCTCCAAAGAGAGAGAACTCACTTTGACAGAGAGCAACTGATAAACTACGTCAGACTAAAGATGGCTGAAGCGGGAAAGATGACACAGTTTAATGTGAATACTGTAAAGAAAGATGTAGGAGTATTGCTACAAAACTATACCTTACCTAGAAAACCACAATCAAATGAGGACTTCTCTTCATTACTGATAGACCTTGATCTTATAAGACAAGATATAGAAGGAAAGGGTTACTATATAAATGTGGATGGAAAGAAAAAGGTTACAAATGAAATTTTCCTTTATGCCTTACTGAAACTTAAGGAACAAGAGGGTGACAACACTATATCATTCGATACAATACAAGATAATATTGGCTTAATCTTTTGTATGCAAGATTATGAGACAATAGAAATGCTAAGAACCTTATCTGGTAAGTATAAAAAGTATTTCTCATATAGTGATGTTGCAGGAATAAAGCAAGTTCAGTTTACAGCTGAATTGGATTGTAAAAAAGTATTAGACAAATATTATGGCTCGAACATTTAGTTTATCAGCTAATATAGAAAATGGTTTTGCAGAGGGTGCTCAATATTTAGTAACCCCCAATGCCCAAAAAGCAATAAGTAATATAGTGAATGATTTCCATTCAGGAATTCACTCTTTCACTATAATAGGTTCATATGGAACTGGTAAATCAAGTTTCCTTTTAGCACTTGAGTCAGACTTAAATAAGAAGAGTAAAAAGAAGTTATTATTTGATTCTACGAACCTTTCAAAAGCGAAAGAATACGAGATACTCAACATAGTTGGTGATTATGTTGAATTGTCTTCTTTACTGAGTAGAAGTTTGAATATTGAAGGGAGTTCTTCAAGCATTCTGGATAATCTGAAAGACTATTACACAAAGTGCCATAAGAAAGGAAAATTTCTTGTTATTGTAATAGATGAGTTCGGAAAAGTATTGGAACATGCTGCTAAGAACAACCCAGAAAAAGAATTGTATTTCTTACAGAAGTTAGCTGAATTTGTAAATGTTCCAAGTCGTGACATATTACTTCTTACAACTCTACATCAGAACTTTAGTGCTTATGCTAAGGGCTTGACAGAAGAACAGGCAAACGAATGGACTAAGGTTAAAGGTCGCTTTAAGGAAATTACCTTTGTTGAGCCTGTAGAGCAATTGTTATACCTTGCCTCAACACAATTACAAGATGTTGTAAATAAGGGAGATAAAGTGAGCCTTGATACTCTGTTTAACTTAGCAAAGGACACTCAGTTTATTTCCTCATCATTCACTGAAGATAATGCAATTCAACTCTACCCATTAGATTTGTTTTCTGCATATTCTATAACAACTGCTATACAAAGATATGGACAGAATGAGCGTTCATTATTTACATTCTTAGCTTCCAAAGGTAATGATTCAATTTCTGAATTTGAACCATCTCCCAATAAGACCTACAATCTTCCTAAGGTCTATGACTATATCATATATAACTTTTACTCTTACCTAAAGGAAGCAAATGCAGACTCTTTGAGCTGGAGCACTATGCAAGTTTCTATTGAGAGGGTTGAAGGTCAGAGTTGGGAAAGCAAGGAAGAGATGTATCAAGCAGTCAACATTGTGAAAGCAATAGGACTGATGAATCTTTTTGGAACAGCAACATTTAAGTTGACTCCAGAACAGTTAGCTGTTTATGCTAAGAATGCAATGAACATTGCTAATCCAGAGGAGGTGATACAGAAACTGGTATCAAAGAAGATTATCAGGTTTGCTGTATATAAAGAGCGCTTGATGTTGTTTGAGGGAACAGATGTTGACCTTGAAGCAGAAATTAGAGAAGCAGGGCTGATGGTTTCTCGACCAGTAGCTTTTGTTGATGAACTAAGTGTTTTCTTCAATAAAAGAATATCTCCAGTTAAGGCACACTTCTATCAAAAAGGTACTCCACGATTCTTTGATTATATGATAAGGGAAGAACCTCTGGATGTAGTACCTACAGGAGATACAGATGGAATCATAGAATTGATATTCTCAACTCAGAAGAATGCTTTGACTGAGATAAAGAAGCTGAGTGCAGAATGGGATCATGCTTTAGTTTTTGCATATTTCACAAATACAGAAGATATCATTGAGCACTTGTATAACATCAAGAAATACATATATCTTCTTGAGCGAGTGCTTGATGAAAATGATAAGGTCGCTGTTAATGAAATCAGGAAACTGAAAGAGTATGAAGAAAACCTCTTGAATAAGGCTATAAGTGATAACCTTTTTGCTTATAAAAATAGAGTAGTATGGATTTATAACGGACAAGAGCAGAAAGTAGAATCACATCGTGATTTTAATAAGTTGTTGTCAAGAGTTTGTAATGAGGTCTATCATAAGACTCCTGTTATGAACAATGAGTTGTTTAACAAACACAAACTCAGTGGTTCCATAACTTCAGCTAGAAGAGGGTATCTCACTAATCTTATTGATAACTACACACAAGAAGGTTTAGGCTTTCCAGCAGATAAATTTCCACCAGAGAAGACCATCTACTATTCTCTTTTATTAGACACTGGTTTACATCAGAATGGTGACTTTGCAGACAGACCTACATCAGAGGGCTTTATGCCTTTATGGGAGGCATGTGAAGACTTCCTTCGTAGTACAGAAAATAAAGCAAGAAAAATATCTGAACTGATTAAGATATTGTCTGCTCAACCATACAAGATTAAGCAAGGTTTCCTTGATTTCTGGATACCTACTTATCTGTTTATTAAACGTCAGGATTATGCTCTATATGATGCATCGCAAAATGCCTTTATGCCAAATGTAAATATAGAGTTCTTTGACTTGTTGCAGAAGCATCCTTCTGACTATGAGGTAAAGAAGTTTGCTGTAGATGGGGTGAAATTAGGTTTCTTCAATCAGTATCGCAGATTCATACATTTGGAAGATGAGTTCGCTATAACAAACAAAAACTTCATTGACACAATCAAGCCTTTCCTTGCTTTTTATCGTAGGTTAGATGATTACACAAAACATACAAGGAAGTTTGACCACGAATCTACTATGAGGTTTCGTGATGTGTTGGCTAATGCAAAAGACCCAGAGAAAGCATTCTTTGAAGATTTACCAGAGGCACTTGGCTTTGATAAGGTAAAGTTAAAGGAGGATGCATTTATCAATGAATATGGTCAAATTATCCAAAGGGCAATAAAGGATTTGCGTTCTTGCTACACCCAGTTGATAGACCGTATAGAAACAAGACTGGTGGAGGAGTTTGGACTGAACAGTTATGACTATAATGAATACATCTTAGAGATAAGAGAAAGGCTCTCTAATGTTAAGGCATATCTGCTAACAGGCAAACAGCGTGAGTTCTATCATCATGTAATGACAGAATATGATAATCGTGTGCAATGGTATCAGTCTATTTGCTACACCATATTAGAACAGCGACTTGATGCACTAAGGGATGAGCAGGAAGATAAACTTGCAGATGACTTGATTTATTTGTTTAGAGAGTGTGAGAAATATTCTTCAATCTCGAACAAAGAAGGTGAATCAAGCGAGAATGATGCCTATTCATTTGATATGGTTACTAACAGGGGGACAAGTGTTAGGACACAGACCTATATTCTTCCAGAAAAGGACAAGAAAAAGGCTGGTGAGTTGGAAAAGAAAATCAATGAATTATTGTCTGGGGATGATAATGTTGATGTTTGCACTCTCCTGTCAATATTAAACAAGAAAATTCAGAAATGAAAGTAAGACATATATTAGGCATATCAGGTGGAAAAGATAGTGCAGCATTAGCCATCTATTTGAAGCAGAAGTACCCATCATTAAAGATTGAGTACTACAACTCTGATACTGGTTGCGAATTAGCTGAGACAGAAACCCTGATAAATCGTCTCGAAGCTTATCTTGGAAAGATAGAGCGTTTGAGAGCTGCAGAAGGAAGTCCAGAGCCAACACCTTTCCATCATTTCCTCAAAGCAATGGGAGGATTCTTGCCTTCACCACAAGCAAGATGGTGTACAAAGAAGATGAAACTCGATAAGTTCGAGGAGTATGTTGGTGATGATTATGCTGTTTCATATGTTGGAATAAGAGGTGATGAAGATAGAGATGGCTACATTTCTTCAAAGCCGAATATACAAGCAGTATTTCCATTCAGAAAGAATATCTGGAGTATTGATGTTATAAATAAGTTCCTCCATAATGAGAATCTTGACCAGATAGTTAGTCTTTATGAGAAACTTTGTCCAGAAGGATTTCTGCGTGAAGAAATTATTGAGACAGTAAAGAAACCTATCACCAAGCAGTTCTATTATTCAAAGAAACTCAATGCATTACTTGACTATGATGTTAAGTTATTCAATCATGCAGTGTTTGAGTTCTTGAAGACTACAGACTATCCAGTAGGAAAACTTGAAGATTTCCCTTTGTTAGATAATATTGATGTGCTTGTAAAAGATGACATATTCAGACTGCTAAGGGAGAGTGGGGTAGGTGTTCCAGCATACTATGAGGAGATACCTTTCAAAGTTGATGGTGAAACTGGAACATATTGTAGAAGTCGCTCAGGCTGCTATTTCTGCTTCTTCCAACAGAAGATAGAATGGATATGGCTTTATGAACAACACCCAGACCTTTTTGAGAAGGCTATGGAGTTTGAAAAGGATGGTTATACATGGAACCAGAATGAGAGCCTTGCTGAATTGATTAAGCCTGAGCGAGTGCGACAAATCAAGCTGGATATAATTCGTCGTCAGAAAGAGAATCAAAAGAACAACAAAGGAACAACCTTAGTTGACATTCTGGGTGATGACATAATGTGTGCAAACTGTTTTATATAATACTACTATGCTGTACGAAGTAGATTGGGCAGAAGACGGAACATATAGACCAGGCGAACCTAATTCACCAGAGAAATTCTTCAACGATTGTTTGGTGAATAGTAAGGAGTTTGACCTTCAGTTGGGCTATTTCAGTTCAGCTGCTATCAGTGTGCTCGCTGAAGGATTTGCTTCGTTTATAGCTAATGGAGGAAAGATGCGATTGGTCATAAACCACATCGTATCTGAAAAAGATAAAGACGCAATAAGTAAAGGTGTTGAAGGTCATGATATCATAGATTGTTTTGATTTGACAAACTTTGATACCCTAAGACAGACCTTTGATGAATATCAACAACAATTCTTTGAATGCTTGGCTTTCCTTATTTATACAGAAAGGATTGATATTCGCATTATAAGACCAAGAAATAAGAAAGGTATTGCACATACTAAGTCTGGTCAGTTTAGGGATGGTGATAGCACAACATCATTCACAGGTTCAGCTAACTTTACTATCAGTGGCTTATTCAATAATCTGGAAGAGATAAAGATTGACAGAAGTGACTCTGTGGATGTGATGGTTCAAAATCGTATAAAGAACCAGAAAGCAGACTTTGATTCTATAATGAATCGAAAGAAACGCAATATAGAATACCTTTCTCCAGAAAACCTCGTTTCTGCTATAAAATCCAATTATGGTGACAAGGATATAGAAGAACTACTTGATGTAGAAAAGAAACTTTACGAAATAAAGAAGAAAAAAGAAGCTGAAGCTAAGCAATACGAAACATCAGAATATATAGAGAATATAGAACCTCAGTTTCCATATCCTTCAGGTCCTCGCGAATACCAAAAGACAGCCTTTGAGAATTGGAAAAACAATGGTCAAAAGGGATTGTTCAATATGGCAACAGGCACAGGTAAGACAATTACCTCGCTAAACTGTCTGCTTGATATGTATGTACAATGCAATTATTATAAAGCAATAATTTTAGTACCAACAATTCCTCTTGTAGAACAATGGGAGAAGGAATGTCATAAGTTCCATTTTACCAAGGTATATAAGGTAAGTTCTAAATCAGAATGGAAATCGGATGTTTCAAGATTAGAAAGAGCAGAAATCTTATATCCTGAGCGCAATTCTTTCGTAATTATTGCGACTTATGCATCCTTCGTAAGGAAACCAATTTTTGAAAGATTATCAGTGTTCTCATCAGAAACATTACTGATTGCAGATGAAGCACATAATATGGGTAGTAAATCTTGCTTAGAATTGCTCGAAAGATTTCCTTACCCCAAAAGAATAGGTCTGTCAGCTACTCCTGAGAGACAATATGATGAAATTGGAAATAATGCAATATGTAATTTCTTTGGGTGTGAACTAAATACTTATACTTTTAATTTCACTATGAAGGAAGCAATTGACAAGGATTTTCTTTGTCACTACAGATATTTCCCTTATATAGTGGAATTGACAGATGAGGAAATGGAAGAATATAGGGAGTTATCTGCTAAGATAGTTAAGTTTTACTCTGCTGACGAAAGTAAGTTTAAGGATAATCCTATATTAACGAGTCTTCTTTTAAAGAGAAAGAGAATTGTACATAAGGCACAGAACAAACTCAGTACCTTTAATTCTCTTATCAAGAACATATATAAGGAAAGAAAATCATTAAAGTACCTATTGGTTTATGTTCCAGAGGGAGTTGACAATGATGACACTGAGTATGTAGATTATACATTAAATGATGATTATGATTCTGAATCATTTGAACAAATGTCTCTGATAAATAAATACACAGAGATAATTAAGAACGTAGAATCGCATATTACTGTTGAGCAAATAACATCCAAATCAAAGGATAGAGACCAAATATTACATAGGTTTGCTTGTGGCGAAACAAATGTTCTAACAGCTATGAAATGTTTGGATGAAGGTGTGGATGTACCTCGAACAGAGATGGCTATCTTCTGTGCAAGTACAGGTAATCCTAGACAATTCATTCAACGAAGAGGTAGAATTCTTCGCACACATGCAGAGAAACCTATGGCTTACATTTACGACTTGGTTGTAATACCACATATTGACAAGGATAGTCCCACATATCAAATGGAAAGACAGATGCTAAAGAACGAATTGAACAGAGTTATAGACTTTGCAAAACTTTCCACAAATAGTTCGTATACAGAAATAGTTCTTGAAGATGTTCTTAAATACTATAATTTAAATCTATATAACAATGAGCAAGATTGATAATATATTCCTTCGTGTTATTAATGACAGCGAATTTAGACAGGAGTATGATGTGCATCCTGAAAATTATTCTAATATTAGTGATGGTTTCCTATCATCAAATCCTTATGTCTGTGCTGTGGCAAAATTATTGAGAAATGTTGATGACCAAGTATCAGAGATGGAAAGAGAAAAAAGAATGAGGAATACAGAAGGTAAGATAGAACTTCCAGAGACCTTTAAGGCTAAGCTTTATAAGGTTATGTTGAAGGAATTAACGAGTAATTAAAATCTTAAAGCCATGATAATTAAGAAGTTGACAATTAAAAATTTTAGAAGCTATTGTGGTGAACAAAGTTTCGAATTTTCTGATCGATTAAATCTAATTTTAGGAGCAAATGGTGATGGCAAAACAACATTGTTTGATGCTATTCAATGGGTTTTTGCTACAGATGGAAGCCGTTCTGATTTGGTCGCATCTTCATTAGTGTCTCAGAAGTTTTTCGCTTCTCTTCCACCATCAGGTATGGGAGAGGTGAAGGTGTCTGCATATATGAAACATGCGAATAAGAACTATATTGTAGAGCGTTCTTTTCTTGTTACAAAGGGAACAGACAATAAAATGGTTCTCTCAGACTACAAGCATATAGGTTACACATCTATTCCTGGTGTTGCAAGAAAAACTTCTCCTGCTCAAGATATTATAGAGAAGAGAGGGTTGTTCCCTGCTGTAATAAAAAAGTATTGTCTATTTAAGGGAGAGTCAGAACTCAATATTTTTAAGGATCAAACTACACTGATAAATTTAATTAATCTTTTCTCTGATGTAAAGGATTTTGATCCGTATAAAGATTTCTCAGCATATGCTGAAGGGTTAGCTGACCAAGCAAGAAAGCGTGCAAGTGCAAAAGATGTAGCTAATGCCGCTAAGGCAGAGGAAATCAAGAATAAAATTACTAATAAGGAGGTTACTTTAAATGGACTGAAAGAACGCCTTAAAGATTGGAGACAATCATACTCTGACTATGAAACATGGATAGCAGAATTGGCAAATAGTAGAGACACTATTGAGTTAGTTCATGGCTTACAAGAAACAATAAAGACTAAAAAGGCAGATAAAGAAAATAGGGAAAGGGATCTTGATGAAAATTATTCCATCAAACTCTTGGATGACTATTGGATTCTCTATGGTTTTATGCCTATATTAGAGGCTTATGCGAGCAAGGCACAAAAGATTAGTGAGGAAAGAGAACGTCTTCAAGATGAATATAATTATGAGCAACAAAAGAAAAGAGCAAAAATAGATGCAAAGAAGGAAGCAATAGAGGAAATAGAAAAGGATTTTTCAAGCCTTCCTTGGTTTATACCAGACTTAAAAACTATGCAAGAAATGTTGAATGAGCATAGATGTAAAGTTTGTGGTACAGCTGCTCCAATAGGTTCAGATGCGTATAATTTTATGAAGGCACGCTTGGACGAGGCAATACAAAAGAAAAAGGGTGATGTTATTAAAGAAGAGAAGGTTGATAATGATTATAAACCATTATACAAATATGAGTTTATAAATAAACTTCGTCAACATTCTATGTCACTATATAGCTACGACTCACAGATAGAAAGATTAGGTAATGTTATTAAGGATAAAATAGAAGAAAATGACAAGATACATGGCAATATAGATGAAATAACAAGTAAAATTAACGAATGCGAGAATAAAATAAACGAAATAATTGCTCAATCAGCTTCAGGAGTTGACATTGATAATTATTATAGCCTCTTTACGAATCTTAATAATTGGTCAAAAAATAAAGAAGAGACTAGCAAAAAAATCGATGATGCACAGAGAAGAATACCTGAATTAAAAGAGGAAATAGAAAAACTGAATAAGGATTATAGCAAATATATAAGTAAGGAGGGACAAATGTATGCTGATATGTATACTTTCTTCTCTCTGCTTAGTAAATCTTTAGATAGAGCTGAATCATCTTCATTCTCCGAATTTCTTGAAAAATTGGAGAAAGAAGCAAATAAGTACATATCCATATTAAATGTTGATGATTTCTCTGGATATATTGAGATTTACGATAATGGAAATGGAAAGGTTCTTTTGCAGTTAGTAGACAAGAATAAGAGAGTGGTAAAAAATCCTAATACATCTCTTGAAACGACAATGCACATTTCTATTTTATTGGCAATTTCTGAGTTGACAAAGAAGGAAAGGGATAATGAGTATCCTCTCATATTTGATGCTCCGACCTCGACTTTTGATGAAGGAAAAGATAGTGATTTCTATGCATGCTTGAACAATAATGTCGAGAAGCAGTGTATAGTTGTTACAAAAAGTTTCTTAAATAGAAATGAAAATGGGGAGTTTGAAATGGATGAAGAACGTTTGAGAAAATTCAACTGCCCTATATATCGAATCAAAAAGAATGAAAATTTAGATAAAAAGGACTTATCTACGATAGAAACAATTGTTGAACCATATAAAAACATATAGTCATGGATAATATAGGAGGCCTGTATTCATTGTGGTCAAAAAGAGATGGTTATTGCGAAAGCAGATTCTTCGATACTCTTATTGATGATTTCTGTCAGTATAAAGGTGGTGCAGCAGAAAGTCAGCAGACTAAGGGCAAGACATTTAATGCTGGCTACGAGTTGTTTATTTATGCTTTCTTTATTGGTTTGTATTCTGATAAACCTCGTCCACTTATTGGGGAAACTAAGAAATTTGGTCAGCCAGTGGGTTATTGGGGAAATGTACAGCAAAAAGGTCGTCGACAGTATCAGAAAATAAGAGAGTATATGTTTGCTGCTCTCATAGTTAAGTCTGATATAGATTTTATAAAATTGGAGAAAGGTGAGATTACACCTGAGGAAGCAGTTTCCAAACTGACAAAATTAATGTGGGAATACGCCAATGGTGGTTTCTATTTGATGAATGACAAATTAGAAAGCATTCCTGATTATTTCACAGGCAATGATGATTTCCTTAATTTCATGATACAGAATTGTAGGAAATAATTAATCCCCCCAACTCTAAAGGGGTGTCCGAAATGGGCACCCCCTTCACTATATTTGTTACTTTGAAAAATAATGTGTAACTTTGCAGAGGAATAACTAACTGAGGAAACTTATGAAAAGGCTTTTGTAAGAATATAGGAGATAGTATGATGTACAAAAATGTGAAATACAATAATCGGAATGAAGCTTTAGCTGCATTCAAAAAAATGGTGCAGAGGAAAAAGGAAACGGAAGCGATATTCGCTAATTTCTCAAACGACTGGGGGGAGGGCATGACTACAGAAGAGTATTCTGATATGCTTCGTAGTGAAAATGTAGTTAGTACGCGAACTGTAGAGGATTGGTAGAAAACTCGTTCGTGACAATCCTCCAATATCTATAATCCCACACAAAGCACTGCACCAAACCGATGCAGTGGTTTTCTTTTTATAAGCCCCTCTGCAAAATAATGTTTACCACAAAAAGGTAAAGCAGAATACCACAAAAAGGTAAAGCAAAATACCACAAAAAGGTAAAATAATTTGCGTAATTCATTTATTTGCAGTAACTTTGCAGGCGTAGAATAAATTGAATGTGATATGAGTTACTTGAAGCGAACTGCGGATAGAGTTATAGCAGAACATCTTGAAGCATTTGGAGCGATATTGATTGAGGGACCAAAATGGTGTGGCAAGACAACAACGGCTGAACAGATTGCCAAGAGTGTAATAAGATTGCAGGACACAGATATGCGAGATGAGTATCTTGCTACTGTTGCTGCAAAGCCATCACTTCTTCTGCAAGGCGACACTCCACGCTTGATTGATGAATGGCAAGATGCCCCTGTGCTATGGGATGCTATTCGTACTATGATTGACAAGCGTGGTATTCCTGGGCAGTTTATTTTGACGGGATCGAATGTGGTTGACAAAAGCCAGATACTTCATTCAGGCACTGGGCGTATATCAAAACTTAACATGCTGCCAATGAGTCTGTGGGAGTCAGGAGAGTCTAATGGAAAGATTTCTTTAAAAGAATTGTTTGATAATCCAAATCTTGACATTGACGGAATTGAATCAGAATTGTCAATTGAGGAGTTGATATTCTGTGCATGTCGTGGAGGATGGCCTGCTACAGTCAACATAAACAGTGACAAGGCAAAACTCCTTGTGGCAAGGAATTACGTGAATAGCGTTTGTTCTGATGACATAACAAGAATAGATGGAGTAGCTCGTGATGGAGTCCTGACACGAATGATTATGCGTGCTTATGCAAGGAACATATCAACATTGGCGAAAAACTCTTCTCTAATTGCTGATATAACATCTTCTGGTGAAGTGTCATGCACAAAGCCAACATTCGATGACTACGTGAATGCTTTGCGTAAACTTTTTGTAATAAGCGACATTGATGCATGGTGCCCTGCTATACGAAGTAAGACGGCTATGCGTAGTGGTGTTAAGCGAGCTTTCATTGATCCATCTATTGCTGTGGCTGCATTGGGGTTAACACCTGAGGCTCTTATGAATCAGTTAAAAACATTTGGTTTCATATTTGAACAGATGTGCATACGAGATTTTAAGGCTTACACCCTTGACTTTTATCCACATATTTCTTATTACAGAGACCGCTATGGGTTGGAGGCTGACCTTGTTCTTCATCTCGGTGACGGACGCTATGCTCTCATTGAATGTAAATTGGGAAGTAGGGAAATTGAAGATGGTGCAAAGCATCTTGTCGAATTAAAACGTCTCATAACAGAATACAACAAAACTGAAAAGCAGGTGCCTCTACGAGAGCCTGACCTTATGATTGTACTCACAGGAGGAAAGATGGCTTACACTCGTCCTGATAGTGTAAAGGTCATACCATTAGGTTGCTTAAAAGACTAATTTTCCAATAAAAGAATAGACTTATGAAGAAACTGATTGCTCTCTTAATTTTTGTCATCATAGCGGTGACACTGGTGATTACATGTCCTGACAAGGAACAGCATCTGACGGCTCTGAATAATGAATGGACATCTTATATGGATGAAAAGAGAATGGAGGAG
>OCTX012175686.1_pt1 | contig 13646 bp, 9 predicted proteins | sample 1539691 | NCBI WGS metagenome assembly OCTX01 (sample SAMN02144231, study PRJEB22623) | gut metagenome | biome: sheep rumen | host: Ovis aries | place: New Zealand | reverse complement strand
GTAAAAAACGGAATAGTTGACCCCGTTGTAGCGGTTGAGCCCCCTGTTCGTGCCCAGCCACAGGTATCCGTCGGTCGATTGGACGATACTGTTTACAGTGGGGTCGGAGATTTCGATTTCGACGGGGGGACGCCATGACTGTCCTTGCGCTTTGAAGACTGTGGCGCAGGACATGAGCACAATCAAGTTGACAAAAAAAATAGGGCGTTTCCCGGACATATACCGCATTAATGGTTTGGCAAATATAATGAAATTCGGACAAAACATATATTCTCCGTCAAATATACTTTTAGCCATTGGCGTTTTGAACATTCGGAAGAATCTTCTGACGATTTCGCACTGTTTTTGGACGATTGGGAGATTTTCCTGTCTTTCAGGGAGAGTCTTTTGAAACGATTTAGTCTAATTTTGCATTTGTGAAATTGTGTGTTCCGATTGATTTAAAACATATGCTTATGTGCAAATCCAGGTATCGTTTACTTTTCCTTGCGGTGCTCTCCGCGGGGATAGTTTCGTGTTCCGGATCGTCCCAAAAGAAGGATTATTGGACTGACTTGGACTCCCAGCAGCTTTACATCGGAGAGGATATAGCAGTGGCGCCTACCTCATACGGTAAGGTGAGGGGTTATATCCTCCGAGACGTCTACACCTTTTTGGGAATTCCCTACGGCGCTCCCGCGACAGGGGAGAACCGTTTCCGTGCACCTCAACCTCCCGAGCCTTGGGAGGGGGTTCTTCCGACCGTATATTTCGGAGATTCGGCTCCGCAGAGGACCGAAGGCAAATACCGCAACACCGACCAGACTTTCGCCGATCATTGGAACTATGACGACGTCAGTGAGGATTGTCTCCGTCTCAACGTTTGGACTCCGGGCCTTGACGGCAACAAGCGCCCCGTTCTCGTATGGATCCACGGTGGCGGGTTCACATCGGGAAACGGTATCGAGCAGGACGGCTACAACGGAGAGAACATCAGCCGATACGGCGATATCGTCTTCGTTTCGCTGAATCATCGTCTCGGACCCATAGGTTTCAGTGATTTCTCGTCCGTCGATCCCAAATATGCGGATTCGGGCAATGCCGGTATCCTCGACATCGTCGCCGCCCTCAAGTGGGTCCAGGATAATATCTCCTCCTTTGGAGGCGATCCTTCCAATGTGACGATCATGGGGCAGTCCGGCGGTGGAGCCAAAGTATGCACCCTTGTAGCCATGGCTCAGACCGGAGGCCTTTTCTCCAAGGCCGTTGCCTTGAGCGGTAACATCACCGGAGCAATCGACTCCAACTACAGTTCAGGTCTGGGCGAATATATCGCCAAGAAGGCCGGCGGAATGCAGAAACTCATCGACATGCCATGGAGAGAATATCTCGATTTCGCGGACGCGTGCGCACGTGAATATAATGTTGACCACTCCAACGGAATGATGAGGGGAGCTTTCGGACCCGTCGGTGACGGATTCAACATTCCGATGAAGACATTCTATTCCGACAAGAACTGCAATTCCAACAACATCCCCATGATCTTCTGCGCGACTTCCGGAGAACTCTCCGGCAGCGAGAGGATGAGGCCCGCGGTGACCGCCAAAGCTTCCCAGGACGCTCCGGTATACCTTGCTTGCTTCGGCTTCAACCCTCCTCTTTTCGACGGGAAGAAGGGTGCGTTCCATTGCCTTGACATCTGCTTCTGGTTCCGTAACACAGACCTCATGTTGACCCACACGGGAGGAGGAGCACGCCCCAGGGCTCTTGCGGACAAGATGTCGGATGCACTTCTGGCGTTCATGAGAACCGGAGATCCCAATATCGCAGGTCTGCCCCAGTGGCCACGTTATACTCAGAGCGAAGGAGCGACGATGTACTTTGATGACGAATGCCGGGTCATCAACGCCCCTGATGCGGAAACCCTCAAAGGGGCTCTGTCCATCCAATAGACAATCTTATCTATCAACCCATATTTTATTAACTCAAAAAATAATCGTATGATTATGATGAAAGCTATTTCATTGAAGCGTCTGGCTTCGGCAGTGTGCGGCTTTTTGCTGTGCGTTCCGATGATGCTGGCGCAGAACACGATTACGGTGAAAGGTAAGGTTATCGATTCAGAAAAGCAACCCGTTATCGGTGCGGCCGTTCTGCAGAACGGAACCACCAACGGCGCTGCAACTGACATCGACGGTAACTTTACACTCACAGTTCCTTCCGGAGCTGACCTTGAGGTCTCTGCAATCGGTTATGAGACCCTCCTGGTCAAGGCAACATCTTCTCAGCTGACGATTACCCTCAAAGAGGAAAGCACTGAACTCGATGAGACGGTCGTCGTCGGTTACGGTACGACCAAGAAGGCTTCCCTTACTTCGGCTATCACGAATATCCGTGAAGAGGAACTCACCGCTACCAAACAGTCCGATGTGACCGCATCCCTCCAGGGTAAGGTTCCGGGCCTCCTGATCCACCAGGTTTCCGGTGGTGCGGGAGACTTCGATACCGACCTGAACATCCGTGGTTTCAACGGAGAGCCCATGGTCGTGGTCGACGGCGTAGTCCGTACAGCCCAGAGGCGTGGACGTGGATTCAACTACGGCGGTTACTCCAATTCAAGTTCCGCCATCCTTTCCCAGTTGAACCCTGAGGATATCGAAAGCATCTCTGTCCTTAAGGATGCTTCCGCTTCCATATATGGTATGGGAGCAGGTAACGGTGTCATCCTCATCACAACCAAGAAAGGTGCAATTTCCAAGCCCAGCGTCCGTTACTCCAACACTCTGTCATTCGGTGTTCCCTCGGCTCTTCCCAATGAGGTGAGCCTCCCCGAGTACATGAGATACCGTAACGAAATGCTCGCCAACTCACGTGCGGCAGACGGCTACTTCAGTGATGAAGAAATCGCAAAAGCTGAAAGAGGTGATATCGGTTATAAGGGAACCAACTGGCATGAGACTGTCATGAAGAAAGTCTCCTTCCAGCAGAACCATACCGTTTCAGTCAGCGGCGGTAACAACCAGACCCAGTACTACCTGAGTACCCGTTTCAATCAGGATAAGGGTATCCTCAACGGTGACAAGCTCGGTTACAAGGCATTCAACTTCCAGGGCAACCTCACCACAAAGATCACAGAGAACCTGACTGCCACATATCAGTCTTCGTTCGATTTCAACCACCGCGTAGGTATCTCCACCTCCAACTCCGAGATGAACTTCTGGTACTACGTCGGTTACTCTCAGCCCAATCTCGGACCTTACGCTCTCGATGCGAACGGAAATGATATCATCGGTCACTATTCAACTGCCAACGGTGAGCACTGGAACCCTCTCGCAATCCTCGATATCGATACGATGGGTTACAGCCAGACCAAGATGAACAGTTACAACAATAGCCTCGACCTCAAGTACGACGCTCCTTTCCTCAAAGGCCTCGTTCTCGACGCATTCGCTTCCTTCAACGTCAGCCAGCGTCAGACCAACCTTCTTGACAAGGCTATGCCTATCTATGACTATCTTACCAACGAGTTCCTCGAGAACAAGGGTACCAGCAGGTACTCCGAGTCCTGGAACAAGAACCAGCAGCTTTACGGTAAACTCCAGGCCAACTACAACCATCGTTGGGGACAGCACAACTTCACCGGAATGGCCGCAGTTGAAACAAGGCTCGGTTGGTCAAGCAATCTCAACGGAGGTAGGGAGTACGGTGAATTCTTCACACATGACACAGTCAGTTCAGGTACTACAGATACCCAGACAGCCAGCGGTACCCGCAACTCTACCGCACAGGCAGGTTACCTCGCCCGTTTCACCTATGACTATCAGGGCAAGTACCTCGCTGAGGTTTCGGCACGTCTTGACGGTAGCTATCTCTATGCTCCCGGTCACCGCTGGGGTTTCTTCCCCGCTTACTCCCTCGGTTGGAGGGTGTCTGAGGAGAAATTCGTCAAGGAGAATCTCCCTTGGCTGAACAACTTCAAAGTCCGTTGGTCAGATGGCCAGTCCTCACTGACCCAGGGACAGGCATATGCTTGGCAGCTCGGATACAATTCATCAGGACAGTATGTTTTCGATCCCGGTATTCCTATCAACGGTTACGCCAACAATGCGGCTGCTGAGACTATCCTTTCATGGCAGCATGTGCGTCTGTCCGATATCGGATTCGACTTCGAGATAAAGAACGGTATCATCGGAGGTTCCGTTGACTGGTTCTGGCGTAACATCACCGGAATCGGAGCGAACAGTATCTACTCCAACTCCGTTCCTGATTTCTACGGAATTTCTCTTCCTTCATACAACCTCAACGCTTCCCAGAATGTCGGTATTGACCTGCAGCTGACTCATCGTCATCACATCGGTAAGGTCAATTACCGTGTGACTGGTACTCTCACATTCACCCGTAGCCGTCAGACCAAGATTGTCTCCACCCAGACATCCATCTACGGTTCTCATGAGGCTTACTACAAGAGCTTCATGGAAGGACGTTGGAGCAATGCTCTCAGCGGAACACACTATGAGTGGGAAGGCGGTCAGTTCGGGAACTGGGCTGACATCAATGATTACAACGTCTATACCGGCAGCTACGCCAGCGATCTGCTTCCCGGTATGTACAAGATCAAGGATCGTGACGGGAACGGTGTGATCAATAGCAGTGACCAGTATTATACATATGGAGCCAATGCTGATGCATTCGGTTTCGGTAATACCGGTAACAACCCTCCTCTGCAGTTCGGTTTGATGATCTTCATCAACTGGAAGAACCTCGACTTCAACGCTACATTCAGTGGTGCTACCATGGACCACAAGTTCATCTCCCTGTCCGGTCCTTACGGATATGGATACTTCTACAAGATGTTCGACACCTATACGGACCGTTATCATCTTGCTGACGGATACACCGATCCTTTCGATCCCAATTCCCAGTGGGTAAGCGGTTACTGGCCTGCTCTTACAACCACCTCCGGCGGTTATACTACATGGGGCAACGGTACCTACCGTTCTGTGCAGCCTTACAACTTCATCAATGCTACATACCTTCGTCTGAAGAGTATCGAGATCGGTTACAACCTTCCTCGTAACGTCATCAGCAAGATCGGCCTCAAGGGCTTCAGGGTATACGCCAGCGGTACCAACCTGCTGACCTTCTGTAACAAGCTGCTCAAGCCTTACGATCCCGAGCGTAACTTCGGTTGGATCGGTGGTGGTGGTGGAGCTCCGATCATGAAGACGTTCGCCCTCGGTGTGAATATTAACTTCTAATCTGATTGCGAAATGAAAAAAGTATTTACATATATTACTGCTCTGTTCCTCGCGTTGAGTTTCGTCTCCTGCGACAAGATTTTCGACAATCTTGAGGGTGACCTCAACAAGATGTCCGAGGACGACCTGACTTCCAGCGAGGCCGGTTTGATGAGATTGCTTTCCGTAGCATATCAGAATATTCCTATGGGAGCGTTCAATACCAATGACCAGAATACCCTGGATGCGACTTCCACTCATGGAGCTTCCTACAGTATCAGCATCACCGGTTTCTGGAACTATTCCCAGATGCGTGCTGTCAACAAGCTCTTCAACCAGATCCAGCAGGCTTATGAGAAGGGTGCCATCAGCGAGAAATTGCGTGACAACATGCTTGGTGAGGCTCACTTCATCAGGGCTTACTACTATTTCGGAATGGTCCGTGCATATGGTGGCGTTCCCATCATTGAGGAACCTCTTGATGACAAATATGACGGAGGCGAAGACATCAGCGGACTTCTCTTCCCCAGAAAGACTGAGAAAGAGACTTGGGACTATGTTCTGGCTGAGTTCGAGAAAGCGGCTGAACTTCTCCCCGAGAGTTTCGGTGCAAGCAGCTATCGCGCAAACAAGTGGGCAGCTTATGCTCTTGAGGGCCGTGCAGCTCTTTATGCGGCATCCGTTTCCAAGTATTGGAACAATGCTCCTATCGACAGCAAGTATACCGCTGTCAGGGAGAAACTCACTTACATGGAGTCTTCTTACGCCAATGCATACTACAATAAATGTATTGAAGCATGCACCAAGGTCATCAACTCCGGTGTCTATTCACTTCATGGAGGTACCTCTCCTGCAAGCGTGGCTGATGCCAAGAAGAGCCTTCAGGAGCTTTTCGTAGCCCGTCAGAACGATGAATTCATCTTCGGAAGGAGCTATGAACTCGGTCAGGCTACTTCTACCAACGGTTTTGACTACGGTAACTCTCCTCACCAGGTCCACGCTAACGGTAGCGGTTGGCAGTGGGGACGTTATTCCGTCACCCTCAACCTTGTCGACGCTTTCGATGACTATAACAGCAGCAGGGGTCGTGTTGACGGTACTGTCAAGACCCGTAACGACGGTGTCGAAAACCATTATGTGACCAACCTCGGTATCCAGGGTGAGTCCGGCTTCGATCTCAATGCCGATTACATCAAGTATAACGATCCTTCTGAAGCTTTCGCCAACAAGGATGCCCGTTTCCAGGCACATGTGATCTATCCCGGTTGCACATTCCGCAACACCAAGATCATCATCCAGGGCGGTATCATCAAACCCGACGGAAAATACACCGTATACAATGATGACAAGGCTGACCTCGGTGGCAAGACCTATTACACCTTCGGTGGCCAGTTCGAGAGCGATTACTCCGGATTCCATCTGATGGACAATGACAATGCCGGTAACTGGTACAATTCCGGCTTCGGTATCGCCAAGTTCCTTGATCCTTCTTCAGCGCTCCTTTATTCGACCAACCCTTGGCCTGATATCCGTTATGCTGAAGTACTCCTCAACTATGCTGAGGCAGTCGCCGAAAGCGGTCAGGGAGATAAGGCTCTTGCAAAGAAGCTGCTGAATGACATCCGTCACCGTGCAGCCTTCAAGGATGACATCGAGCTCACTGTAGAGAATGTCCTTCATGAACGCCGTGTCGAGCTTGCTTTCGAGTACGATCTTCCTTATACTCTCCATCGCCGTCGTGCATATGTGTTCGGAGCTTCCAACGCTGAGCGTAAGCGTTCTCTTGTTCCTATGGTTGACCTCAGGGGCAGCGAGGCCAAGTATATCCTCGTTCGTGCGAACGTTTACAACGGTGATGTCGCAATGAACCCCAATGGCTTGTACATCAGAGATTATCGCGCTTACTACAGCGGAGTCTCCAATCCTGACAAGAACCAGATCATCAAGAACCCGAGCCAGGAGTAACCTTTAAATGTATTCTAGTATGAAAAAGATATTGTATTTCATTCCTGTCCTTCTGATGGCGGTCTCATGCGATTGGTTCGAGTTCGACAACATGGATGGTTATGACGCCACCATTACAGGAACATTCGTTGATTCGCAGACTAATGAGCCCGTTTTGTTCGGTGTGGGCAGTGGAGACAGTTACTCTTTCACGATTTACGAAGAGAACTTCGTACCGGAGAAGGGTACCTTCGCACCCTCAGCACAGACATGGTATGCCCGTACAAACGGTACATATACCAACAATCTCGTTTTCTCAGGGGATTACAAAATCCAGACTCTCACATCAAGTTACTATCCTATCACCGAGCAGTTCTCGATCAAGAAAGGAAGCAACACCCATGATTTCAAGGTCACCCCTTATGGCCGCGTCAAGAATGTGAGTTTCTCATATGATTCAGCCAACAAGCAGCTTGTCGCCAAATGCGATGTGGAGCATGGAGACGCCAGCCAGACCAACGGTATCAGGGTATTCTTCATGGGAGCTCAGGACCGTTTCGTCGGCAAAGCTCACAACAACTTCACCGATCCCACCGCTTCCACAGGTTATGGTGAGCCCGGATCGTATGAACTTCGCGTGAACGTTACCGGAGGAAACAACAACGAGTTCAAGTACAGCCAGCCTCACTATGTCCGCATCGGTGTCCTGGCTACCCACTGTTCCGTGGTCCCCGCTTGGGATGAGGACGTAGTGGATATGGACAAGTTCCCTTGGGGCGAGCTCGCTTCTGACTGGAGCAACTGGAATGATCTGCTTGCGAAGACTCCTCACAAGACAGTCCATCATCCCGCTGAGTACAAGTCCGACGGAACTGTGAACCCGAACGAAATGTACAACTATTCCGCAGTATACAAGGTATCCGCTGACTTCAGCACGATCACCGAAGTAACTGATTGGGAATAACCTGATTTACGATAAAGTGGGCCGGGGGCTACTCCGGCCCATTTTGTCGTACAATTTTTGCAGTGGAGTAAGTGTCAATCTTTCTGTTTATGAAGCGTCTCCTTTTTTCTTTAGTGGCTTTGATAGCCTCGATTTCAGCTCTTTCCGCACAGGAAGGGCTCAGCATCCCTGAGGATGTCTTTTATCTGATGCCGGAGTTCGGCAGGGGAACAATAGCCTATGTCGGGAAACCTCCCGTACAGGGATCCTTCAATATCTGCGCTTTGGACGATACTATCCGCTTCAAGGACCGCAGCGGCGAGGAACTTGCTGCAGAAGAAGACGATTCCATAATAAAGGTGATAATATCCGGGGTGTCTTTCCTCAGGAGTCACGGTCATTTCTACCGCCTTTATCCTGTCAATGAGGATGTGTCTCTGGCCGTCAAACGGGATGTCCTTGTCATGACCGACAGCAAGATGGGAGGTTACGGCATGGAATCCCAGACCACATCGATTCAGGAGTATGCCACAATGACCGCCAACGGAAGGGTTTACAGGTTTGATAATGTCAAAGCCCTTCCCTACAGGATGACGGAGACCGTATACCTTTCCAAGGACAACGAGGTCCTGCCTCTTACCAAAGGGAATTTCCAGAGGTGTTTCCCTGACATGAAGGCTGAAATCAACGCCTGGTTCAAGGAAAACAAAACAGCTCCGACAGATCAGAAAGAATTGATGCGACTCTGCCGTCAATGGGCGAAGTAACAAACTGATCCTTTAGTTCAATAGCATGAAAAAATCACTTGCTGCAGCGGCGGCCATTTTTCTTCTGGCCGCAAGCAGCGCTTTTGCGCAGCAGCAGCTTTTCCAAAGCAATAATGTCAAATCTCCTGAAGTCAATCCGGACGGAAGCGTCACTTTCCGCCTGAGGGCCCCCAAGGCATATAAGGTTACGGTTTCGGGAGATTTCCTCACCGCCATTCCGGAAGGCGCCACTGACGCCACCACGACCGTAGACATGGTTGAAAAGGACGGAGTGTGGGAATATACCACAGAACCCCTTCCCGGAGAGCTGTATTCATACAGTTTCAATGTCGACGGAGTGAGGATGCTCGATCCCTCGAACGTGTACATGAACCGTGATATCGCCACCTACACGAACATCGTACTGGTGACAAGGCACAAGGACGATCCCGGTTATTATTATACCGCCAATGACGTTCCTCACGGAAGTGTGGCGAAAGTCTGGTATCCTTCGCCTACCCTCGGCATGACGAGGCGAATGACGGTCTACACTCCCGCCGGCTACTATGATGCGGGCAACAAGACCAAATATCCTGTCCTCTATGTCTGCCATGGAACAGGTGGAGACGAGAACGCATGGAGCGAACTCGGAAGGGCGGCCCAGATTCTGGACAATCTCATCGCGGAAGGCAAGGCAAAGCCCATGATCGTCGTGATGCCCAACGGAAACGTCAGTTGTGAAGCCGCTCCCGGTGAATGGTCCGCCGGACAGTATGTCCCCGCCATGGGAAGCAGCAACCAGTTCGGTCCCGGAAAGGCCACCATTCCTGAGGCTTTCCCCGACATCATGAAATACATCGAGGCCAATTACCGCGTCCTCAAAGGTGCCGACAATACAGGCATCTGCGGACTTTCGATGGGAGGCGGCCATACTTTCCAGACCACCAACATGTATCCCGGAAAGTTCGGATACGTGGGAATCTTCTCCGGAGCGATTTCGGTACCGAATTCTGAAAGAGGAAAGAGTTTTTCTGAGAACCTCGCCGCAAATACTGAGTACGCCGGCAAGATCCGCAGCGTCTTCGCGGCTAAACCCAAGCTCTATTTCATTGCGATGGGCAAGACCGATTTCCTGTACGCCTCGACGGAACAGTACCGCGGATGGCTCGATGCCCAGGGTTACAAGTACGAGTACCGTGAGACTCCCGGCGGCCATATCTGGCGCAACTGGAGACTTTATCTCACCGAATTCGCACAGAAAGTTTTCAAGTAGAAATTGACAAAAACATTCAGATATGAAGAAGATTCTTTTGACGATGGCCGCGATGGCGCTCGGATTGAGCGCTATGGCCCAGCAGTCCCTCATGGGCGGACAGACCGCAAAATCCCCTGAAATCAATCCTGACGGAACGGTCACTTTCCGTCTCATAGCTCCCAAGGCGAGGAAAGTCCAGCTGACGGGTGACGTCATTCCTCCCATTCCCGCCGACATGAACGGAATCAGGATGGATATGCCCGCGACGGTGGATCTGGTTGAGAAGGACGGTGTTTGGGAATATACTACGGATGTCCTCGAACCGGAACTTTACTCTTATGTGTTCAAGGTTGACGGAGTCACTACTCTGGATCCTTCCAACATCTATATGTTCCGCGATGTGGCAACCTGGTCGAACATTCTCATTGTCACCAAGGAAAATGGCGACAAGGGTGACCTTTACAGCGTGAATAAGGTTCCTCACGGCAACGTGTCCAAGGTGTGGTATGATTCTCCAGCTCTCGGTCTCAACCGAAGGATGACGGTCTACACTCCCGCCGGATATGATGATCCGAAGAACAAGAAGGTCAAATATCCCGTGCTCTATGTCCTTCATGGAGCTGGCGGAGATGAGGACGCCTGGCCCAATCTCGGTAGGGCGGCGCAGATTCTCGACAACCTCATCGCTGCGGGAAAGGTGAAACCTTGCATCATGGTCATGCCGAACGGCAATCCCAACACTTCGGCAGCTCCCGGAGAATGGTCTGCCGGAATGTACGTCACCAGCATGAGCGGTGGAGCCGGATTCCCTCCCGCGAAGACCGGAATGCCGGAGAGTTTCGGTGACATAATGAAGTACATCGAGTCAAATTACCGTGTGCTGACCGGACCCGCTAACACCGCTATCTGCGGCCTTTCGATGGGTGGAGGGCATTCCTTTCAGACTTCTCTCCTGAATCCCGGAAAGTTCGGATACATAGGTCTCTTCTCGGCCGCTGTTTCCGTTCCTTCAGCTGACAATCAGGCTCAGTATTCCGAGTTCCAGTCAAAGATGAAAGCGATGTTCAACGCCAAACCCAAGCTGTATTACATCGCCATCGGTGAAACGGATTTCCTGTACAAAGCCAACGAAGGATTGAGGAATTACCTCAATGCCCAGGGTTACCCGTATGAGTACAGGGAGACTCCCGGAGGTCATATCTGGCGCAACTGGAGAGTGTATCTCACTGAATTCGCGCAGAAGGCTTTCAAATAGCCGGTCCATTTCTTCCATTTTTCATTTTCGCCGAAAGCCGAAAAGCAATGAACGGAATAAGACGCCTTCGGGATATTTCCCGGGGGCGTCTTCATTATCAGTAGATGTCGGTCTGTCTATTTGCCTATTTGAAACTTTCTCCGACCTTTTTCAGAACTTTCGGCAGGCAGCCTTTCCAGAAATCCCAGCTGTGGCTTCCTCTGCGCGTTATGAACTCGTGTTCTATCCCGAGCTCGTCCATAAGTTCAGACAACGCCGTAGCGTCCTCAATGCCTACAATGTTGTCATCCAACCCTGTCTCTATGCTTATTCCCGGCAGGGAGGCCTTGTCGCAGTTTTTCAGCAACTCTTGCAAACCCCCGGCAACAGGGGAGCAGGCGTAAGCGTAGGTCCATTTCCCCGGATTCAGGAAGCAGTGGTACAGAGTACCGAATCCTCCCATTGAGAGGCCGGCGATGGCTCTTTTCCCGTTTCCTTTGTAAGTCTTCTCGATCTGGGGGATGAATTCATCGAGGAAGAATGTCCCGTACTTGAGTTGACGTTTATCGAAGTTGTCCATGTAGAATGCGTTTTGTCCGTTCGGAGTCACGATAATGAACGGCTCACCACCGTCCCTCACATAGGAAGTGGCGATTGAATTGAGACTGCCTTGTTTGAGCCAGCCGTTATGCGCATCAGAAGTGTCGTACTCATGTCCGTGAAGAAGGAAAAGAACGGGATATGATTTATTCTCGTCGTAAGTGGGAGGCAGCCAGACGCTGTATTTTATGTTCATTCCGAGGACGGAACTTGAGATTGTCCTGTCCTGCAACACTTTTGCGGGGGTGTAGCTGTCGGAGGGTTCATCTCCGCCGTCGTCTTTCTTTGCTTTGTCGCAACCGGAGATCAGAATTGCCGTAAGTGCGAGAGGCATAAGGATTTTGGAAAATCGCATTTGTGAAAGTGTAGACAAGTTTATTAAGAAAAGGAGGCCGGTTCCTTTTTTGGGACGGCCTCCTTTGAATTGTTATGGATCAATTATTTGAAAAGCTTCTGTGCGAAGGTGTTGAGGTAGAGCCTCCAGTTTGACCAGGTGTGACCGCCTTCAGAGACGAAGAAGATGTGGTCGAGTCCCTGCTCGGTGAGGGTCTTGTCGAGAGCCTGAGAGCCCTGGAAGAGGAAGTCTGCGTTTCCGCAAGCGAGGAAGTAAAGCTTCACACCGGCCTTCTTGAGGGTAGCTACCTGCTCGGGAGTAGCGCTACCTGCTGCAGAGAGGGGGCAGATGTAGTCGAACATCTCAGGATAGAGGTTCGATGCTGTGATGGTGTGACCGCCACCCATTGAAAGACCGGCGATAGCGCGGCTTTCAGGCTTTGCGATGGCGCGGAAGTTCTTCTCGATGAAAGGAACGATCTCCTCGCAGAGGCTGCGGACATATGAGTCGCGGTTTGCGGGGTTCTGGTAATCCTGCATGCTCATCTGCTTTGCGGGGATGTTGAGGGTACCTGCAGCCTGCTGGTTGGCGTTGCCGTTGGGCATGACGACGATCATAGGCTCTGCGAGACCCTTCTCGATGAGGTTGTCGAGGATCTGAGCGGCCCTACCCATTGAGGTCCAAGCCTCCTCGTCACCGCCTGCTCCGTGGAGAAGGTAAAGAACGGGATATTTCTTCTTGGGGTTGGTCTCGTATCCGTAAGGAGTGTAGACAGTGAGACGACGGTTGATTCCGAGGATCTTGCTGTCATACCAAGGATGTGAAACTGTTCCCCTGTGGTTTGCCTCACCATAGTTCTCGGTCATCTTTCCGGGAACGATGAGCATGTTGAGGAAGCGGGTTCCGTCCCTCTGGACCTGGATGTTCTGAGGGTCGTTTACAGCGACTCCGTCAACTACGAAATTGTAGGTGTAGATGTCAGAAGCGGGAAGAGGAAGCTTCACTGACCAGACGTTGTTCTCACCCCTCTGCATATCGACGGTACCGCCGAAGCCGGGCATCCAAGAACCGCTGAGCTTCACATAAGTTGCGTAGTCAGCTTTCAGGCGGAAAGTTACGCTGTCGGCCTGGATCTCGGGGGAGATGACGGGAGCGGCGCCCCTACCGAATGAGAAATTGGTGAGTTCCTGTGCGTTCATTGCTCCTGCAGCAAGGCAGAGCGAAGCGACAATAGTAAGGATTTTTTTCATATCACTTGATGTTTATGTATTGGTATTGATTTTCCACCTCTAAGTTACAAACTTTCCGTTAAGAACGAAATACTTTGCTTTTTCATAGGACATCAGGTAGAAAATCTCAACATCCGGACAACCG
>OCTX011501281.1_pt1 | contig 13647 bp, 5 predicted proteins | sample 1539691 | NCBI WGS metagenome assembly OCTX01 (sample SAMN02144231, study PRJEB22623) | gut metagenome | biome: sheep rumen | host: Ovis aries | place: New Zealand | reverse complement strand
ATATATGGCATCAATATTATTTATATCATTTATATTAACAATATATAATTCCATCAATATTCCTTCTTTATATCTTCAGTTATACCATATGTTTTTTTAAAATCTTCTAAATCACGACTAGATGTTATTAACATAATTTCAATAAATTTATTAGTTCTTTTATCCTTAAAGCCAGCAATTTGTTCTCCAATACAAATTGAAGCGTGAATAATAGGTATCATATTTTCTTTATCATATTCTATAATCTTATGTTTCATAATCGTAAATCCTCTATAAATATTATAAACTAAAATAAAAAAATATAAAGCTATGATTAAGCACCATAGCTTTAATTTTTTTAGTATCTATTAATATATCTTTTAATTTCCCATTCTGAAACGTGTCTTCTATATTCGTTCCATTCTACCTTCTTAGCCTCAGTAAGCTTAGCTGTAACATGCTCACCCATAGCTTCCTTAATAATATCATCCTTCATAAATGTATTAATGGCTTCATTTAAATCAGCTGGAAGTGAATCAACACCTAATCTTGCTCTACCCTTATCATCCATTCTATATAAATCATCATATATTGGATCATAATTAGGACAATTACCCGCAACGCCATCTAAACCAGCTGCTAAAATAGCTGCGATAGCTAAGTATGGATTTGCCGCAACGTCTACTGATCTTACCTCAGTTCTAGTCTTATTTCCTCTAGCTGCAGGAATACGAATCATTGTTGTTCTATTTGAATCTGACCAAGAGATATAGCATGGAGCTTCAAATCCTGGAACAATTCTCTTATATGAATTTACAATTGGGTTTGTTACTAAACAGAAGCCTTTAGCGTGAGATAGGATACCTGAAATCCATTTGTTTGCTACTTCACTTAATTGATTCTTTGTATTTTCATCATAAAATGCATTCTTACCATCATTTGTTAAAAGTGAGCAATTTACATGCATACCAGAACCATTGATTCCTTCAACTGGCTTTGGCATAAATGTTGCGTGTAAACCATGACGTCTTGCGACATTTTTAACAACAAGCTTAAATGTTTGAACATTATCACAAGCTTCTACTGCTGAATCAAATTTAAAATTAATTTCGTGTTGTCCAGGAGAAACCTCATGGTGAGCTGCCTCAATAACAAAACCAATGTTTTGTAATTCTAAAACTATATCACGTCTACAATCCTCAGCTGAATCTACTGGAGCTAAATCGAAATAACCACCATTATCATTAAATTTTAAAGTTGGATTTCCATCTTGATCCATCTTAAATAAGAAGAATTCAGGTTCTACACCGCAATTAAATGCCTTATAGCCCATAGCCTTCATCTTTTCTAAATTTCTCTTTAATATTCCTCTTGGGTCTCCCTCAAATGGAATATGCTTACCATTTTTACCTGGCTTATATACATCACAAATAAATCTAGCAACCTTACCATATAATGTATTTTCCCAGCTTAGAATTAAGAATGTATCTAGATCTGGATGTAAGAACATATCAGCTTCATATACTCTAACGAAGCCTTCAATTGATGAACCATCAAACATTACTTGGTTATCAAGTGCATCTTCTAATCTTGAAACTGGTATTTCAACGTTCTTTAAATTACCCATTATATCTGTAAACATCATACGAATATAATGAATATTCTCCTCAGCTACAATTTTTCTAATGTCTTCTTTTGTGTATCCCATATTAATCCCTCTTATATAATTTTAAGCAAAAATAAAAGTCGCAAAAAAATTTTTAATTTTGCGACTTTGCAAGTTCAATATTTATATTATATTCAAGCGCCTTTGCTCAAGAAATATAATACTAAAAATATAATAAATTGTCAATAAAACTATTCAGATTTATCTTCAATCCCCTTAGAAATTTCTGCTTGATCATCAGCAAATGCTCTAGCTTGCTTTTCTTGAGTCTTAGTAATCTTATCAGAATTCTCATCTTCTCTTTCAGATATAGTAACCTGTGGAAATGGAATATTGATATTATTCTTATTAAATAGAATATAGAATTCTCTATTTAAATCTCTTTGAACCTGATAAATATCTTGTTCACTACATTTTGCCATGAATAATAAATCTACAGATGAACCACCAAGCTCTGTAACACCCTTATAGAATGGTCCTTCTACAATTTCAGGAATATGCTTTTTAACTTCTTCTAAGTTATCTCTAATTACTAATTCTACTCTTTCTAATGACTCACCATAGTCGATAGACATTACGCATCTTGCAACTGATAATTCAGCTGTTTGGTTAACAATTGAAGAAATCTTTGAGTTGTTGATAATTTTAACGTTACCACCAGCATCAGTAACCTTAGTAGTTCTAATACCAATTTCTAAAACTGAACCTCTCCAGCCATCGATAACAACGATATCTCCAACCTGGAAATCACCTTCAAATACGATAAATACACCTGCGATAATATCAGCGATTAAGCTTTGAGCACCAAGACCTATAATTAAAGCCATGATACCTGCAGAAGCGATTAGAGCTGTTGTATTAACACCCCAAGCACTTAAGATTAATAAACATGCAATAATTATAACAGCCCATCTTAAGAAGCTTATAAATAATTTAACAATTGTAATTTGCTTATTAGAACCCTTAAATGTATGAGTCATAATAAGCTTAATTAATTGGAAAATTATTACTGTTATTACTACAATTTGGAATGTAGAAATAACGGCAGGTATTTTTTGATAGCATTGGTTAACAAAATCATTTTTTGTTATAGCCTTATTAAATACTGATTCAGCTCCAAATATCTGTTGCCAGAATACAAATACCATTATTGCTGCTACAAATAGCACACTTAGAATTACAACATTTCTTATTTTTTTATTAGTTTGTTTCTTATCCATTTTTCTTTCCCCTTATATTTTACAATCCTCTTTAATTAAGGTAATTGTTTTTTCTTGTTCATCTTCTTTTGATACACATGTTATTTCTAAAACTGCATGTGTTCCTAATAATTCATTTCCTTCGCCATCATAATTTACAATAGGAATTTTTTGCTCCCGATGTAAATCCTCTGTAAATGTACAATATGATACATTACTAAAATCATCAGTTAATGTCGCTGTAAAATTAGACCAATAACCAAAGTCATCATCAAACGACATTAGGAAATAGAAATATCCATCTACCGCACATCTACATTCCCAAGCGACCTCATAAAATTCTGTAACTCTTATCGGTGCTAATGTCTTAACGACATTTCTATATGCAACCGCATCAGATATTAAGCCCTTGTAGGTTATTACAAAGGTATAATTCATATTTTCAGTAAGGCCATCGACCTCACCAACATTACTGCCATTTTCTAAAGTGATACTATAGTTATAAAAATCATTATATACACTTAAGACAAGTGGCTCATTACAGCTAGCATCGATATCGTAGGATAAGGATGTATCTAAAACTGAAATTGAATTAACATTTAAGTTAACATCTGCTGTATTGACCAAATCTGCATTAAAGAAGGCTATTGCACCAACTATTGCAGCTACTGCCGTAGCAGCCGCTGTGGCAGCACCAGCTAGAGCGCTTGATGATGCACCTGCAAGTCTTGTTACATTTGATAAATCAGAGCTTCCTTCACTTGAGGGGCCCTCAGTAACGCCATTATCATTTTGTTCAGCCGATAAAACCTCTTCTGCAATATTTTCGTTATTTAGATTGAAATTATTTAATTCCGAATTAACTCCATTACCATTAAGCTCATTACTGTTGATAATTTCTTTAACCCGCTTATTCATTTCATCATTCATTCTTATCCACCTCCTTATCACAAGATTTATTAAATCTTACAATAAGGTATACGATTGCTGCGATACCTATAATATTTAAAACTATTAAAGTAACTAAATAGCCAACAAAGCCTGTAGGAAGTATTGTTAATAATCCTAAAGCCTTCTTAGTTTTAAATGGCTTAGTTAATTTAATTAAATAAACTACGATAAATACTTCAACAACAAATGTTACTAAAAGTAATATTAATAACCAACCTAAATCAACAACCTTATTACCAATAACTGCATAGTTAGAGAAGTGAGTAGTCTTAAATACTAAGAATTCTCCTTCAACATATGTTTCTAATACCTCTAGGGTACCATCAGCATTGATAAATACAACTACTGGGTCATTAACATTCTTTAAATCATTAGCTAGAGGAATCTTAACAGTATAAATACCATCAAATTCATTAACAACCTCGTCTTTAGCAACAATAGAAATATCCATTACTCTAAGAACCTGTTTATTTGATACTAATTCCTTTAATTCCTCATCTGTTTTATTAATATCTGAAATGATACCATTATTCTTAGCATTAATGATATCTTCTGATGAGATGTTTGAATTTAATTCAACCTTTACTATGGCATCCTTATTAATACCTGTTGAAGATGAAATTATAACCTCATCAGATACGATATTTGCAACACCTACATCATATAGATCATATATTGCATCTTCCGCCATAGAGGCCATCTGATAAATTAATTCAACTTCCTCGTCTTCAGTTTGGCACGCTTCTAATTCATTAATGCTTAAGACATATTCATCTAAGATATCCTTTAGCTTTAATAATTCAAATTCATTATAATCATGTGTTTTTAATAAATTATTATAAACATCAGTAACTGAATTAATAGATCTAGCTTGAGCCATTTGATGCTGTAGCTGAATTTGATATAAGATTCTTTGTCTATAAACCTCTTCTTTAAAGTTTTCTAGATAATTTTCTCTTGCATTATCATCAGTTTGAACGATATATTCTTGAGCCTTTAATTCTTCCTTTTGATGCTCTAAAACAGTTAAAACTGTAACCTTGTAGCAAGTTCTAATTTGCTTTTCAATTGTTTCAATTACATTTGCCTTTTCCTGTTCAATCTTAGAAGCGTTAATTAAGTCTTCTACGAAGCTTGCAAATTTAGAATAGCCTAAATCACTAACTAATAAATCTAGAACAGCCTTAATATCATTAGTTAATACCTCAGTAGTTAATAAATCATCCTCTAAAGCAGTATTAATAGCTGATATATATTTATTATCCAAAACATATTCTTCTAATTCATTATAGTAGCCTAAAATCTTATTTAAGCCTTCCTCATCTGATTCTGTTATATCCTTAATAGATGTAATATAACCACCGATTGAAAGTAGCTTATTGGCTAAAATAGTTGGCATTGTAGCTAAATATAGGCTCTTTATATCATCAGCTGTAGCTAGCTTTGAGATATTATTAGCTAAATTAGCTGCAACATTATCTGATAAATAGCTATCTAATGATTTAACCACTCTAGTTCTATATGCTTTAAATGGAGCATCAGGATCAAATATTTCGAACTCTTTTACTATTTCACCTTCAGAGATGAAGTTGTTTTTAAGCTTGATTGTCGCAGTCGCAATACCAATTTCTGTATTATTTTCTAATGCTAAATCATAATCCTCTACTCTTATTTCTCTACCATTTAATGAAATACTTATAGCAGGAGTAATAGGCTTACCTGTATAGGCCTGTTTAGCAATTTCAACAACTACATCCTCTAAGTTAACCTCAAATGGTAAAATAGTCCAGCTATATTCACCTTCAGTAATTAAACCCTCATCATCGAAGCTAAATCCATCTTTTAATACGATATAGCAGGTATATGTTCCGGCATATCTTGCTGAATAATCACCATTTTTGATTTTTTCTATCGCTTGATCTAAGCCCTTTTCCTTTAAAATGTCCATCATATAGATAACTTTACCTGTGTATGAAGTTGAAGTACTATACATGGTTTTAGCTAAAATCATAAATTCATAGCTTATTTCTTCTTCATTTTTATAATTATTAATTAAGTTAATTGTTATTGTTGCTGTACCAGGTAAAACATTGTTCTTATAAATAATTTCATAATCATTATTATCTAATCTGAAATTACCATAATTCAAGCTAAATTCAGGCTTAATTTCATTTCCTGTTGCGTAATATGTAGGAATTTGTGCATCAGCCATATTGAAATTAATATCTAAATCTTCTTTTGTTAATGTCTTTGGAATAATTCTAAATGTTGTTGTGCCTTCGGTTAAATATTTAGAATCTTGATATATTGCATATCCTTTATTTAAATAAACAGCCGCATGATATGTACCAACATTTTTAGCTTCGTCATCAATTACACTACCTTGACCAAAGTCTACGATATCATTAGCTTCCATAACATCATTAAAACTAATACTATTGTTATTAAATTCGATTTCTAAATCATCTAGAAGAATTACTTTCGTTCTAACATTTATAGTTTGGCTTCCATAGAATTCGCCATTACCATTAATAGTAATTACGTGTTCACCTGGAATAGAAATATCATATTCTTCAATTTCACACATTGCTTCATAACCAATTTCATTAAATGTTATTGTTGAAACGGTAATTTCTGGATTTCTTCCATCAAATTCATAAATGTATGTACCATCTACAATATCATCGAAACCGTTAATATCTAATACGGCATCCTTGAAATCATAATAGATATTAAATTCAAATATAATATCTTCAGTATTACTATAATTATTTAATAGTGTTATTTTTATTTGACCTTTTCCAGAATCTATATTCTCTGAATAATTAACTTCATAATCAGTATCTAAAACTAATTCAACACTACCATATTTTAATGTAAATTCAGGCTCTAATTCTTCGCCTGTTGCAATATAATGATCTTCTAATTCAATTGTTAAATCATCTTTAGTTAGTTTTTTAGCATAAATTTCAAATGTTGTTGTGCCTTCAGTTAAATAATTACCATCATCATCAATTAATACATAACCCTTATTTAATTTCATTGAAACATTATATGTACCAACATTTTTAGCTTCATCAATTGAAATAAGTGTTGCTGCATCTTCTAAATAATTAGCCTCTAATAATTCATCAAATGTAATATTTGAATTTGTATATTCAATTTTTAAATTTTTAATTTGAAGATAAATAGTTTCACAATCTATTTCTTGCTCACCATAAAAGCTATTCTTACCTTGTAATGTTAATGTATGGCTTCCTGGCTTTGAAATATCATATGTTAAAACACTACAAGAATTTTCATATTCAACACCTTTATATGTAACTTTTGCAGTTATTGTTGGATTTGTTCCATCGAATTCATAAACATAAGTATTTTCAGTATAGTCATCAAATCCTTCTAAAGTTACTTCAGCTTCTTCAAAATCATAATAGATGTTAAATTCAAATTCTATATCTTCATCATTTGAATAATTATTCTTTAATGTAATAGATATTAATCCTTTTCCTGCAGTTATATTATTTGAATATCCAGCTTCATAATCAGTATCTAATACTAACTGGGTATCATCATATTTTAATACAAAGCTAGGAGTTATTTCTTCGCCTGTAGCTAAATAATAATCATCAAGCTCAATTGATAAATCATCTTGTGTTAATACCTTAGCTATTACTTCAAATGTTATAGTAGCTTCTGTTAAGTATGCTTCTTCATCTTCATCAAATATTGCGTAGCCCTTATTTAGCTCAAATGTAATATTATATGTGCCTACATTCTTAGCTTCATCAATAGATGTAACAGTACCGCAGCTGGCAAGTGAATTTGCAGCTAACAATTCTTCAGATGTAATAATTGAATTTGTATATTCGATTTTTAAATCTTTTATCAATTTTGCTTCTGTCTTACAGCTTATAGTTTTTTCACCGTAGAATTCACCAACACCATATAATCTTAATGTATATGTTCCTGGATCAGAAATATCAAATTCAACTATTTCAATGCCTTCTTCAAATGTTAGGCCATTATAAGTAATTGTTTCGATAGATAAATTTGGGTTTTCTCCATTAAATTGATAAATATAAACACCATCTTCAAAGCTATCGAAGCCTTCAAGTTCAAATTCGGCATCATTAATATCATAATTTAAAATCGTAAATTCAGTTTCTATTGATCCAATAAAATCATTTTTACCTTCGATTCCAATAACACCACTAGATAATACATTATCGCCATAAATAATATTATAGTTGCTAGAATCTATTTTTTCTTCATTATATAAAACCTTAATAGTTGGCTTTAATTGCTCGCCTGTTGAAATATATGTTGGATTATCATAACCCTCTAATTTATCAACAAATACAATTGTTGTATTACCTGAAAGTAAGATATTTTCTCTTATGATGAAGCTAATTTCTAATTCTCCACCATATTCACCTAAGCCTCTAATATAGATAGTTCCTAATTCTTCTAAATTATCATCATAATCAACTTCATAATCAGTATCTAATGTTAAACCATCTACAGTAACTATAGGCTGTATAGATGAACCAGTATATAAGAAATAACAATTATCATCATCTTGATAATCAAAATCAATATTATTAGCTGATATATAATCTGAAATATCCTTACCTTTTATTTCAAATTCTAAATCTAGAGTTTCAATTTCAGCCAAGCTAATATTTGAAGTTAATATATTAACATGAATCTTACCTGTTCCAGCTTCAGTATTATCTTCATAAGAAGCTATTTTGAAATCAGTTCCTTCTGTTAAAGTAATATCTACACCTTCACCTTTGAAATTAATTTGAGAGATTAAAGGTTCAACCGCACTTCCATCTGATTTTAAACCATATGAAGCCTTATCATATGTTGGAGTAACTTCAATTTCTAATTCTGGGTTTGGATAGATAAATGCGTTAACTGTAATTTCTTTTGTTGCTGAAGTAACATATTCATTATCAACTTTAAATCCATAGCCTGGATTTGCAGTAATAAGCATATCATATGTTCCAGCATTTAATACATCCTCATCACAAGAAATTGATTTAATTGATGAGCTTGTATAAGTAGTAACATCAATATTTTTACCATTATAATCAAAGCTAACATCAGATAAATCTATCTCATCCATATTAATATGAGCATTTAGATTTACAATTCCATGATAATTACCCTTACCAGTAATAAAGATATTCATCGGTCTAGCCTCAACCGAATGACCGTTATAGGTTCCTGGATTAACATTATTAAAAGCTACTACCTCATAATCTGTTCCTTCTACTAAGGTAGCTCCTTCATGTCTTATTGTTAAGGTTGGTGTTATTTCTTCACCTGTGAAATTATATTTAATTACAGATAAATCTGAATTATATTCTGCCACCAAAGGATCATCTTCAAGACTAATATCGTTTGAAGTTAAAGTAACTAAATCTTCATTTTCTTCAGCAAGCGTAATATCAAATTCTTTTACGCCACTGACAAAACCAAAGCCTTGAATTTGAAGCTTTATCTGATCAGCATTTGGAATTACATATATTTCATAATATTGACCATCAGCAGGATTTAATAACTCAAATCCATCAGCAATAATCTTAACATCATTGCTAGAAGGGTGTTGATCAAATGGATATTTATCATTATGTAGGATTGTTAAATCTTCAATTTTATATTTAGAAATATAAAATCCTATTTCTTTAGAACCAGCATAATTACCAATACCTTTTACTATTACATATTTTTTATATGGATCAAAATTAACATAATCAGTATCTGAATCCTCTATAATCTCATAATCAGTATCTTTTACTAATGTTTTTGTTACACCATTATGAGATAAAGTAAATGTATCAAATGTTGGTATAATCTTTTCCTTTGTATAAATATATGTTGGGGCATCATCATATGAGCTATGATTACCACTAAATGTGAAATTAGCTGTTTCAATTGATGGGCATAAATTAATTTCGTGTGTTACAGTTCCTGTGTATCCACCACTAAATGTAAAAATAAATTGAACCCTATATACATCAAAATTACAATCATCTCCAATAATACCAGGAGTATTACTAGCATCATAATAATGTTCTTGATTATCAGAATCTAATACCTTAACTTCCAATGAATAGTTAACATCAGCTTCTAAAGTAAGATTATTATATGAAACCTTGCCAGAAAAGTCATATATAATTTCTCTTCCTTCGTTTAAAACATATGCTAAATCTTCGGTAGGTAACCCTTCAATAACTAATTTATCACCTAAATCAGAATCTTTAATTTCAGCAAAAATATAATAGCTAACATATGCTGAACCAGCATAATCACCCATACCCTTAACATAAATTTGGAATACATAATCTGATGGGCCAATATATGACCTACCTGAATCTAAATCTATTATATAATCTTGATTTAATACTAATTCTTTTCTACTATCACCATTTACAAAAGTAACCTTATCAAATTCTGGTAATACTTGTTCCCCTGTAAAGGCATAAACTGGAGTGTCACCAGAAGTTGAAATATTATTCTTAAATTCAACTTCAATATGATCTTGAAGTGATGGGCATAGCTTTTGTTCAAGCACTACTTTTCCAAAATATTCACTAGTAAATGTAAATGTATAAACAATTCTATATACATCACCATTTGCCATATCAGAAGTTAAGCCTATAGTATCTGAATTATATCGGCATTCATTACCTTCAGCATCTAATAGCGTATATTCAGATGAATAGTTTTCACTAGTTAATTCTACATCATTATATTTTACTGTTGCGTCGTTTAGAGTAGAAGTCATATTTACAGGTCTACCTACACCAATTGTATAATCATTATTTCTATCTAAATGTAAACCATCAATAACTAATTTATTATTTTCTAAATCAGCATTTGTTATTACAGTTGAAACAATTCTAAAGCTACCATTTTTAGGATCACCACCATAGTTACCCATAAATGAAACCTCATATGTAGCTTCACCTAAATCAACATTATCTAAATAAGTAATTTGATAATCCTTATTTTCTATTAAGGTATTATTATATTTATCCGTTAAAACTACAGTAGGTGTAACAGCTTCTCCTGTATATAATGCATATCCATCACATTCAAAATCAACAAAAGATGAATCTAGCGCTTCTATTTCAACCATTACAGGGATGCTACCACCAAAATTATTGATACCATTAATGTAGAAATAATAATCGCCACCTACATTCTTCATTTCATCAGGTAAATCAGAAATCTCAAAATCTGTACCTAGTGTTAATGTAGTTAGCACTCCTTTTATTTCAAGCTCCAATTCAAAATCAGGTACTATATTACTACCTGTGTAGGTATAGTATAAATAACTAATTTCAGTTCTAGCGTCATCCTTAGGAACAATTGTAGCTGAATCAATTCTTGGAACAATTAATGTATTATATGTAAATGTTCCATAATATTGATCTATAAATTCAATAGTTGTTGTAGCATAATACACACTACCATCGGCATCAGAATTTGATATTCCTGACTCAGAACCATTAGTGTGGATATTACCAGCACTATCCTTTACAACTGTTACAATTTTATAATCTGTATCTTTAGTTAATTCCGCTCCATTATAGGTGATTGTTGGATTTGGAACATATGTTTGACCCCTAGTTATAGAGTAGTCACCATTATCTAATCCTTCAATTTTAAAATCATCTTCTGTTAATACAGTACCTGCAACATTAAATGTACCAACGATATTACCACTAACACTTTCTCCAGCAATAATATTTTCACTATCTAACGCAATTGTAAATGTTGCGATACCAAATTCCGTATTATTTACATAAGTGATTTCATAATCATCATTTAATGTTAATACTTCATTATTCTTATTTTTAATTGTTAAATCTAAAGTAGCCTCAGCTCCGTTTTTAACAACATAAGGCTCTATTCCTTCAATAATAACTGGAACAATAAAAAATGGAAAAGCTGCCACTCCATAATAATTACCCTTAAATGTTATATTTAGATTTAATAATTCATTTAAATTCCAATTACTAACACTTAAATCATAATCAGTTCCCTCAGTTAATAATTCACCATCATATCTTATTACTAAATCAGGATATTTTGGTGTGGCAGAATAGAATAATGCATCATAATCATTATATTCAATATCCCACTTAAGATCCCATGTTAATTCTGAGTCGCCCCAAGCTCTATTAGCTAAATGGAACTCAACATCAAATGAATCCTTATAATTATTTCGACCTGTGATTGTTGCAATACCAATATTATTATCAGTATCAAATTCATATGACACGTCATAATTAATAGAATCTATCGTATAAATATCACTATAATTTGTATCATAAATTTGAATATTTAGCTGAGTATCCTCTCCAATATAATGTGCATTACTATCAGCATTATAGGTCATAGATTCATCATTTAAGCTTTTAGCTGTTAAAGAATAGCTTATATTGCATATACCAGCATAATCGCCAATACCTTCTGCCTCTAAAGTCAAAGGTGAAGCGGAATTTACTGAGCCAAATAAATAGCTAGAATGAACATCAAAGTCTGTTCCATAAACTAATGTTTTTTCTTCACCCTTTATAGTCATCTTTAAATTAAATGGTGGAGTTTTTAAGCCATATTGGAACTGAATACTATCGCTTATCATTGTTGCACCATCTAGTGCTTCAACTGTAGCGCCTTCGATTGAAGGACATAGCTTAATTGTTTTATCTACATATCCACCATAATTACCATCAAACACAATTCGTAAAACTACATCATAAACTGTTCCATCAGCATCTGAGGCAAATAATGTTGTAACATCCTCATCCGCTTCAAATAATTGAGGAATATAGAAATAAACATCGTAATCTGTGCCTCTAGTTAATGTATCACCAAAATTAACATTACCATCCCAGCTTAAAGTAAAGTTAGAGCCAATGGTATAGCCCATATTTTCTAATCCTGTAACTTCTACTCTTTCATCATTTTCAGTAAATATAGCTCTTTTAGCATGCCAATAAATCTCTAACTGATTATCTGATGTTTTTAATTCCCTATAATAACTGCTATTATATTGATCCTTATATTCAATTATTACATATTTATTATTTATATTTTTAATTATAGTTGTATACTCTCCAACTGAGCTAGCAGTACCATCTGTAATTGAAATATATTCAGCATAATCCTGACCTAAATTAGCAAAAGGAGCTGCTGTACCACCTAGTAATTCAACTGACATTCCATCAGAAATACCATATTCCCATAATTGAATTAATTTATCACAAATATAATAATAGAAAGTATCAATTCTTGTTTCTCCACTAAAAACATATGTTTCGTCTTCATCAATTAATGTGATAGTTACTTCTTTTCTTCCAACACTTGTACAATCTTCAGGATATGTAATTTCATAATCGGTACCTAACACTAATGTTTCACCATTATAGGTTAATACTAAATCATCAATTTTGATTTCTTGTCCAGTATATTCATAGAATCTAGTAAAGTTATATAAAACAACATTTTCCTCATCTTCTGCATGAACACTAGTCATATTTAAAAATAACAACAAAGTTGCTACTATAATTGTTATTAATAATGTGATTTTCTTCTTCATATATATCACGTCCTAATATTTTGATTTTTAAAAGCAAAAAAACCCTAAATATTATATCATAATATTTGTAAAATAAAAACGCTTTTATAATTGTGAATTATCATTTTTTAAATAATAGAGTATAATATTAAAAGAGGGTGATAAAAATGGTAATTAAATTTAATCATTATTTTCCTTATGTAAATCAAAATAGGAAAATTCATCTATATATTCCAAATGAATATGATAAC